>Ga0194119_10001487_pt1 | contig 42416 bp, 39 predicted proteins | sample TA2MahC100mmetaG_FD_148620 | JGI IMG/M metagenome (GOLD analysis project Ga0194119, IMG submission 148620) | Freshwater microbial communities from Lake Tanganyika, Tanzania - TA2015018 Mahale Deep Cast 100m | ecosystem: Environmental > Aquatic > Freshwater > Lake | place: Tanzania: Lake... | reverse complement strand
AACTGGGCGGCTTTCTTCCATAGCGAATCAGGGAATTTTCCGCTCTGATCTAAGTCCAGGGCTAAATCAGGATCAAACTCTCCCTGGGCAAACTCCCTGGCCGCCTTCTGAATATCCTTTTGCACATCCGATAATTCAAAATCCATCTTGTCCCCCATCATGAGAAAATCCGAAATACGAATATCGAAATCCGAAACAATCTCTAATTATCAAATACCAAAATTTTCAAAAACCCTTACTTTTTTCTCTTTTTGGACATTTGGATTTGTTTCGAATTGGTCCTGCTGGGCGCTTCGCCCTGATTTCGAATTTCGAGATTATGATCTTTACAGTCCTAATCCTGCAGCGATCACTAAATGTTGAATTTCAGAAGTTCCTTCAGGGATCTTGCTCAGTCTACCGTCAACGAGAAACCTCTGAACCGGATTGTCCATGGTTAGCCCCGAACTCTTCTGAATGGTCATCGCTTTCTGGACGATGCTCTGAACAGTTTCACTGCAGAAGAGTTTAACAACAGAGGCATCTTTCATCGACGCTAAACCCTGGTCAAAAAGCCAGGCCCCCCGATACGTCATATATCTCATGGCCTCAAGCGAGGTTGCCATCTCCGCCAGGATGAATCGAATCGTCTGTGATTTTGAGAGGGGCTGGCCTTGCCTCTGGGTTTTCTTTACATAAGAGAGGGTGGCCTCAAATGCTGCCTGTCCGACTCCCGTGCTTCTGGCCCCATAGGTGAGCCTTCCTGATTTAAGGGTTCCTTCCAGTTGACCTAACCCTCCTCCTTCCTGCTCTCCGAGCATCCTCTCTTTCGGAACATAACAATCATCAAAGGCCAACTCCGCTGTATCTGAAGAATGATTCCCGAGTTTCTTTAATTTTTTTATGACAGAGAATCCCGGATCACCACGCTCCACGACAAAGAGATTGATACCAATTCCTCGCTTCGAGGGATCGGTGTAGGCGGCCACGGTCACGAAATCGCAGATCGTTCCGTTGGTGATAAAGGTCTTGAGACCATTGAGACGATAACCTCCTTCCTGCCTCACCGCTGTTGTCCGGATTCCGGAGGCGTCCGATCCGGCATCTGGTTCGGTCAGGGCAAAGGCGCCGATCTTCTGTCCTCTCACTGCAGGAGAGAGATATTTTCGCTTCAGTTCTTCGGATCCGTAATGGAGAATAGGATCTGTGGCCAGACCTCCCTGGACCATGATGCCTGCACCAATGCCGACGCAGATCCGGTTCAATTCCTCCACAGAAATACATTCGGAGACCTTGTCCAGACCCGGACCGTCATATTCCTTAGGACATCGGACGCAGAGAAGATGCTCCGCTCCCAAGATCGGAAAGAGTTGAACCGGGAAGGTTTCTTTTCGTTCATACTCCTCGACCAGAGGGCTAACTTCTTTCTCATAAATTTTTCGAACCTTCTTCTGAAAATCTTTTTGCTCGTCATTCAGTTCATAGAGCATATCAACTGTTTCCTCCTTCAAATAAAAACCTATTGAAATCTCAATAACCCCACCCAGCCTCCCCTTATATTAAGGGGAGGTGTGGAGGGGTTAAAAAGAGGGAATTGTCCCCAATATGAAACATTCCAATGCTAAATATTTCGAGGGCTGGTCTCTTTGCCCCCCTGGATTCCATTCTGCCATCGAAGAGGATCTTTATCCTTATCGGCCCCGATATTGTGGTTTTCTTTTTTCAATGAAGGCACGAGCGCCTTCTTTCATATCTTCTGTGGCGGTCAAATTAGCCCACAGTTCAGTCTCCAACTCCAACCCCTGTGGAATCGAAAGGTCCCTTGCCCGGTTGATCACCTTCTTTGCTGCAGCTATTCCCAATGGACCTTTCTCAATCATTCTTTCCGCCAGGCTGAAGCAGGCTTCCATACTCTTTCCCGGAGAGACAATCTTCTCTATAAGCCCAAGTGCAAGGGCATCTGTTGCGCTAATGATCTCCCCAGTGAAAACGAGCTCTTTCAATTTGCCCAGGGAGAGATGGAATAAAGAGCGAGCGATCCCTCCGTTTCCCGGGAAGACAGAAAGATTGACCTCTGGAAAACCGAATCTGGCGGTCTCCTCTGCGTATCGAATATCGCAGCAGAGCGCCAGTTCCAGCCCCCCTCCCAGGCAGAAGCCATGGATGGCCCCGATCACCGGCCACTGAAAATTTTCAACGATCGAGTAGATCTGGTGACTCCTGAAAAGGCGTCTTCTTGCTGTGTCCGGAGTCAATTCTAAAAAGGTCTTGATGTCAGCTCCAGCAGCAAAGGCTTTCTCTCCGGCACCGTGAAGAATGACGACTCTGATCTCCTGCCTCCGCTCATCAAGCTCTCTGAAAACTTCAGCGACGGCCTCTTTTGTGGCAGCATCCAGGGCATTCATCGGAGGATGATCCATGGTGACAATCGCAACCTGATCTTTGATTTCATAATAGGCAAGTTTTTGATCCATCTACTTCTCCTTTTTGCTTCCATCCGGATTATACTCATACCATCCCCGTCCGGTCTTTCGTCCGAGTTCTCCTAATTTCACTTTTCGCCTTAAGAGCTGGGGGGGATAATAGTGCGGATCCTTACTCTCCTCATAGATTGCAGTGAGTGCTCCATAAGAGACATCCAGACCCACCAGATCTCCTGTCTCAAGAGGGCCCATTCTCCTGCCAAATGCCAGACGGACACCCCGGTCGATATCCTCCACCGTTCCGATGCCCTGTTCCAAGAGGCGAATGGCCTCGATGTAACCCACAAGATTGATCCGATTGAGCAAAAAACCGGGCACATCGCTCTCAACCCGGATAGGTACTTTGCCGATGGCATTGACGAAATCGACGCCTACCTTCATAGTTTCTTCAGAGGTTCTCACCCCTTTGATCACTTCCACAACCTCCATCATGGGCACAGGGTTGAAAAAATGGAGGCCCAGAACCTTTTCCGGCCTTTTGCTTATAGCAGCGATCTCAGTAATCGGGATGGCGGATGTGTTGGTTGCGAATACTGTCTCAGGACCGCAAACTTCCTCCAGTTTCTTGAAGATTTCGTGTTTGATCTGCAATTTTTCAAAAACAGCCTCTATTGCCAGACTTGCTCCAGCTGCATTCTTCCAATCTGTGCCGATTTGAATTCGTCCCATGATCGTTTCCAGAGGTTCTTTCAATTTCCCCTTTTCAATCAACTTGGATACGGACCAGGAAATATTTTTCAAGCCCCGATTCAAGATCTCCTGATCGATGTCCATCAGGGAAACCTGTATCCCAGACTGAGCGCAGACCTGAGCAATACCACTTCCCATCAATCCCCCACCAACGATCAGCACTTTAGAAATAGCCATCTGTTCCTCCTGCAGTTATTAAAGTCCCAAAATCGTCTATACATAACCCCACCTAACCTCCCCTTAAGATAAGGGGAGGGATAAACCCCCTCTTGGCTTAAGAGGGGGGAGGGGGAGTTATCGCAAGATCAAAACGGATACTTTCCGGCCTTGATTGTATAGTCTGCGATTTTCCGTCTCAGAGCGATCGTATTCACAGGAGTGAAGCGAGTCAATTTTTTAAGAGCGGAAAGCTGTGTCCTGAGTATATCTCCCTCTGCAATTCCCGCAAAACCTCTTTTGGCAAAAATATCTAGCCGGTCAAAGGCATCATTGACAAAGACTTTGACCATGGCCACCTTAATTTCACTTTTCTCATCTCCATACTTCTCCATGGTCTTCATTGCACGGAGAAGGCCGCTCTCCATGGCGTAAACCTGAATCACCATATCGCTGATCAATCCCAAGAGCTCCTGTTCCTCCGCCAATTTCATCATATACTTCTGCACAGCTGCACCGGTGACCAGGAGGCTGATCTTTTTTGCTATATCGACCATCTCCTGCTGTAAGGTCAGTTTTCCATCATCACTCTCTATCTTGGGCCGAAGGGTGAGAAGTTCCCCCGCAAGTTTTTGAGCTGCCGCGAGTATGGGAAGGCGGTTCTTCATGGCCCGTTTGGTCAGCATGTCCACAATCAACAGGCGATTGATCTCATTCGTCCCTTCCCAGATCCTATTGATCCGGGCGTCTCTGTAGCCCCGCTCCACTGGATAGTCATGAATATATCCATACCCTCCATGGATCTGGACCGCTTCATCCACAATATAGCCTGCCATCTCCGAGCAGAAAATCTTATTGATGGAATCTTCAATGTTATACTCTTCGATCCCGTTCGCCATCTGCATTCCCACATCCGCGGCATGGCGGTCAATCCGCTGTAGAATCAGTTCGGTCAACCCTCCTGTCCGGTAAACCATGCTTTCCATGATATAGGCCTGGATCGCCATCTCTGCGATCTTATGTTTGATCAAACCGAATTCGGCGATCGGTTTTCCAAACTGGACCCTCTTTTTCGCATAGGAGACAGCCTCCTGCATGGCCCTCTTGCACCCTCCGACAGCGCCTGCGCCCAGAGCGAAACGCCCCATGTTGAGGACGTTGAGAGCCACAACGTGACCTTTTCCAATCTCTCCGAGGAGGTTCTCCACGGGGACTTTGACATCAGAGAAGATGACGCTTCGTGTGGAGGAACCCTTTACTCCCATCTTATTCTCTTCCTCGTCAACCGAGACTCCTTCGTATTTTTTCTCGACGATGAATGCGGTAAATTTAGTTCCATCCACTTTGGCATAGGTTGTGAACATATCAGCAATTCCAGCATTGGTGATGAATTGTTTCTGGCCATTCAAAATATAATATTTCCCATCCGGACTGAGCGTTGCCGTTGTCTTTGCATTTAAGGCGTCTGAGCCTGCCTCGGACTCGGTCAGGGCATAGGCGCCGATGAACTCTCCTGTGGCGAGTTTGGGAAGATAACGTTTCTTCTGGTCAGGGGTGCCGAAAAAGATGATGGGCAGAGAACCGATTCCAGTCTGAGTCCCGAAGGTGGACATAAACGAGCCTCCAGCCTGGGCCATCTTCTCCCAGAGGAGGAGAGAGCTGATCTTGTCCAGGTCCTGCCCTCCGTACTCCTCAGGAATGTCTGCTGCGAGGAATCCCAACTCCCCGGCTTTTTTGAGCAGGCGGACAAGAACCCCTTCTTTTTTCTCTTCAATCTCTTCACTGACGGGGTGAATTTCGCCTTCTACAAATTCGGTCACCGCCTTGGCGATCAAAAGTTGTTCTTCATTAAATTCCTCAGGGATAAAAACCTTCTGCGGTGAAATCGATTCGATCAGAAAAGAGCCCCCCTTGACGAATTCTTCCATGTTTGCCTCCTTTCAATTTTTCTTAAAATTAAAATTTTTTTACTACACCTATGCTCTCATGTCCAGAAAAATTTATCGGAATCATACAGGGATGGTCATGGAACGTTTAATTTCCCAGGCGGATTGCCCGTTTCAGGATTTTTCCGGTCGGACCTTTTAGGAGTTCTTGTACCAGATGAATCTTCCGGGGATATTTATAAGGTGCAACCTGTTCTTTAACAAATTGACGTAACTCCTCTGAAGTTGTTCGAGACCCCTGCCGTAGTGCGACAACAGCAGCGACCTCCTCACCTAATTCAGAGTCTGGAATGCCTATGACTGCAGCCTCTACCACATCCGGATGGGTGTAGAGAACTTCCTCTATCTCCCGGGGATACACATTGTATCCTCCCCGGATAATCATGTCCTTCTTTCGATCCACGATATAGATATATCCATCTTCATCCATCTTAGCCAGATCGCCCGTATGTAGCCATCCCCCTCGGATCGTTTCAGCAGTCGCTACGGGCTGGTTATGATATCCTTTCATCACCCCAGGTCCACGGATGATCAGCTCCCCAACTGCCCCTTGAGAGACATCTTCATCCTGATCGTTTACAATCCGGGCTTCAAAACCTGGAATGGGAAGACCAATGGATCCGGGCTTCGTTGGCCGGCCAAAGGGATTTTCGACACATACCGGAGAACACTCTGTCAGCCCATACCCTTCATAAATGGTCGTCTGGAAACGATCTTCAAACTGGTGAAGGACTTCCACTGGAAGAGAAGCTCCCCCTGAAACACAGAAACGAAGACTCGATCGCTTCGGATGACGAGAATCGGCTAATTTTGCCAGACGGTTGAAAACAGTGGGCACGGCAATCAGAATCGAACTCTTCTCCTCCTCAATGGCGGAAAATAGCTCTTCAGCCTCGAAGTGGGGCCAGAGTTTAATGGTCAATCCCAGATAGATTGAAGCATTAAGAACACTGGTCTGTCCGTAGATATGGAAAAAGGGAAGGACGCCAAAGACCACATCCATAGGATCGGTGGATCGCATATTGGCTACGGTCATGGCGTTGTTGGCCATGCTGTAGTGAGTCAGCATGGCCCCTTTGGGAAGGCCTGTTGTACCGCTGGTGTAGATGATTGTCCAGGTGTCATCATCCCGAGTCTGAAAAACAGGGAAGGGGGTGTCTTCCTTGAAAAGCTCATCCAGAAGAATAAATCCGTGACCACGGCTTATTCCCTGGGCAATGCGCAGGTCTATCTTCGGCATTGCGCCCATCACCTGGGATGGGTGTTCCAGATAGCCCTTATGACCGATAAAAGCCCGCGCACCAGAATCTTTGAAGATATGATCGAGTTCTCCCTTTCGATAAAGGAAATTAACTGGCAGTACCACAGCCCCAACCTTTGCCAACGCATAATAGATGATGATCCACTCGATCGAATTCGGTATCATCAGAATGCAAACATCTCCGGACCGAAGCCCCGCATCAACGAAGCCATGAGATAAACGATCCACCTGTCTGTTTAATTCTTCATAGCTGATCGTGCGTTCCAGAAAACGAATTGCTGGATGTCCTGGGCAACGTGCAGCGCTTTCAATGAGGAGATTAGAAATGTTCATAACCCTGCCTTAGTTTACGAAACCTCTCCCTTGGGAATCGCCCGTCTCTTCTTTCCCAACCCAGGGATGAGGGGCGAAATCAGGAGGAATATGGCGATGATTAAAGAGGCTGCTGCCAGCGGCCTGACAAAGAAGATGGAGAAATCTCCCTGTGATATGATTAAGGACTTTCGCAAATTGTTCTCCATCAATGGTCCCAGTACAAAGGCTAACACCAGCGGCGCACCCTCATAACCAAACTTTTTCATCAAATACCCCATGACCCCGAAGATGAGCATAATATAGATATCGAAGACTGAATTCATGACCGTATAGACGCCGATCAGGCAGAAGAGGAGAATGAGGGGAAAGAGGATCTTATAGGGGACCTTGAGAACCTGGACCCAGATGGTGATCAGGGGGAGGTTGAGAATGAGAAGCATGATGTTCCCGATATACATACTGACGATGACTCCCCAGAAGACACCGGGATTCTGTTTCATCATTAAAGGACCAGGAGTGACGCCATGGATCATCAGGGCTCCCAGAAGCATGGCCATGATCACATTTGGGGGAATGCCAAGCGTCATGAGCGGGATGAAGGCACCTCCTGTTGCTGCGTTGTTGGCTGATTCCGGTCCAGCCACTCCTTCGATGGTGCCTGTCCCAAAACGTTCCGGGTGCTTGGATAGACGTTTTTCGACGGCATAAGAAATAAAAGACGAAATGACTGCTCCTCCTCCAGGTAGAATCCCTAAAAAGAAACCCAGGAGAGACCCTCTGGCAATAGGTCCTGTTGCGTCCTTCCAGTCTTTGGTTGTGGGGAGGAGTCCTTTGACTCTCGCCTTGAGGATATCTCTCTGAACGACTTGCTCAATATTGAGAAGGACTTCAGAGATTCCGAAGAGGCCCATCACGATCGGCACCAGTCCCACGCCGTCTATCAACTCCATCTTTCCAAAAGTAAAGCGTGGACGGGCATTGATCGAATCGAGGCCAACCAGTCCGAGAACGAGTCCGAAGGCAGCCATAATCAGTGCCTTTGGCATGGAGCCCTGGGCTAAGTAGATCAGGATGGTGAGGCCAAGAACCATGAGTGTAAAATATTCCGGAGGCCCGAAACGGAGCGCGAATTGAGACAGGGGAGGAGCCAAAAACATCAGACCGATGATGGAGAGCGTGCCGGCAATAAATGAACCGAAAGCAGCGATTCCCAATGCAGGGCCTGCGCGGCCTTGCCGGGCCATCCGGTATCCGTCAAGGCAGGTAACCACGGATGCCGCTTCCCCGGGTATGTTGACCAGAATGGATGTGGTCGAACCTCCATACATGGCTCCGTAATAGATTCCGGCGAGCATGATGATGGCTGCTTCGGGAGAGGCTTTGAAAGTCGTTGGAAGGAGCAAAGACATGGCGCCCACAGGCCCAATCCCGGGCAGGACGCCAACCAATGTTCCGATGAATACTCCAACGAAACAATAGAAGAGGTTCACGGGCTGAAGGGCAACCGAAAAACCAATTCCCAGATAATTCAAGAATTCCATATCTTATCCAATGCCCAGAAATCCTTTTGGAAGCGGACTCTTCAGCCAGAGATGGAATAGTCCGTATGCGGCAAATGTGCTGATGATAGCCCCCAGGATGGCCCATGACCATCTCTGTGGCTCGACAGCTTTAAAAAGGAAGATGAGCAGGAGGATGGTGCTCAGGATAAACCCCAGAGGGACAAATATGTAGGCATAAAGCATTAGGGCAACCAGGATGGAGACAACCTTTTTCCAACGGATTTCGGTCCACAGAATCTTTAGCTCTCCGGTAACAGCTGTTTTCTTTATGGCCTTGAGGAGGATGATGAGGGATAATCCGATCATGATGATCCCTACCCAGAAGAACATAAACCCGGACCCAGGATCGTTAAGCGTTCCCAGGTCCAGGTTGTATCCTCCATAGGAGACCCCGATGCCTATCGCCATCCAGAAGAGAGAACTGATGATATCTCTTTTTTTCATCCCAGCCTCAAATCTCAATCCTTTTTCAGACCCATTTTTTCCATATTCTCCTTTTCCTCTTCGCACAATTCCTTCACGTATTTTGCGTAGTCTTCGGAATTTTTATAAAAGGGTTCCATATCGTACTTTTCCAGAATTTTCTGATAGGCAGGATCCTCCATCCCTTTCTTAAACGCATCGTGAAGGATTTTGACGATCTTCGGATCCATACCTTTTGGTCCTGCGATACCGAAAGGAGAGTTGGAGACGATTCCGTAGCCCAACTCTTTCAGAGTTGGAACATTCGGGTATTTCTTGGTTCGCTGATTTCCCCATGTTACGAGCAGGCGAAGTTCACCGGCGTCGACTTGAGGGGCCCATCCAGAGGCATCTGCCGCAGAAACAACATGACCACCCAAAACGGCTGCCACGGACTCTGCCGTTCCTTTCATCGGGACCTGGATCCATTTGATTCCATGTTTACGGGCGAACATTTCCATGGTGACATGAAGAGAGGTTCCAGCGCCTGGAGTGGCATAGTTTATTTTACCAGGGTTTGCCTTAGCATAGGCCACGAACTCATCCCAGGTCTTCCAGGGAGCGTCCTTTCTGACTACCACTCCAAAGCAATAGCCAGTCAGATGGATGATGTAGGTAAAATCTTTCAAGGGATCCCAGGTTGACTTCATCATATAAGGATAGCGAAATACGGTGATGGGTATTTGAGAAAGCGTGTAGCCATCCGGTTTTGCAGTGGCCGCCATGGTTGCCGGGCCGACTGTTCCTCCTCCCCCAGCCTTATTCTCTGCGACCACGGGTTGCCCCAGATATTTGCTGGTGGTTTCCGCCAGAACCCGCAGCGACACATCAGTTGCCCCACCCGGAGCCCAAGGGACGTAAAAAGTTACTGGTTTGACAGGGAAGTCAGCAGCCTTGATGGAAAAGGGTAATAAAGAGAGAACGGCAAAGATGAAAAACAAGATTCCAACATTGATGCTTCTTTTCATGGTTTTCCTCCTTTCTTTAGAGAAAATTTCTCTGTAATTAATATAAACGCAATTAATTATTGTCATTTCCAAATCCGAGATTCCGAAACAAGACAGATCCTGAATCAAGTTCAGGACGTGGTTTGGAATGACACCCTTTTTCTTGTCATGCTGAACTCGTTTCAGCATCTGATTTAATGCAGTTGTATTAGTTGAAGGGGTTTCTGATCAACTAAATGAATGAACGGCCATTAATCTACTCCGTTAATCACAAACTTGTCAAGCGAAAAAAGCGAGCCTCTAACTCACTACAATTTGGAACAGAAGGTATTAAATACCTGAAACTTTTTGTTTGACACCTAATATGCAATGAGCTATAAAATTGTGGCGGTTCGTGTCAATTTAAATTCAACAAAGGGGAGATAAACTTGTCAACATTTTCTGTTGCGATTGTGCATTATGAGAAGCCTGGGGAATCGGTCAGGAAGGCCGTGGCTCTCTCTCATGGCCTTGACCATCTACCCAACAAGGCGAGAGTCTATGTTAAACCGAATATCGTGTTTTGGACACGAACCACGCCTTTTCCAAAATGGGGGGTAGTGACAACCTCCCGGGTGGTCGAGGATATGGTGCTCCTCCTCAAAGAACGGGGGATTGACGATATCACCATCATCGAAGGAATTACAACGTTTGACCCAAAGGATCGGGAGACACCTGCCCACGCTTTTGAAACTCTTGGTTACAATGTCCTGAAAAACCGATATGGCATAAAGACGTTAAATGTTTTTGAGAGGCCTTTTAAAAAGATTGATCTGGGAGCCGGGGTGGTGCTCAACTTCAATGAAGACATCCTTCAGGGCGATTTTGTGGTCAATCTTCCTGTTCTCAAGACCCATGCCCAGACCATCGTCAGCCTTGGAATCAAGAATTTAAAGGGACTGATTGATGTCTCTTCCCGGAAGAAATGTCACAGTCCTGATCCCGAAAAAGACCTGAGCTACATGGTTGCGAGGCTTGCCAATAAATTTCCTCCTTCATTCACCCTTTTAGATGGAATCTATACGACCGAGCGGGGACCGTTTTTTGAGGGAAGACTCAGGAGGAGCAATCTTCTGATCGCCTCCTCAGATATCTTTTCCGTTGATAAGGTGGGAGCAAAGGTCCTGGGATATGATCCATCACAAATCCCCCATCTGGTTTATGCATCCCAGGATTTTGGGCGACCACTCGATTTCTCTGACGTTGAGGTGGTGGGAGAAAAGATTGAGGCTGTAGCCTCCTTCCATGAATATGCCTTTCCTTACACTGAGGACGGAACTCTTCCAAAACCTCTTGAAAAAATGGGGGTCAAAGGTCTCTCTTACCCCACCTATGATTCAACGATCTGCACCTATTGCTCAGGGTTTACGACGATTATGCTGATGGCCATTGCTACGGCCTGGAGGGGAAAGCCCTGGGACGAAGTGGAAATCCTGACCGGGAAAAGAATGAAGCCCTCGCCAGGAAAGAAAAAAACGATCCTCTTGGGAAAGTGCATGGTCCAGCTCAATAAAGATAGTGCGGATATCAAGGAGATGATCCCAGTCAAGGGATGTCCTCCGGACCTGCAGGATGCTTTAAAAGCCCTCAACCAGGCAGGCATTGATGTGAGTCCATCCTTCTTCGAAAATATGGACATGGCTGCCGGATTCTTTTTCAAACGATTCGAAGGAAAACCGGAATTCGAGGAATCGTTTCATAGGGTAACCCCCCTTTAATCCCCCCTTAAATTAAGGGGGGAGGAAGGGGGGTTAAAAGGGCAATGGGTTGTTAAAGGAGAACATGCGATGAGCAACGAAACCTTACTGGCTTATTTCCAAACGCATATCAAAGAAGAACCCAATCGGGTGGCTTTGAGGCACAAAGATTACGGGATCTGGCACGATGTCACCTGGGCTCAATATGGTGAAAAGGTGAGGCATGTCGCCATGGGATTGATCAGCCTGGGCCTCAAGAAAGGAGAGTGCGTTTCGATCATCAGTGAAAACCGGCCGGAATGGGTCTATGCCGATTTCGGAATCATGTCTGCCGGAGGCGTGACCGCAGGCGTTTATACGACCAATGCGCCGGAACAATGCGGGTATATCGTTCAGAATTCAGGGTCGAGATTCTATTTTGCGGAAAATGAGGAGCAGTTTGATAAGACCCTGAAATTCAGGAAGGACACCCCTCATCTGGAAAAAGTGATCGTCATGGAGATGGAGGGGCTGAAACGTTTCAAAGATCCTCTGTTGATGAGCTTTGATGATTTATTGAAACTGGGGAAGGAGTATGATGAGAAAAACCCCGGTCTGTTTGAACAGCGCAGGAGTGAAGTGAAACCGGAGGATCTGGCCGTGCTCATCTACACGTCCGGCACGACCGGCCCTCCAAAGGGGGCGATGCTCACCCACAGCAACCTCCTCTACATGAGTGAAGCGATGGTCGATGTGAATCCGGTGAAAGATGGCGATGAGACCCTTTCTTACCTTCCTCTCTGTCACATCTTTGAGCAACTTTTTACCGTCATGATCAACATCCGCTATAAGACCGTTGTCAATTTCATCGAGAGCCCTGATACGGTCATGGATAACATGAGGGAGGTTTCGCCCACAGTGACCTGCGGGGTTCCTCGAATCTGGGAGAAATATGCCTCTGGTATCATGATTCGGATGTCCGATGCCACCTGGTTTAAACGCATGGTCTTTAAAGCCTCCATGGGGATCGGGATGAAATATGCCGGCCTGAAATTGAACTTTAAGCCCATCCCCCCTCACTTGAAGCTGGCTTACATGGCTGCCTATGTGGCTGTTTTTCGGAAGTTGAAAGAACGATTGGGTTTTGATCGGGTGAGGATTGCCTACTCGGGAGCCGCTCCCATCTCGCCCGAAGTCCTGAAATTCTTCAATGCCATTGGTCTTCCTCTCGTAGAAGGATACGGCCAGACAGAAGGAACCGGAGTGACGAGCGTCAGCCAGAAGGGCCGGCTCAAAATTGGAAAAGTCGGGCAACCCCTGCCAGGGTGTCAGGTGAAGATCGCAGACGACGGAGAGATCCTGGTAAAAGGACCAGGTATCTTTAAAGGCTATTTTAAAAACCCGGAGGCAACCGCAGACACGCTCAAAGACGGGTGGCTTCACTCCGGAGATGTGGGTGAACTGGATCAGGATGGGTTCTTAAAGATCACCGACCGAAAGAAAGATTTGATCATTACCGCCGGCGGGAAGAACATCGCCCCTCAGAATATTGAGAATCAGTTAAAATTCAGCCCCTATATCAATGACGCCGTAGTGATCGGAGACCGGAAAAAATTTCTTGTTGCCTTGATCGCCATCGATGAAGAGAATGTGATCAAGTATGCCCAGGACAATAAAATCCAATTTGGCACTTATTCAAGCCTCACCCAGGCTCCGGAGATCAAACAATTGATCCAGAAGGAAGTAGACCGGGTCAATAAGATGCTCGCCCAGGTGGAACAGGTCAAAAAATTCTCGATCATTCCCAAGAAACTTTACGAGGAAGACGGCGAAGTGACCCCCACCATGAAAGTAAAACGGAAATCGATCAACGAGGCTTACAAGGATATTATCGAGAAGATGTATAAGGGAGGAGAGTAGTCAGGTAGTCTTGTAGTCAAATAGTCAGATAGTCATTTTTAGGGAAATAGACGATGAGACGATACGACTAAGCGACTATTTGACTTTTTACCGCCATCTTTTCTTTCTCTTCCACCTCTGGTAGCCTTTGGCTGATTCTTCGGAGTGAATCCCCAGGTAGAACTCTTTGACATCATCGTCTTCTAAAAGCACATTAGGAGCATTGGCAACGACAATTCTTCCGTTCTCCAGTACAAAGGCATAATCTGAGATCTTGAGGGCCATCTTTGCGTTCTGTTCAACGAGGAGGATCGTTGTCCCCTCTCCGTTAATCGTCTTAACAATTCCGAAGATCTCTTTGACAAGAATAGGGGAGAGTCCCAGCGAAGGTTCATCGAGCATCAGAAGTTTTGGCCGGGTCATCAATGCCCTGCCAATGGCAAGCATCTGCTGTTCCCCTCCGCTGAGGGTTCCGGCCCACTGATCTTTTCTCTGGTTAAGAATGGGGAAATGGGTGATCACACGCTCGTGATCTTCCTTGACCCCTTTCTTGTCTTTTCGGGTGTAGGCCCCCATCTTTAAATTTTCTTCCACACTCAACTCCGGAAAAACCTCTCTTCCTTCCGGGACATAGGAAATTCCGAGGTGGACGATCTCTTCCGCATCCTTTCCGTCGATCCTCTTTCCCATGAATTCGATCGTCCCTTTGTCGGGCTGATCCTCGAGAAGTCCCATGATGGTTTTAAGAATGGTCGTCTTTCCGGCGCCATTGGCTCCGAGGATAGAAACGATCTGTTTCTCTTGAACTTCAAGAGAAACCCCCCTGATTGCCATAATAAATCCGTAGAGTGTTTCGATGTTTTTTACTTTAAGCACGGCCTTAGCTCCGAATGTCAAATAAAAGCACGTTTAACGGTGACGATGCTCGTATCGAAGCGTGAAGCTCGAAACTTGAAGCTCGAGTATCCAGTATCAATATACGAGCCCTGAACCTAATATGGTACAGGGCGAGCCTCAATACGAGCTTCGACAACGACAAACGTTAATTTCATTTAGACGAATTTACTTTTCCTCCTCACCGAGGTAGGCTTTCAGAACTTCGGGATGTTTCTGAATTTCCTCGGGCCCCCCTTCTGCAATCTTCTCTCCGAAATTGAGAGCCAGGATGCGGTCCGAAACATCCATGATCAGGTTCATATCATGTTCCACAAGGAGCACGGTGATGCCGAGGTCGTCCCGGATGTCCTGGATGGAAAACATCATATCCATTTTCTCTTCAAGATTCATTCCGGCAGAAGGTTCATCCAGCAAAATCATCTCTGGCTCAAGGGCTAACGCGCGGCCCAATTCCACCAGTTTTCGTGTTCCGTAAGAGAGGTTGACGACGAACTGATTTCTTGCGGCCTGCAAATCAAGAAAATCGATGACCTCCTCGACCTTTCCCCTATGCTCGATCTCTTCTTTTGCCGCTTTCGAGTTTTTATAGATGAAGGTGGCGCCTCTCCAGACTCCGGTTTTCATGTGGATGTGGCGGCCCAGCATCAGGTTATCCATGGTTGACATATGGGAGAAGAGCTCGATGTTCTGGAAGGTCCGGGCAATCCCTTTTTTAGCAACCTGATCGGGTTTGAGATGGGTAATCTCCTCTCCTTTGAATGAGATTTTCCCGGAATTGGGTCGATAGATTCCGCTGATGCAGTTAAAGATGGTCGTCTTTCCTGCACCATTGGGCCCGATGATAGAATAGACAGCCCCTTTTTCGACCTCAAAGCTCACATTGTTGACGGCCTTGATGCCACCAAAAGCAATCGTCAGATTTTCAATTTTAAGGATTGAGCTCATAAGTAGAATGATTAATTATAGTGAACGACTTAAATAAATTGACATCCATCATGTGTCATTGCGAACGAAGTGAAGCAATCTCATGGGATTGCCACGTCGCTTCGCTCCTCGCAATGACTACTTTTCAAAGTCGTTCACTATAGCAATATAAATTTAACAATACAAAATTTTCAATGGCCACAAAGTTTGGGTGATTGGCGTTGGTGATCCGAAGTAAATACCATCACCAATCACCCAGTTCATTGTTTATTGCTAACTTTGCAATTTTCAATTTGCAATGATTATTACTTTACTTCGTGATCCTGATCCAGTCTGTCAATTTCTCGATGGTTGCGTCAGGTCTTACTTTGCCGTAGAAGACGTGCTTACCACCCTGTCTATCCTTAATGCCGGCATAGGTGATGGGCGGGCCGATCCCCTGGAAGTTTTTTAAGCTCTCCATTGCCTTGACCCAGCTCTCCGTGGTCAAATTTCTTCCTGCCCTTCTCACTCCTTCAAAGAAGGGTTCTGAGAAGATAATCCCTGCATAATAAAACACTCCCCATCTTTCCTGGGGTGCGAATTTCTTATGGGCTTCCCGATACTTCACCATTAACGGATGGTTGGAGTCGGGCAATTCGCCGAAAAAGGAGGTGATCATGCCTCCCCACAAGCCCCTTGTGATTTGCATCATCAAAGCAGAGTCGGAAAGGGTGTTGCTGGTTGCCCATTGTGGTTTGAAACCAATCTTGGCTGTTTCCGCTAAAATCAGTGCAGCTCCTGTGGGATTCGTCCACATGATGACCGCCTCTGCCCCGGAATTCTTAAGCTTCAAGGCATGGGTGCTAAGGTCTCTGTCAGTTACTTCGGCTGAAACCTTTTCAACCAGTTTGATCTTCTGTTTTAAAAGATACCTCTCTACCCCCATGACCCCTTGCTTTCCGTAATCATCATTCTGGTAAAACATGGCAATTTTCTTAAGGCCCAATTTCTCGTATAGATAACCCGTCATGTTAAAAGCCTCATCATCGTAAAGAGGGTAGATGGAAAATAGGTATTTCTGGATAGGATGAATCCATTCGTACCCCCCAGTGACAGGGCCGGCCCAGGGGACTTTGTTTTCCATAAGGTAATCTCTTGCTGTCATGCCGGTAGCTATCCCTACTCCTCCCACCACAGCAAAGACGCCAATCTGTTCGACAAACTCCTTGGCAATGGCTTTTGTCTTGGCAGGCATGTAGGAATCGTCGCGAAGGATATATTTGAATTTCCTTCCATGAATTCCGCCTTCTTCATTAATGATTTTAACCAGCAGATCTGTCCCCCGTGCCACTGCGCCCCACGGTGCGGCAGGACCGGTCTGAGGCCCCCATTGACCAATAATGATTTCAGTGTCCGTCACCCCACGAACCGCCTGAGCTGATGCCGGTGTGGCAATAAAAAATGTGAACATCAACAGTCCAACAAAAAACAAACTCTTCTTCACCATATTTTCTTCCTCCTTTCTTAGATTTATAATGATTTACTCTAACCTTAAAACTCATATTAAGATTTTTAAAATAGTCCATAAATGAATAAGCCAGCGACCAGAGACTCATAACCCCACCTAACCTCCCCTTATTTTAAGGGGAGGGATATACCCCCTCTTAAATTAAGAGGGGGGAGGGGGAGTTATTTAATATTCGTACTTACACTTTCTTCACATAATGTTTTGCAAGCAGTCCGCTTGGTTTAACACACAGCATCAACACAATGATTGCAAAAGCAACCACCGATTTGAAAGAGAGGGAGACATATCCTCCAAATAAATTTTCAATAATCCCAAGCATGGCGCCTCCGAGTGCCGCACCGGGCAGACTTGTCATTCCTCCGAGAACCCCCGATGCGAAGCCTTTCAAGAGAGGATCCATCATCATGGGCGGGTCGAGAACGCCAAGAGCCGCGATGAGCATTCCAGCCACTGCCCCCACCATGGAACTGAGCGCCCAGGTAAAGGAAAAGATCCATTTGGTGCGAATACCCATGACACGGGCTGCGAGTTGATTCTGCTGGGTGGCTCTCATGGCGATACCCAATTTTGTATACCGAAAAAAGAGAAATAGAATAAGCATCAGAATGAGTGAGACAATAAGTGTCCAGAAGTTGATTTTGCTGATGATTAACCCTGAAACATTGTAAGCCTCAATATTCGAAACTGGAAATGGGAATGCTCTTTGGTCAGGCCCCCATTTCCATCCTGCAAATCCCATCAAGACCATTTCAAAACCGAGGGTGATGATGATCAATCCCAGGACAGTCGGATCTTTCGCCTGTCTTAAAAAGACGAGTTCAAAGAAAACAGCGAGCAGGATGGCGAATAAAAAGGTGAGAGCAAGCGTATAGTGGAAGGGAATCTGATACATTTCAATGAACATGAAAGCGATAAAGGTGCTGATCATGGCCATCTCGCCCTGAGCGAAGTTGAGGACCTCAGAGGTCTTGTAGATGATGACCATGGCAATGGCCAGCATGGCATAGCAGGCGCCCACTGCCAATCCACTCACAACCAGTTGTCCAAACATACTTATCTCCGAATGCGGATTTCGGATTGCGGATTTCGGAATTTAATCCGCATTCCGCATTCATCATTCCGAAATCAGAAGGGCCATGTTTTCCAGTATTTCTTGCATCGGATCCAGAATCCGAATATTCCCAGGGGTTCGAAAAGGACGATCAATATCATAATCAGCCCATAGACGATGACCGCGATATTCGAAATCCCAGCCACACTCATATATTTCTGTGAAAACGTAACCAGCGCCGGTCCAATGAATGAAATATCCTGGATCGCCTGGAGTTTAATGTCGAGAAACGTCATCAGGGTGGCTCCACAGATGGAACCCATGATGGACCCTAACCCGCCGACCACCACCATCGCGAGGAAAGTGATAGACATGATGAGATGAAAGCTCTCAGGATTAATAAATCCGAGGATAAAGGCAAAGAGGCCTCCTGCCACTCCTGTGTAGAAAGCGCTCACCGCGAAAGCCAAGGTTTTATAGTAGGTGAGATTAACCCCCATTGCTTCTGCTGCGATATCGCTATCCCGGATAGCGATGAAAGCTCGCCCCACTCTTGTCTTGATCAATTTGAACGCACCGATGACCATGATCACAGCAATGATCATAATCACGTAGTAAAAATGGATGTCCTTCATCGGTGTTCCGAAGAGTTCGAGCTTGGGAGCTTGGAGCCCCATCCTTCCCCCAAAAAATTCCATATGTTTGATCACTGTCGTGATCGTCATTCCAAACCCGAGGGTGGCGATGGCGAGATAGGGGCCTTTGAGGCGAAGGGCTGGAAGTCCTAAGATGAATCCAAATATGGATGTGATGAATCCTGCAATCGGAAGAGCGATAAAAAGGGGAAAGCTCCAGTTTGATACGAGGATGACCGCTGTAAAGGCGCCAATGGCAAAGAACCCTGCATGCCCCATGGAGATCTGGCCCGTATATCCCACAAGGATATTGAGGCCAATGGCCACAATCGCATGAACCATGATGAGATTTGCAATATAAATGGATAGTCCTAATGGATGATACTTTGTGATCAACCATGGCAGGATGGTTAAAAAGATGAGGAACAGAATGGACCAGACGAGGATGGTGTTGCTCTTAAACAGTTCAATATCTTCGTAGTAATTTCGTTTGATGTCCATAGAGATTAGCCTGATATCGCGCTGGAATGTTGATAGGCCCCCTTGGCTGGTTTGATCATGGCGAGATGTATTATAACCATCAGACTTCTCTTGTCAATCTTTTTTTTGAGATTTTCGAAAACTGCCGAAAATCTCCGATTACACACCTGCCTACCGCAGGTAGGGATTTTAAAAGATGATTACGGAGATTTCTGGATTTTTTAGAAATTATGATAAACTAGTTGACAGCCCCCCTGAGTTTGATAGAATGCAGATGTCCCAATATAAGATAACCCGATAGATATTACAACCCCCTTTTCAAAAGGAGACCTATCTTGAAAATGTTTGATCTTTTAAAAGGAGGAGGAAAGAGAAGAGGGGAGGGAGAGGAGCCCCCAATCAATAAGGAGGAAAGGTCTTATGACCAGCTCATGGATGAGCTCATGACCTGGAACATTGAACACACTGGTATTCTGGAAATATTGCGGAAGGAAGTTGAAGAGGGAAGGTTGTCACAGTGGTCTGACGTATTAGAAAAAGGAATAAGAAAAAACCTCGATTCAAAGTTTGGCACGAAGGAGGATAATCCCTATTTTCCCGTTTATCTCGACCTTTATAAATTCGTTAGAAGCCTGAAAACAAAGCTAATGGGTGACCCCACCATGAAACAGGCAAAACCCCTGGGGCGGTCAGACTCCCTGGTGATTTGCATCATTTGTGGAATCCGTGCTTTACAGAAAGAGAAAGGGGCAAAGCGTCCCATGGATACCCTGCAGTGGATGGTGCTGGAAAGATACCTTGGATGATTCTTCATGATGGGATGTTGGAATAATGGAATATTGGACAACCCCAGAAAAAAGGTTTTTAACCCATTATTCCATCATTCCATCCTTCCAATGGGGTTGGTTTATCGTTCATTGTTTAACGTTCATTGTTTTCAAATTGGGGTTGACTTTTAAGAAATGTTCTATAATAATTCAACATCAGGGCGCTTAGTTCAGGGGGAGAACGCCTGCTTCACACGCAGGAAGTCGTAGGTTCAAATCCTACAGCGCCCACCATTTTTGTAGGGGCAATTCCCCGGTCCACCCTGTTAATAGACCGGGGCGGGCATGAATTGCCCCTACTTTCGAGGAAGCGATGTCGGGACATTCAAAGTGGAGCACGATTAAGCGGAAGAAGGGCGCGGCGGATGCCAAACGGGGAAAACTCTTCACCAAGATCATCAAGGAGATCATGGTCGCCGCCCGATTCGGCGGCGGGGATGTCAATGCAAACCCGAGACTTCGGACAGCCGTCCTTGCAGCAAAAGCTGAAAACATGCCGAAGGACAATATCGAAAGGGCGATCAAGAAAGGGACCGGGGAATTAGAAGGGGTCAACTACGAAGACCTGACCTATGAGGGATATGGGCCTGGAGGTGTGGCGATCATCTTAGAAGTCCTGACGGACAATAAAAATCGGACGGTTGCAGAAGTGAGGCATGTCTTTTCCAAGCATAATGGAAACCTTGGCGAAAACGGATGCGTGGGTTGGATGTTCGAAAAGAAGGGATTGATCCTCATCGACAAGAGCGGCATTGATGAGGACCGGCTGATTGAAGTGGCACTGGATGCAGGCGCTCTTGATGTCAAGGATTCAGGAAAAGAGTTTGAGGTGACTGTCCTTCCCGGTAGTTTCGATGATGTGAAAAAGACCCTTGAAGAGGCAAGCTTTAAGTTTACCACGGCTGAAGTGACCATGGTGCCGCAATCCACAGTCCATTTAACCGGAAAAGAGGCTGAGCAGATGCTTAAGCTCATGGAAGGACTTGAGGATACGGATGATGTTCAGAAGGTTTACGCCAATTTTGATATCTCTGATGAAGAGATGGAACGCCTCAGTGCTTAGAAGACATTTTTTTGTTTTTGAAAAAGCCACCGTATCATTGCCATCAAGATAGGTGGCTTTTTTTCCATCTGGACCCTTCGACTCGGTTCAGGGTTAACAGGATCTTATGATGAAGGCGATTGGAATTGATCCCGGCCTTGCCATGACAGGTTTTGGAATTGTGGAAACCCTTCCTCGCGGGGGAAAGGCCTGCGATTGGGGAGCTATCCGAACAGAATCGAATTGCCCGATGTCCTTCCGTTTAAAGATCATCTACGATGGAATAAGGGAGCTGATTGAGAAATGGAAACCGAACTTACTTGCGATGGAAGAAGTCTTTGTGCTCAAACAGTTTCCAAAGGCGGCGATTCAGTTGGGAGAGGTGAGAGGGGTGATTTTTCTTGCCGCCCAGGAAAAGAATATTCCTCTGGTTGAAATAAGACCCACAGAGGTGAAGAGTGCGTTGACTGGAAGCGGCAGGGCGGATAAGAAACAGATGGAGCGGGCCATCCGGCAACTACTGAAGATTGAGGGTTCCCTCGGCTCAAGCCATGCAGGCGATGCCCTGGCCTTAGCCCTGACCGGCCTGTCCCGAAGCAGTAAATTTCGCTGGTAAACCCTGCTTCTTTATGAGAAGCAGAGAAATTCGAAACACGAAATCCGAAACTCGAAACAATATCTAATAACCAAATTTAAAATGTTTCAAATAAAAGAGTTTAGACAATTTGAATTTTGTAAATTTGGATTTGTTTCGGATTTCGATATTCGGATTTCGGATTTTTGGAGTGAAGAATGATTCGATACATCGAAGGGAAGTTGTTAAAGAAGGAGGAAGATCGGGTGGTGGTTCTGGCCAATGGAGTGGGTTACGAAATTCTATTGCCTGCTATCGTTCGGAAAACCTTTAATTCAAAAAGGGCGGGTGAGGATGGAGAGATCGTCAAACTCTTCATCCACTATCAACAAACCGAAAGACAACCCAAGCCCGTACTCATTGGGTTCAACTATGAACCGGAGAAGGAATTCTTCGAGAAGTTCATCACAGTGGAAGATATCGGCCCGCTGACGGCGGTGAAAGCCCTTGTCAAACCCATTCCTAAGATTGCCAGGGCCATTGAGGAGAGAGATTCGAAGACCCTCGAGAGCCTGAAGGGAATCGGAAAGAGAACAGCAGATAAAATGATTGCCACGCTTCAGGGAAAACTTGGCAAGTTTGCCCTGATGAGAGAGGATCAGATTCCTGTTGAAACCGAGGTTTTGGACATTAAGAAACAGGTGGAAGAAGTCCTCGTAAGAGACCTCGGACATAAAATGGGTGAAGCACAGAAACTGGTTCATGAGGCTATGTTGAGGAATCCGAATATTTCCACCCCCGAGGAACTCTTTGAGGAGGTGTACCGGGGACAGAAGGGAGCGGGGTAATAGAATTTTAAATCCCTTGGGGTTCTATTCCCCGCTGCTTGCGGCGAATTCGTCATACCGGCGAAAGCCGGTATCCAGACGTCGTCCCGACGAAAGTCGGGAACCATCATAAACACTGGATTCCCCCGCATCAAGTGCGGGGCAGGCTCAATCAAGCACGGAATGACGGCAAAGAAGAGAAGGTGATACCTTGCTGCTTGCGGGGGCAGTTCATTTTCAGATTTCAAATTGCAGATTGAAAAACTTGGAGATAAAGAATGAAGAAATCTGAAGAACAGAGAGAGGTTAATCCAAAGCCGATGGCCGAGGAAGGTCGCCCGGAGGTTGAGGATTTTCTTGATCTGAGGCCCAGAAGGCTTTTGGAGTATATCGGTCAGGGCCAGGTGGTTGAGACCCTGGAGATTGCTATTGAAGCGGCGAAGAAACGGGGAGAACCTCTTGATCACATCCTCTTCCATTCCCCTCCGGGGCTCGGAAAAACAACCCTTGCCCATATCATCGCAACGGAGATGGGGGTACAGATCGTCACTTCGTCTGGTCCTGCCATCGAAAAGGGAGGAGACCTGATCAGCATCCTCACCCATCTGGAAAAGGGAGATGTCCTCTTCATTGATGAGATTCACCGCCTCCCTAAGATTGTGGAGGAGTTTCTCTATCCGGCGATGGAGGATTTCTGCATTGACTTTATTTTTGACAAGGGAGCCCACGCACGAAGCCACCGGTACCGTCTCGAACGGTTTACGCTCGTCGGAGCCACCACACGGGCCGGACTCCTTTCGGCCCCGCTTCGGGAACGATTCGGCATTTTGAGGAATCTCGACTTCTATACGCTTGAGGAACTGGGCCGGGTGGTGAAACGCTCTGCCGCTTTATTGGGCGTACCGATTGATCGGGAAGGAACAGAGGAAATTGCCAAGCGTTCGAGGGGCACGCCAAGGATTTCGAATCGCCTCCTGAAGAGGGTGAGGGATTATGCAGAGATCCGGGGAGAAGGGAAAATCACCAGGGAAATTACCGATGAGGCGCTGCGCCTCGAGGGAGTGGATGAGATGGGGCTCACCGGCCTTGACCGGAGGTTCCTGGAGACGATCATCCGCTATTACAAGGGCGGGCCAGTAGGTCTGGAGGCGATTGCCGCAACGCTTCAGGAAGAGTCGGATACGCTGGTGGATATGGTGGAGCCTTTTCTGTTAAAGATTGGCTTTGTGGCAAGGATGCAGAACGGAAGAAAGGCCACAGAACTAGCCTACAAACATTTTGGCATTTCCTATCATGAGTCCGGAAGGCAACTCTCTTTTCCCACCCCCAAAAAACATTAGCAGGTTGCTGAAAAATGGCCATCTGCTGCGTTTCCCTCATCCTTCGTCATTGCGGCGTACCAACAAGTACGCCTCATAGCCGGCTCACCGACTCGCCGGCGTGGCAAGTAGTCGCTCCTTATTCGTCGCGACGCCACTCTCAGGATTTCGGGGGCCTTGCATCTGGCCCTTTTTGAGCAACCTGCGAAATAAGGTTTTTCAGCAGCCTTTTAGATTCCTATTTTTCTTCTCCTTTTCGAAGGACATCCTCAAAATAGCTAATCGTTTTTTTCAGGCCAACGTCTAAGGAAACTATAGGGGTCCAGCTCAGTTTCTCTTTTGCCAGGTCAATCAGGGGTTGACGTTGTTTGGGGTCATCGGCTGGGAGGGATTTGAAGACGATCTTTGACTTCGAGCCTGTCACCCGGATGATTTTTTTGGCTAGTTCAAGGATGGATATCTCGGATGGGTTTCCGAGATTGATCGGCCCAGTAAAATCGTCAAGGGTGTTCATCAAGCGGATCAAGCCATCGATCATATCGTCCACATAACAGAAGGAACGGGTTTGAGATCCGTCGCCATAGATGGTGATAGGTTGGTTCCTTAACGCTTGAAGAATGAAATTGGAGATGACACGGCCGTCATTGGGATGCATCCTCGGTCCATAGGTATTGAAAATGCGAGCAACTTTGATGTTGAGGCAATGCTGACGGTGATAATCGAAGAAAAGGGTTTCTGCACACCGTTTCCCTTCATCATAGCAGGAGCGGGGGCCAATGCAGTTGACGTTCCCCCAATAACTTTCAGGCTGAGGATGAATGGAGGGATCTCCATAAACTTCCGACGTGGATGCTTGAAGAATTTTTGCCTTCAAACGTTTGGCCAAGCCCAACATATTGATCGAGCCGTGGACATTGACCTTCGTCGTCTGAACAGGATCGTTTTGATAATGGATGGGTGAGGCAGGGCAGGCGAGGTTATAGATTTCATCCACTTCGACATAGAGAGGAAAGGTGATGTCATGCCGGAGAAGTTCAAAATAGGGACGATCGAGGAGATGGGCGATATTTCGTTTGGTCCCGGTGTAAAAATTATCTACACACAGGACATCATCCCCATCCTTTAAAAGGCGTTCACAGAGATGAGAGCCTAAAAAACCAGCCCCTCCGGTCACCAGAATCCGAATCTGATCTGAACTCTTCAATTTAGCCTCCAGTGTTTAAGTTCCGGTAGAGAAGCACCTTATTTAATCAGGTCGATTAACTTCTTCTATAAATGCGATCGCATCTATAGAAGAAGATTTGGTGAAGTGTTTCACTCCAATCAGAGAACCTCTTTGTTGATTTCGACGCTGGCTTTGGTTCGCAGGTGCTGGAGCCAGTTTCTGTAAAACTCCTCCTGTTTCTGGTAGATCAACCGTTTTTCAAGACTCTTTTTGACCGATTCAAACTTGTTTTGATCAGCTGGCTCCGAAGCCAACAACCTGACCACAAAATATCCTTCTTTGGTGAGGAAGGGCTCTTTGGGAAGAGGTTTTTGCTCAGTCAGGGAAGCGAGAGAAGTCATCCATTCTCCTGCGGGTCCGATTTTCGGGATGACGCCTCCAGCCCTACCGAAGAGGCCTGTTTCTTCAATTGAGTAACTTTTTCCTTCGATTGCCTTCTTGAACTGTTTTCATCTGGTTGAGAATCTCTTCTGCGGTCTGACGGGCTTTCTCTTCAGCCTTCTTGCCAGCAACTTTACGGATGACCTCCTCTTTCACCTCTTCCAATGGAGGAACCCGGGAATCTTTCTTATCCACCAATTTCAGGATGTAAAAATTGGGCGGAATATTAATCACAGAAGAGATCTCTCCTGTTTTTAAAGAGAAGGCGGAGGAGTGAAAGGAAGGATCTTTGCCGAGTTCAGGAACCTCATCGCCTTCCTTAAAGAAGCCTGTTGTTTTAATCGGGACATCTTTCTCTCGCGCAAACTTCTCTACCTCCCTGCTGCGGAAGAGGGAGTAGAAAGCATCATCCGCTTTACGGGAGGCCTCTGCTTTTGCCTTCTCTTTTTTCAAACCCTGTAGGATTTGATCCTTTACCTCCTCCAAGGTCTTCTGTTTTTCTTCGGTCACTTCCTCGGCCTTTAAGATGTAGAATCCTTCACCGCCCTTGAGTAGATCGCTCAGATCGCCGGCTTTCAATGAGAAGAGAGCTTTCTCAAGGGATTCTTCGATATTTCCTCTCTGAATCCATCCCAGGTCTCCTCCTTTTGAGGTGGTTACTGATTCAGAAACCTGTTTGGCTAAGGAAGCAAAGTCCTTTGTCTTTTTGGCTTTCCGAAGGATGTCTTCAGCCTTCTTTTGCTTTTCTCCTATCTTTTCAGGCGAATCCTGCGGATCAACTTTAATCAGGATCTCCCTGGCTCTGACTTTCTTGGGGATCTTAAAGCTTTCCTTTCGTTGATCATAATAACGTTTGATGTCATCAGGGGAGATCTGGATCTTTGATTCATAATCAGCAGGACGGAAAGCAAGGTATTGGATCTGGACGTAGGTGGGAATCCTGAATTCCTCCTGTTGTTTCTGGTAATACTCCTTCATCTCGATCTCATTCGCGTTCACCTGGCCCCTGAAGGCCTCGGGTGAAATCTTAACAAAATGGAGGTTGATCTTTTCATTCTCAAAGAGATAGGTCTCGAGCGTCTCTTCTTCAGAAACTTTTCCTCCGTTGAGCCGGATGAGATTCACCACTTTAGAATAGAGAAGATTTTCCCGTTGCATCCGTTCGAAGTCTTCTATTGCCATCCGATTGAGGCTGAGAAATCTTTCATAAAGGCGTGAATCAAATTGACCATTAAGCTGGAAAGAGGGGACTGATTCGATGGCCATTCTCAATTCACTATCTGAGACATGAAGCCCCAGTCTCTCGCCTTCCTGGATGATGAGGACACGGGAAACAAGTTCCTCCAAAACATTCTCGCGGATGCGGAGTTCCTCAATCATCTTATCGGTAAAGGCGGGACCCATCGCATCGCGGTAACGTTTAAGCACACCTTGAAGGGTTTCCTGATAGTCCCTGGCATGGACGGGGATACCGTTCACCATGGCCGCATAGTCGTATTTTTTCTCCCGGAAAAAGGAATATCCTCCCCAGGAGATGAACGTCACCGCCACCAGCAGGAGAAGCCCCTTGAGCATCCAGGAGGTGGCATGTTTTCTTAATATCGTTAACATCAGAATTCTCCTTTCAATGCACGAATATTAATCAATCCTCCTGAAAAAGACAAGGGGGGAGGAGGGGGAGAATTTTCCTTGAATCGGGATGAGGATTTTGTTAAGATAGACCAGCATTCATCAATTCCATAGGAGAAGGGAATGGTATTCAATTCGCTGTTGGGACTGTTTTCTACGGATCTGGCCATTGACCTGGGGACGGCCAATACGGTTGTTTATGTAAAAGGAAAAGGGATTGTCTCTTCAGAGCCCTCTGTGGTGGCCATCCAGAGAGACTCGAGAGGGGACAAGCGCGTTTTGGCCGTCGGTCGGGAGGCCAAGGAGATGTTAGGCCGAACACCAGGGACCATCTTTGCCATCCGGCCCATGAAAGACGGGGTGATCGCCGATTTTGAGATCACAGGCGAAATGCTGAAATATTTTATTGCCAAGGTTCATAACCGCAAAGCCCTGCTCCGGCCCCGAGTGGTGATCTCTGTTCCTTCAGGGATCACCCCTGTGGAGAAAAGGGCTGTTCGGGAATCGGCCCAGTCTGCAGGCGCACGGGAGATCTATCTGATTGAAGAGCCTATGGCTGGAGCCATCGGTGCGGGGCTTCCCATCACCGAGGCTTCGGGGAACATGGTCGTCGACATTGGTGGAGGGACGACGGAGGTGGCGGTTATTTCTCTGTCCGGCATTGTGACGAGTCAGTCCATCCGGGTGGCAGGGGATAAAATGGATGAGGCCATCGTCCAGTATGTGAAGAGAAAATATAACCTCCTCATCGGTGAGCGGACGGCAGAACTGATCAAGATCAGTGTCGGGACGGCTTACCCAGAGGAGAACCCTGAAACCATGGAAGTCAAGGGAAGGGACCTGGTGACAGGCATTCCCAAGACGCTCGAGATCAATAGCGAGGAGGTCCGCGAGGCTCTCGCCGAATCGATCAATATGATCATCGATACCGTGCGGATCACCCTTGAAGAGACGCCACCAGAATTGGCTGCGGATATAGCGGACAAAGGCATTGTCCTGGTGGGGGGAGGGGCGCTTCTGAAAAATCTCGATGTCCTTCTGCGTGAGGTGACAGGACTGCCTATTACGATTCCGGATGATCCGCTGTCCGCCATTGTGTTAGGGGCGGGAAAGGTTCTCGACAACGAAAACCTGCTTCGAAGTGTCACGTTCCAGTACTAAAGCCAGTACTTTATGATTAAGGTTTGATGAGGATAAGAAATCTCCTCCATAGAAAATACATCCTGCCAACCATCATCATCCTGCTTCTGTTATTTGCCTTGATCCTGATGTCCCTAAGGGTTAAAGAGCGAAAGGGAGTGGACTTTTTTGACGGACTCTTGATGGAAGTCTGTTCACCCTTTCAGAGAGGGGCTTCCTATGTCATCAATCAGGTGAAGGGAGTTTTTCAGGGGTATTTCTTCCTGGTTGATCTTCGGAACGAGAATGAAAGGCTCAAAAAGAGGATAGCCGATCTCCAGAACGAGAGTGACCAGATGAAAGAGATGGCTCTGGCCCATGATCGTCTCCGGAAACTGCTCCAGTTTCGAGAAACGCTTTCATCAACGGTGATTGCCGCCGAGGTGGTCGGCCGGGATCCGTCGTCGTGGTTCAAAAGTGTCACCATCAATAAAGGGGAGAAAGACGGGATTCGGAAAGGAATGGCCGTCATCTCTCCCGAAGGAGTGATCGGCCAGGTTCTTAAAACCGCTCCTTCCCATTCGGTCGTGCTTCTTGCCACCGATTACAACAGCGCCATCGACTCCATTGTCCAGAGGACCCGGGCCAAAGCGATTGTTGAAGGAGGGGGCGAGAACCGATGTCAGTTAAAGTACCTTCTACGGGCGGAAGATGTAGTGGTAGGCGATAAAGTGATTACTTCCGGACTAAGCGGATATTTTCAAAAAGGATTGATGATCGGAGAGATCAAGAAGGTGGACAAGAAAGGCCATGGCATTTTTCAATATGCCGAACTGGTGCCCAGTGTTGACTTCACAAGACTGGAAGAAGTCCTCGTCATCAAGGAGATCAAAAAGGATATTACCCCTCAGTCCACTGAGGAGAAGGTAAAGAAGGGAAGGAAGGGGAAATAGGTAGGGGCAATTCATGAATTGCCCCTACAGAGTTCGCCACGATAAATCGGGACAGGGTGTCGGGAGTTCGGAGGTAGTCAAGAGAAGAAACAAGAGGACTAAAAATAAAAAAATGAGACGAATCCTTGTTCCTCTTTTTTTAGGAATTCTTTTTTTAATTTTTCAAACCACCCTGTTGTCCTCATTTCCCATTCAGAGGGTTAAGCCGGACCTTGTCCTTATTCTCACCCTCTTTATGGGTCTTACCTTTTCCCCTGTTCCTGGAGGAATTTTAGTCTTTTTCTTGGGCTATATGATGGACCTCTTTTCAGGAAATAGTTTTGGCCTCTATGCCTTTTTGAGGCCCTTTCTCTTTTTTAGCGCACAGCTCTTTAAGTACCGCATCTATCTGGAAAGTTTTTTCTCCCGTTCTCTTTTTGTCTTTCTCTTCACACTGGCAGAAGGGATCCTCATCCTTTTCCTTCTTAAAGCTCTCCATCCGGAACCTCTCAGGCCTCTCTACCCTTTTTTCTTTACCAGTTTCCTTCCTCAATCTCTCAGCACAGCTCTTGTTGCTCCATTTCTCTTTTCTATTTTCAAGAAAGGTTATTCGCTGCTATATGCTCAACCCAGGACCGGGCTGTGGGCGAGGGGTAAAGCATGATGGAACTCAACACACAGAGAATGGAAGATTTCAAAGAGAGGTATCGATACCTTCGGTACTTTGTGGGGGCGGCTTTTCTTATCCTCTTTGTTTATCTCTGGTACCTCCAGGTGATCAGGGGAAGTGACCTCCGGCAATTATCAGAAAATAATCGAATTCGAATTCGTGAAGTGGTCGCTGACCGGGGAATGCTGCTTGACCGAAAGGGGCGGATTCTTGCGCATAATCGACCATCCTTCGAAGTTTTTCTTGTGCCGGAAGACATCCGAGAAAATCCGGAAACGCTGGGGAAGGTCGGTGAGCTCCTCAACCTTCCCCAGGAAGAAATCCACGAGAAAATGAAGGGGCTAAAGCGTCGGCCAGCCTTCAGGCCGATTAAGCTGAAATCGGATATTGATTGGGACAAACTCGTCATTCTTGAATCAAACCGGATTCATCTTCCCGGGGTCGTTGTCGATGTCCGGCCCACCAGGGCCTACCAATATGGTCAGCTTGCCTCCCATCTCCTTGGTTACATCGGTGAGGTGGATGAACATGAGCTTAAGGAGACGAAGGACAGAGCTTATCGAATGGGTTCCATGATCGGGAAGTATGGAGTGGAATACGAGTGGGAGGCTCATCTAAAAGGGGTGGACGGAGGTCGTCAGATTGAAGTGGATGCTCTGGGAAGGGAGATCAAGCCCCTGCGGAGCGTAGAATCTTTTCCCGGGAATAATGTCTTTCTAACGATTGATTACGATCTTCAGAAAGTAGCTGAAGAAGCCTATCAAAACAGGAATGGAGCTCTCATTGCCATGGATCCCAGATCAGGACGCATCTTGGCCATGGTGAGCAAGCCATCCTTTGATCCTTCTGCTTTTGCAAGGAGCATCACCGCCGAAGAGTGGAAGGCATTGCTCGAACATCCCTTCCATCCCCTCCAGAACAAAGGGCTTCAGGGGCAGTACCCACCAGGTTCGGTATTTAAAATCGTTACGGCGATTGCCGGCCTTGAAACAGGAGCCATCACTCCCGAAACACAGATGACCTGCACTGGCGCTATCCATTACGGGAACAGGGATTTTCGGTGCTGGAAGGAGAAAGGACACGGTACCATCGACCTTCATCGGGCACTCGCCGAATCCTGTGATACTTATTTCTATCAGGTAGGTTTGAAAGTTGGGGTGGATGCCATTGCCCATTATGCCAGCGAACTTGGCCTGGGCCAAAAAACAGGCATCACTCTTCCTCATGAAAAATCAGGGATCGTTCCTTCCACCTCCTGGAAGAAGAAACGATTCGGAGTGCAATGGTATAGTGGTGAAACCCTCTCGTTTGCCGTGGGTCAGGGATACCTGAATACAACCCCTCTTCAGATCCTGACGCTCATCTCGGCGGTTGCCAATGGAGGCAAGCGATTCCTTCCTCAGGTGGTGGAGCACGTGGAAAATATCTATGGGGGAAAATTGAAAGAGTATTCCCCTGTGGAGACAGGCAGGGCGGATATCTCCGAGAAGACACTCCGTGTGATTCAGGAGGCGCTCATGGCGGCAGTCAATGAACCCCGCGGAACCGGAGGGGGCGCTGCATTAAAAGATGTGAAGGTGGCGGGAAAGACAGGGACTGCCCAGGTGATTAAGATGGCAGCCAATTTTAAAAAAGGGGATATGAATCGGATGCCTCTCAAATTTCGGGATCATGCCTGGTTTGCTGCCTATGCCCCTTTTGAACATCCCCAGATCGCGGTTGCAGTCCTTGTTGAACACGGGGGATACGGCGGTGCGGCTGCTGCTCCCATCGCGAAAAAAGTGTTCGGAAAATATTTCGATATTGAGGCTTCTGCACCGGTCAAGACAGAAGAAACCATAGAGGAAGAAGTCTATGATTGATCGACGCCTTTTCATCCATTTTGACTGGGCCTTGATGGGGATGGTCCTATTTATCGCTTTATTTGGGATTCTGAACCTTTATAGTGTTACTTCGAACGGGGAGACTGTTGGCACGCCCATCTATATGAAACAGATGATCTGGCTGGCCATTGGTCTGGCAGCCATGTTGGTCATTGCCTTTGTTGAGTACCGGTATTATACGGATTTTGCCTATATCGTCTATGTTACTGCGGTCGTGCTGTTGATCATCGTTCTGGGTTACGGAATCATCACCTCGGGCGCTCAGCGGTGGGTCAGAGTGGGCGCTATCAAGTTCCAACCCTCGGAATTCGTTAAGATTTCACTCATCCTGGCTCTGGCGAAGTTTTTCCAGAGCTCTCCAGGCCGGGAGGGTTATTCGTTAAAGCACCTGGGCTACCCTTTTCTCTTCGTTTTCTTACCGATGATCCTTATCCTGAAACAGCCCGATTTGGGAACAGCCATCATTCTGCTTCTTGTTTTCCTCTCAGTCCTGATCTTTGTGAAGGTTCGCTGGTCCTCTCTTATCACCCTCGGAGTGATGGGGGTCTCCCTTGTTCCCCTTGTATGGCGATTCCTGAAAGATTATCAGAAACGGCGCATCATCACCTTTTTGAATCCGGACCTCGACCCTCTAGGCGCTGGCTATCATCTCATCCAATCGAAGATTGCCGTGGGATCAGGCGGGATCTTCGGAAAAGGGTTCATGAAAGGAACGCAATGTAAACTCGGGTTTCTGCCCGAACAACACACTGATTTCATCTTCTCCGCCCTGGGAGAGGAATGGGGTCTGGTCGGATGTATCGTTGTGGTGGGAGTCTATTTATTGTTAATACTGTGGGGTCTTCGAATTGCCGTAGGGTCGAAGGACCGGTTCGGCGCAGTTCTTTCTTTCGGCGTCGTTGCTATGCTCTTCTGGCATACCTTTATCAATATCGCAATGGTGCTGGGATTGATGCCCGTGGTGGGAATTCCTCTTCCCCTGCTCAGCTACGGAGGCTCTTTCCTCATCTCCACACTGATCGGAATCGGCCTCCTTCTTAACGTGAGCATGAGGAGATATCTCTTTTAAAAGTTCGGAGTTCGCCTGCCTGCCGGACAGGCAAGGAGTTTTGAGTTCGGAGATTAAAGCTTTATACAGCGAACTACGACCTCATCACTCCGAACTATCAGAAGGGGACCTCCTCATCGGGTCCGTGGCCTATGTCGTGGTCAAAATCCATATCTTTCTCCGGGAGAGCTCCCTCAACTGCCGCTCCCGGCGACCCTAACATCTGCATCTGGTTGGCAAGAATCTCCGTTGTAAATCTCCGGTTTCCATCCTTATCTTCCCATGAACGGGTACGAATCCGGCCTTCAATATAGACCTGTTTTCCCTTGGTGAGATACTGTCCGCAGATTTCTGCCAATCTGCCAAAGGCCACGATCCGATGCCATTCCGTAGTAGACACTTTTTCTCCGGATCGATTGACCCGGTTTTCAGTCGTCGCAATCCGGAAATTGGCGACCTGAGTGCCACTCGTGAGAAATTTGACTTCCGGGTCTGCTCCCAAATTACCAACGAGAATCACCTTATTTACCCCGGCCATAATTTCCTCCTTCCTGTTATAGACCTCAATACCGTCCAACCCCAGTGTGAGCCTTACATGGTCCAAACCTTATCATTTCTCTCCCCCGTTTTCAAGAAAATTCCTCTTAAAAAGATTGGACGAATTACACGAATGATAACGAATGTCACGAATATACCCCATTTGTGCTATTCACTGTCATTCGTGCCATTTGTTTTTATTTTTTGACCAATATTTTTTGACCAATATTGACAGAAGCTCATTTATATCTTAACTTTTTATTAAAGCCATTTGGGGTGTCCTATGAAATGGATTTCCGTCATTTTCCTATTGATTGTTGGGGTTGCTGTTCTAATGATTCACCCCCTTCAAGCCAAGGATCCGGCACCTTCACTGCAGAAAACATCTGCCTGCGATTCGTTCGGCATTCAGAAACTTCAAACCAAAAAGGAAGCCCCTGCTTTCTCCCTTAAAGATCTGTATGGAAACCAGGTCTCTTTGAAGGGATATTATGGGAAACCTCTTATGATCCTTTTCTGGGCAACGTGGTGTGTTGCCTGTAAAGAGGATCTTGCTCTTCTGGAGAAATATTTTAGAAAAAATATATGCGAGGTTGAGATCCTGACCATTGCTATTGATGGTGAGAAAGAGAAGAGGGTGAAGTCCATCATCAAAGATGAGAAGATTACCCTTCCTGTTCTTTTAGATAATAAAGAGAAGATCGCTCGAGCCTATGGAGTCAGGATGGTTCCCACCGTATTTTTAATCAACGGAGAGGGTGTGATAGAGGGCCTCATTGTTGGCCAGAGGGACTGGTGCGCACCGGAGGCCCATCTTGCCATTCAGGAACTGCTCATCCTTCGTTGACAACCACTTCTTTTTTCATATAATATTTTCCTGTCCATTCAGCCTATACGGAATTGAATATTCCAAACGAAGGGCGAGTTCAAAACTTTGCCTCATGCAAACCTTTAAATCGGGTTTTATCTCCATCTTAGGAAGACCCAATGTCGGGAAGTCAACCCTCTTCAACCGGATCATCGGGGAGAAGATCGCCATTGTTACGCCAAGACCGCAAACCACGCGGAATCGAATCCTCGGGATTAAAAATGTTGAAGGAGCTCAGTTCATCTTTCTCGACACACCCGGCCTCCATGAGGGGCGATCTGAATTGAACAGGCGCATGGTCCAGACCGCCATCGCTTCGAGCTGGGAAGCAGATGTCCTTCTCTTTCTTATCGAGGCTTCCTCCCCTCTCGTGGAAGAAGATCGTAAGATGATCATGTCCCTCAAAGGGAACAAAGGAGTCCCCTTTTTGATCATCAATAAGATCGACCTGGTCCGAAAAGAGAGGCTCCTTCCTCTGATGGATCAGTACCAGAGGCTCCATCCCTTTGAAAAGATCATCCCTCTTTCTGCAGCAACAGGAGAAGGGGTGGAGATTCTGCTTGAGGAAGTTCTGAGAGTACTTCCCGAATCTCCGCCTTACTATCCGGATGAGATTTTTACGGACCAGACAGAGAGGGCCATCGTATCAGAGATGATCCGGGAGAAAGTGATTGATCAAACCTATCAGGAAGTTCCTCATTCATCCGCCGTGACCATCGAGTCGTTCAAAGAACAGCCTGAGAAAAACTTAGTGGTCATTCAAGGAACGATCCATGTCGAAAAGGACTCTCAAAAGAAGATCCTCATCGGTAAAGGGGGTAAGAGCTTAAAGAAGATCGGAGAGGCGGCGCGAAAAGAGATTGAGGCCTTTCTCGAAAAAAGGGTTTTTTTAGAATTGTGGGTGAGGGTGGAGAAGGATTGGACCCGGGACCCTCGAGCCCTCGATGAATTGGGTTACCCGTCCCACGGGAGGTGATCGTTCAATGAAAGATAGAGAAACCTTGGGGGAATTTCTCAAGCGAGAACGGGAGTCTAAGAGTATCTCGTTAAGAGAGCTGGCCAAAAAAACAAAGGTTAGGGAACAGTTCCTCAAGGCCATTGAAGAGGACCGGTTTGAGCTTCTTCCCTCTCCGGTTTATATTAAAGGGTTTCTTTCCGCCTATGCCAAATCTATCGGACTCGCTCCTCGTGATGTCCTTCTTCGGTATGAACGTTCTTTAAAAGGAGAGCCGATTATCGCTCCTGAAGTGAAGCCGGAAAAGGAGCCTGAAAGAAAAGCTGAAGAGAAATCCGAAAAACAGCCCAAGAAGAAACTTGAGAAGAAATCTCTAAAAGAGTTGATATGGAGCCGGAAACAAATATGGATTGTTTCTGGAATTATCACCATCAGCTTGTTCATTTCCTATTTTTTCCATCCCTATCTGTCCGGTCCTCCAGTGGAACCTCCTCCGAACATGAAGGAAACCCACGAAGCCCTTCCTATTGTCCCGAATACTCAAACCCAGGAGGCCTCCCTCAGTGTTGAAGGGAAACCTTTCTTGCTCGAGATTAAAGCCATTGAGGAGACATGGATGCAAATTCAAATCGATGGGAAGTTGAAGGTAGAAGCTTTTTTCAAACCTGGCGAAGGAAATGCTTATCAGGCAGCCAACCGGATGGAACTCTTGGTCGGAAATGCAGGTGGCATCGATATGGTCTTCAATGGGAAAAGACTCGAGAGATTTGGAGGATCAGGCGAAGTGATCACCCTTATCTTTACACATCAAGGAGCGGAGAAGAAGAGGCAGGAGGAGAGAAAAAGTCCATAAAAGACCGAAAGGAAGAGAGCAAATGTCGCGGTATCAAGACGAAGATGAGAGGGAGCAGATTTCATGGAGGGAGATTGATCGGAGGAGAGACCGGAGTCCCCATGCACCCAAGGAGCCTCCACAAGAAAAGGAAAGGTCTCGTCGGTCTGAGTGGGTGATGAAGAAGTATCGAAAGGAGGCGGATAAGCTCTTCATGGGAAAGAAAGGGACGAAAAAGCATAAGAAGGCTCAGGGGGACATCGATCGTTTTCATGGCACAGAACAGTTCAACGAAATGGTCAAGAACTATTTAGATCAGTATGGACTGCCCGATGATTGGCATACGCTTTCCCTTCTCCTCGATTATTCTGATCCAGAGAAGGTGTTGGAAGCCATCCATGCGATGAAGCCTCTTTGCGAGGCGAGATCACCAGTAGAGAAGCAAGGCTTCAAGGCTAAACTGGATATCCTGGCAATGACCGCCACCCATAGCGATCTCAGGGATACAGCTGAAGAGTTGCTGAAAACATTATAATTTCACTCTGTTTAGGCCAGAGATCTGAACGCTGAGGATGAGCGGTTTTCTTAGTTGGGCCGTAGAGGATGGGGTCTCAATTAAAGTTTATAATACATCATCTCGCGGGCATAAGACTTAACCTTGTTGATAAGCACATTCTGGTCCTTCTGGTCCATCGGTTGGAAAGATTGAGCAATCTTGGCATTCATTTCAAGTTGTTCGATGGTTTCACAGCCTACCACAGCGGTTGAAATCGGTTGGGTCATAGCAAAACGTAGAAACATTTCAACGGATTCGTTCCCGAAAATCTTCATAGAAACCCCGCGGGAGAGAGTCTTCATTCCCAGAATGCCCATCCCTTTGTCCAAGGCTTTTGGGAGGACCTCCCCGAGGAACGACCAGTAATGGGGTTCCGCCGGATTAACCGGGATGAGCACCACATCGAAGGGAAAGAGATCGAGGGCTCTCGCAAGGATGGTCGGATTTCGGTGACCGGTGATCCCAACAAACCGGGCCAGCTTATTCCGTTTGGCTGCCTCAAAGGCTTTGATTGCACCTCTCGGCCCAAAGATTTGATCCACATCTTTCGGAGACCTCACGTCATGGACCATCCAGAGGTCAAGAAAATCGGTCTTCATATTTTTGAGAGTGGCTTCGAGTTGTTTTAGCGCTCCATCTCCGCTTCGTTCATGCGATTTGCTGGCCAGGAAGATCTCTTTCCGCCTTTCCTGAAGAGCCATCCCATAGTAGGATTCGCTGCTCGCATAGGCCCGGGCCGATTCAAAGTAGGTGATTCCAAGATCGAGGGCACGGTGAATCAGAGGGACCGCCTTCTCTTCCTCATCATGAGTTCTGAGAATTCCCTCTCCACCTAACCCGAGGATCGAGATTTCTGCTCCGGTCTTTCCCAGCGGTCTTTTAGGAAGGATATTCTTCTCAACCATCTCTTAAATCATCCCTGGTTTTTTTGATTCCCATTAACACGAATCGGTTTAGGAATCAACTTCAAATTCTTCCGATCAAACAATCGCCTCTTTGGCCAACCGGCGACTTGTTTCGGCGACCATACACCAGATGATGTCGAGAGGAAGATGTGACTGGATGGTTGAATCGAATAGAACTTTGATCTTAGGAGGAAACTCTTCATTGCCTTCCCAGAGGAGATAAGACAGAGGGATTCTGGGGAACACATCCAGAGTAAATGCCTTAATTCCATAGGCTATCTCTTTTCCGCCCAAACTTTGGCCTGCTTTGAGAAAGCCTGCTGGATTATTCCCATAGAGAGTTTCAAGCTCTTTGACTTTGAGGCTATGAGGGCCTTGAAAAAAATTGAGCCCTCCCTTGAGGTCTTTTTCGCTGACCCATTTCTCTTTTGGTTTGATCTCTTTGGCTCCAGTCAAATAGACCAAGACCATAAGGTTGAAGAAAGGATGGAGTTCTTCCTCAACAACCTGATCATTTTGTTCCACTCTCCATATCTTTTTAGTCTCAGGGATAATCAGATACCTGAGATTATAAACGGGAAGGAGAAATCCTCTCCTGGAAGGAAAATCAATTGCTCCACCACGACGGCACACGTCATCGGGAAGAAGTAGAGATAGCTGTTCCCAGTAGAAAGGCTCTCCGGAAGCTTGTTGGAGTTTGTCTTGAGACATTAGAAGTATTATACCTCCCTTTTTTTAGAAAAAAATACCCCTCTTTGGCAAAGCCGGTACGACTCGCAACCGAGAGGGGTAGGGGGGATTTATTGGTGGAGCTGAACGGGATCGAACTCGGTACGAGTCGTAACCGACCGTCGGCCTGTCGATCCGACCGCTCTCCCCAAATAATTAAGAGATTAATTGGTGGAGCTGAACGGGATCGAACCGTCGGCCTCTTGAATGCCATTCAAGCGCTCTCCCAGCTGAGCTACAGCCCCACCTGTCACAGGCCGATAAAAAAATAACATGGGTTAAAAGAGATTGTCAAATCCAATTTTTTGAATTAAAAAGTAATCATTGCATATTCAACTATGGAGGATTTGGGATGACACATTCAGTGATTAAACGAGTACTTTTTATGCTCCTTCTGTTGGTTTTAACCTGTCAGCTGCTTCTGGCGCAGGAACCCGCTAAAGATCGTACTGCTGAGACTTCGGCAATTGTCCCGGCATTAAGAAAATTCCATACCGTGATTTTCAAAATCTGGCATACAGCCTGGCCCAACAAGGATGACGACATGTTAGCAGCTCTTTTCCCAGAGATTGAGAAGGGAGTTGCTGAAGTCGCTCAGGCAGAGCTTCCGGGAATTCTGCGAGACAAGCAGGCAGCAAGGAAAAAGGGAGTCGACAAACTACAGGAAATCGCTAAGGAGTACAAGTCGGCCATAGAGGCTAAGCAGAAGCAACCGCTTCTTGATGCTGCCGAGAAGTTACATGCACATTATGAAGCGCTGGTCCGGGTGATCCGCCCTCCGCTCAAGGAGTTGGACGACTTTCATGCTTTCCTTTACATGATCTACCATTATTATATGCCGCAGAATTCTCTTGAAAGCATCAAGGGATCGATCGGAAAATTGCAGGAGAAGATGGTAGCGTTGAACAACGCTGTCCTTCATCCCCGACTTAAAGGAAAAGAGGAAGCATTCAGAAAGGCACGGAATCAACTTGACAAAGATGTCACTGACCTTGCTGTTGTGGTACGTTCAGATGACATTGGGAGAATCAAAGCTGCCATTGAAACAATGCATACCAGCTACAAAACGCTCGAACATGTCTTTGAATAGGTAACCTCTAAAATGTCATTCCGGTCCCGATCTTTATCAGAGGAATCCAGAATTTCTTGATAGCACTGGACTTCCGCCGGAGTTTATCCCGTACTTGATGCGGGACGTAAAAAAAGTTGGGATCAGACAACGGTAATTGCATGCCCAACGAAGGGCAGAGCTTTCTAACGGGTGGAAGTCCTGCGGGATTTTTTAGAGATGGGGAGGGGGGTGGATAGGGAGATGAAAAGAATAAAGAAATAAGATATATTAATAGCATAGATTGTAAAAAGGAGCTGGATTTGAATAACAAACAGAGAATTGTTTTGGGAATAGGAGCCGCTGTTTTTCTGTATGCCCTTTTTACCTCTCCGAAAATTTCTATTGTCAAAGGAACATACGTTATTCCTCCTTCGGAGAAAAAAGAAATAGCGAAAATAGTTGATGTCAGCACGGCGATGACGAGAGCGGTTGCCATTTTGGGAGCAATCCTGCTTGTCTCTATTGCACTCAAAGATAAAAAAGGGAGGCGAATACAGTCTCCAATGGACAGAGCCCACGCTGCTAGTGATTGTCAAGAGAGGGAAAAGGAAACCCCTAGGCAGGACATCGTTGGTAAAATCATCAGATTTCTGAAAGACTTTTTTTGAGACCTTCAGAAAGTAATTAAATGAAAAAAAAAGAACACTATTTTGGGCTCGCTCTTATCGTTTTGGCATTGCTCTTTCATCTCCTGACCCTTCCTGGCTGTGCCCCCACCAAAGTGAAAACATATCCAAGAGAAACCCGGACAGGAATAACCTCTCCAGGGAGCCCTTTCGAAAGAAGAACCTATGCTGAAGCAATCTCAAAATGGAAATCCCACCAAGATGTAGTGAAATGGATGGAGAGGGATTTCTCCCTGGATATGGAAAGATATAAGAGATTTAAAGAGAGATCACCCATTCCAAGAACTCCCGAGGAGACCTTTCAGCTTAAATCGGGCATCTACATCGATGCTGTTGAGTTTTCAAAAAAGACGCTTAATCAAATCAACCCCTCCTACAGGGCACAAACCGTGGTTGTCCTTGTTCGACCCAATGTGTTTAACCATTATGTTTGTGCGTTTATAAAAGATGGAAAGCTCTTTATCCTGGATTATGGAACTCCGCATAAAGCCATCACGGGAGTTCACGGGCCGTATGATTCACTTGATGAATATAAGAGCTTCTATGAGAAGCATCATCCAGAAAAAAGACGAGTGGAGGGGATTGTATTTTTACAGTAAGAGTATAAAGAAATGATTTCCAAATATAACTTTATCCTGAATCATGCGTGAAAACTGTCTTGCATTTAGCCCAAACTGCGATAAAATGCTTATAAACAGGTTACTTGCGGCCTGTTCCTTAACGTATCTAAAAGTTAACTTAAGGAACAATGCTAAAACGAGCTCCTCATCGCGTTTTTATTCTAATCCCAACTCCTTTAATTTTTCCGACGTGGGGATTCCGTCCTCGGACCAACCGCGATATTCGTAGTATTCGCCGAGCGTGTGGCCAAGGGACGGGAGACTGGGTGTAATTCCCTGTCCAATCCGTTTGGAGGTGAGCGAGCGGAAAGGAAGGGTATCGTCTTTACGGCTGATTCCCAATCTTACATTGTAGAGTCGTTTTAGATTGAAAATCCTCTCCCCTGTCTTGGCAAAATCGTCGATAGACATCTCTCTGCCGGTAACGAGTTGATACCATTTCGCAATATGAGTGACGGTGATGCCTCCAAACAAGATGAACTTACAGAGTTTCAGGGAATCCATCATTCCCATCAGGTTCTGACTCTTGGCTGTAAGAATTCCCTTGCCTTTCACTTCGAACCGGTCAATGGGCTCCGGGATGCCCATTTCAGGCGACTTGAGAACCCTTTCAAACGTATGGCTGAGACCCGAGAGATGGCAGGCTCCTCTTGAAGAGGTGGCAAACCCTGTTGCGCCTGCATTATATCCTCTGGGATCATGAGCAGGGAATTCTAATCCTTTGGTGTGCATTGCAAATTCTATTGAATTCTTTCCAATGATTTCCGAAGCTCTTTTCACCCCTTTGCCCAAGACTTCTCCGAAGCCCTTCTGATGGGCGATCATTTTGATCATCTCGATGAGAGCCGCAGAGCTTCCCCAACGCAGTTCGACCCCGCCGGTATCCTCCTGATCGATCAATCCCTTCTCATAAGCCTCCATTCCAAAACCAATCACTCCTCCAGTGGAAATGGTGTCCAGGCCAAACCGATTGCAGAGTTCATTGGCATAACAGAGGGCTTCAAGATCATCGATCATACAATTGCTTCCGAGGAGAGCAAGGGTCTCATATTCCGGCCCTGCACCATCTACTCCTGCATAGAGTCCTTGCTCAACTTTAACCTTTCTCCCGCATCCTAAGATGCAGGCGTCACAAAAATATCGGCCAGACAGCAGAGTTTCAGAGAGGGTGAAGCCATTGATTTTGATTGCAGATTCTTCCCAGCGCCCAATAAATTTCCAGTTTTGAATGGGAAGCGTTCCCATGGTTTCAAAAACAGAGAGGGAACCCGCTGTTCCGTATTTCCTAAAATTCTCCGCATTCTTGATGATCATTGCGGTATATTCCTTCGGAAGATTTCCAACTTCTTCAGGATTGAAGACCTCCACCTTTTTCGTTCCGTAGGCAACGAGGGCTTTTAATTTTTTTGATCCCATCACTGCGCCCAGTCCACACCGGCCTGCTGCCCGTCCCTCCTTGCCATCGGTCATAATAGCAGCAATCAAGACTTGGTTTTCTCCGGCCTGACCGATGGCGCTGACCGCCGCTTTTTCATGGGTCTCCCTTAACAAGATTGGGTCCACTTCATAAGTATCTTTCCCCAAGAGATGAGAGGCATCGCGGATCTCCACCTTATCTTCATTGATCCAGAGATAGACTGGTTTTTCAGATTTTCCTGTGACAATGATCCCATCGAACCCTGCCTTTTTGAGCTGAGCACCCCAGGTTCCCCCCACATCCGACTCGCCAAAGATGTTGGTGAGAGGGGATCGTGAAATCACCGCATGCCTTCCGGAGAGGGGAACTGGGGTTCCAGTGAAAGGCCCGGCCAAGAAGATGAGAGGATTCTCAGGGCCCAAGGGATTGGTTTTTTCATCGGTCATCTCATATAGATATTTTGCTCCAAGACCGCTTCCGCCAATGAAGGGCTCAAGCCAGTCTTCTCTCAGGGGCTCGGTTTTAACTTTGGAGTGGGTGAGGTCGACATTTATCATTTTTCCTGTGTAACCTTTCAGTTTCATTCTGAACTCCTTTTCAAATAGATTGTTTTCACTATGACACAACTTCATCTTATGATCAACTCTATTTAATCAATGTAATCATTTCATAATCGGTGTAATCAGAGATTTCTGGACATTTTCAGAAATCTCAAAAAACTTTCTTGACAGACGGGAAGGTTCGCTTTAGAATAAAATTAAGTAAAGGAGGTGAGGTCCATGAGATGGATGTTCCCCCATGCAACACATTGTTCGACTTGCGGTTCGATACGCTGGTCCTGAGCACGACACGAAACTGCTCATCAGAATGTA
>Ga0194119_10001486_pt1 | contig 42460 bp, 42 predicted proteins | sample TA2MahC100mmetaG_FD_148620 | JGI IMG/M metagenome (GOLD analysis project Ga0194119, IMG submission 148620) | Freshwater microbial communities from Lake Tanganyika, Tanzania - TA2015018 Mahale Deep Cast 100m | ecosystem: Environmental > Aquatic > Freshwater > Lake | place: Tanzania: Lake... | reverse complement strand
GATATGATCGCAACTGCTAGAATCAAGGCCGCAATTGTGCCAAATTCTGGGACAACAAAGGTACCAATTATCTCAATTTCTTCGGCGCCTTCCTCAAATGCTATAGTAAGTGTCCTATCAGTATCGGTCTTTGTTTCATCAAAGTCCCGCTCCTCACGGTCAACTAGAACAAAGAACGAGTCATCTCCACCATCTGGCAATAGAGCATCAATCAATGCTCGTGGGAGGGTTATCGTTAATTGGCCGTCGTTTGTTGCTTCAATTGCAATTACCAATGAATTTGCGGCAACATCAGGCGTTATACTAAGTACCTTTCCTCCAGTAATGCTGTAACTGAGAAGAAAGTCAGTACCATCTACGCCTATTGTTGTAGACGGTTTACCTCCGCTTGAACCGCCAAATTCAAATGTTGTTGTAGCCGTAGATGTGTTTTCAGCAGTTAGGCCATATGATGCCTCAATTGTATATGTGCCAGCAGCCTTCCAAAGATTGCCACCTGCAGTTATCTCTACACTGAATGTTTTGTCAGAACCAATATCGATTTGATCAATCGTTACTATGTTTCCATTTGGTGCAATTACTCTTAGAGATATTGGAACACCTAACATCTCATTGACTTGTCCTGAAACTATCACAACTTCCCCATCTGAGTAAGATTCCTTGTCAGTGGAAACTGTGATGTCTGCACTTTGTGCAAATGCTGGTATTGCCCCTATACTTGCAACTAAAATTGCAAATAAGGATAATACCTTCAGATTCCTCATCGTGAATATCGGAACAATTTGTACTATTTAAGTTTGTGATAAATAATCTTGACTAAAAACAAAAAACATCGACAACCGCCAAATTAGATATATATTAACCTCTCGGTGACCTCATCAATAGTTTGTGTAATCTATCTATTGGTTACAGCTGATGTTGTTCATGGGAGAATCTAAAAAATGACCACTAAAAAAAATCCAGTTCTAGTACCTGATCACACATATGTTCCAAAACATGAAATTATGACAAAAAAAGAGGCAGAAGAAGTTTTAACAAAATTCAATTGCAAACCAACCGAACTTCCATTAATTTTTGTAAATGATCCCGCAATTATGGGACTGGGTGTAAAACCTGGCGATATGATCAAAATAACAAGAAACAGCGCCACAGCTGGCGAAGGCGTATACTATCGATACGTGGTGGAGGTATAACATGGCAGACTCATCAAACAAACGTTGGCCAATAATACATGACATTCTAAAAAGAGAGGGCATTGCCAGGCAACATTTGAACTCTTTTGATGAGTTTTTAGAACGTGGATTACAAAGCATTATCGATGAAGTAGGCCAAATCGAGATAGAAAACGCAGAATATCCATATAAAATTCAGCTAGGTAAGGTAAAACTTCAGCAACCAAGAATGATGGAACTTGATGGTTCAATAACACACATCACTCCTGCAGAAGCAAGACTACGAAATGTCTCATACTCTGCACCAGTCATGATGGAAGCAAGCGTTGTTGAAGATGGGAAAATCTTGGAATCTAGGTTTGTCCACATTGGCGATATTCCAGTAATGGTAAGATCAGATGCATGCATATTGCATAATTTTTCAACTCAAAAGCTAATAGAACATGGCGAGGATCCAAACGATCCCGGTGGTTATTTTATAATAAATGGTTCTGAAAGAGTTATTGTCGGACTAGAAGATCTTTCATACAACAAAATAATTGTTGACAAAGAACTAGTAGGCGGTAATGTTGTTTTCAAAGCCAAAGTCTATTCGTCTATTGTAGGATATCGTGCAAAGCTTGAGCTGATGATGAAAAACGATGGACTGATTGTTGCAAGGATACCTGGCTCTCCTGTTGACATTCCAGTTGTAACATTAATGCGAGCTCTTGGTTTAGAGTCAGACAAAGACATTGCAGCTGCAGTGTCACTTGTTGATGAACTTCAAGATGAGCTTGAAGCATCATTTGAAAAAGCTGGCGATGTTCCAACATCAAAAGACGCCATAGTCTACATCAGTAAAAGAATTGCACCTGGAATGTTAGAAGAATTTCAAATCAAGCGTGCAGAGACTTTGCTTGATTGGGGTCTTTTACCGCACTTGGGAAAACACGCAGAAAATAGAAAAGAAAAGGCACAATTTCTTGGCGAAGCCGCATGCAAACTTTTAGAATTAAAAATGAGCTGGCTATCGCCAGATGATAAGGATCATTATGGAAACAAAGTCATAAAATTTGCAGGCCAGATGCTTGCAGACTTGTTTAGAACAGCATTTAGAAATTTGGTCAGAGACATGAAGTACCAGCTTGAAAGATCTGGACAAAAAAGAGGAATAAATGCAGTTGCCGCGGCAATTCGACCAGGAATAGTAACTGACAAACTTAACAACGCCATAGCCACTGGAAACTGGGGACGAGGACGCGTAGGTGTCACTCAACTCTTGGATAGAACCAACTACCTTTCTACCATTAGTCATCTAAGAAGAATACAGTCGCCACTGAGCAGAACACAACCTAACTTTGAGGCAAGAGACTTGCACGCAACCCACTTTGGGCGAATCTGTCCAAGCGAAACCCCTGAAGGTTCGAACTGTGGGCTGGTAAAAAATCTCGCACTATCTGCAATAATTTCATTAAACGTGCCATCAGAAGAAATCGTTGAAAAGCTATATGATCTTGGAACAGTCCACTTTTCTGATGTTAAAGATGATCTGCGAAAAGAAGGTACGCGAGTTTTTGTTGATGGAAAATTAATTGGATATTATAGAGACGGCGACAAACTATCTGAATCATTACGAGATCTGCGAAGATCCTCAAAAATCCATCCACACGTTGGAATATCATTTCATAAATCTCCAATAGATGGCGCAACAAAACGACTCTATGTCAACTGCAATGCAGGAAGAGTACTGCGTCCACTTGTTATTACAAAAGATAACAAACCACTATTGACACAGGATCTTATAGAGAAAGTTTCAAAAAAGTTGCTTTCTTGGAATGATCTTTTGCGAATGGGAATAATTGAGCTCATAGACGCAAACGAAGAAGAAAACTGTTACATTGCATTTGATGAAAAAGATGCAAAAAAACACACACATCTGGAAATCTTCCCATCTGCAATTTTGGGAGCAGGCGCATCAATCATACCATATCCTGAACACAATCAATCACCAAGAAATACATACGAAGCAGCAATGGCAAAGCAGAGCTTGGGATTTTCAACCCCGATGATGAATACAAGCACCTATGTCAGACAACATTTCATGCTTTATCCACAGACTCCAATTGTAACTACCAAAGCAATGGGCTTGCTTGGTCTAGAAGACAGACCAGCAGGACAGAACTGTGTTGTTGCAGTTTTGCCTTTTGATGGATATAACATCGAAGATGCAATTGTACTAAGCAAGGCAGCAGTTGACAGAGGCCTAGGGCGCACATTCTTTTATAGAATTTACGATGCAGAAGCCAAGCAGTATCCAGGCGGAATGCGTGATAACTTTGAAATTCCAAACGCAGAAGACAACATTAGAGGCTACAAAGGAGAAAAAGCATACAGGCTTCTTGAAGAAGACGGCGTAGTTGCAACAGAGTCACAGGTACTTGGTGGCGACATTCTAATTGGAAAAACTAGTCCTCCTAGATTCATGGAAGAATACCGCGAGTTTGAGGTAAAGGGTCCATACAGACGCGATACATCAATTGGTGTAAGACCATCAGAGACAGGAGTTGTCGACACTGTAGTAATGACACAGTCAAACGAAGGCGGTAAAATGTATAAAATAAGAGTACGTGATATGAGAATTCCTGAAATTGGTGATAAATTTGCATCAAGACATGGACAAAAAGGCGTCTTGGGAATTTTAGCTAAAAATGAAGACTTGCCTTATACTGCAGACGGTATCATACCTGATGTTCTAATCAATCCACATGCATTTCCATCAAGAATGACAGTGGGCATGTTTTTGGAATCAATAACTGGCAAGGCAGCTGCACTGCGAGGACAAAAGTTTGACGGTTCCGCATTTGTTGGAGAAAAAATGGATGTTGCACGAAGTATCTTGGAAAGTGCAGGCTTCAAGCATTCTGGAAAAGAAATAATGTATGATGGAAGAACAGGAAAACCATTCCCTGTTGAAATATTCATTGGCATTGTATATTATCAAAAATTACACCACATGGTTGCTGATAAGATTCATGCAAGGGCAAGAGGCCAAGTCCAAATGCTGACAAAACAACCAACGGAGGGAAGAGCAAGAGGAGGAGGACTACGATTTGGAGAAATGGAGCGAGACTGTCTAATCGCATATGGTGCATCAATGATTCTAAAAGACAGACTACTTGACGAATCTGACAAGGCTGACATTTTTGTGTGTGAGAGATGTGGGCTAGTAGCCTATCATGATGTTAAACAGCGAAAATATGTTTGCAGAGTATGTGGAGACAAGGCCAAAGTTTCTTCTGTATCAGTAGCATATGCATTCAAGCTACTCTTGCAAGAGATGCAGAGCCTCAACGTTGCACCTAGGTTATTGATAAAGGAGAAAGTATAATGTCACTTCAAACCATAAAATCAATCGACAGCATACGATTCTCTGTATGGTCCCCAACTGAAATTAGAAAATACTCTGTTGCAGAAATCACTGCCCCTGAAACATATGATGAAGATGGCATGGCAGTACAAGGGGGACTGATGGATGGACGACTGGGAACCCTAGAACCAGGACAAAAATGTCTTACATGCGGTAATACAGCTGCCAGATGCCCTGGCCATTTTGGACACATTGAGTTAGCAGAACCTGTCTTACACATTGCATTTATTGATAATATTTACAAGCTTTTACTTGCAACATGCAAATCCTGCTCGCGACTCAAAGTACCACAAGATGAGCTTAATGACTTTGAAAAGATAATGAAAAGAGAGGCCGCATTTACAGTAATATCACAAAAAAGAATTCCAGAGGCAATTTTAGAAAAGGCCAAAAAAGCAAAGGAATGTCCACACTGTGGCAAAACCCAATACGAATTAATTTTTACAAAGCCAACAATCTTTATCGAAAAAACTGAGATAGGAGAACACAGACTGCTCCCAATTACAATACGAGAACGATTCTCACAAATAATTGATCCAGATCTCAAGCTTTTAGGTTATGATCCTGCAACTGCAAGACCAGAATGGTTTATCTTGCAAGCACTACCTGTCCCACCAGTAACTGTCAGGCCTTCAATCATATTAGAAACTGGAATCAGATCTGAAGATGATCTTACCCACAAGATGGTAGATATCATTAGAGTAAACCAACGACTGAAGGAAAGCAAAGAGGCAGGAACTCCGCCACTAATTGTACAAGACCTTGTGGATTTGTTACAATACCACGTTACAACATATTTTGACAATGAAGTTTCTGGAATCCCACAAGCACACCACCGCTCTGGCAGACCACTAAAAACACTCACTCAAAGATTGAAAGGAAAAGAAGGACGATTCCGAGGCTCACTTTCTGGAAAAAGAGTTGATTTTTCAAGCAGAACTGTAATCTCACCTGATCCAAACCTTGACCTGTCTGAAGTCGGCGTCCCAGAATCTGTTGCAATGAAGCTAACCATTCCTGAAATTGTTACGGAATGGAACATTGAAAAGCTAAGAGAACTAATCGTCAATGGGCCCAATCAATTTCCAGGTGTAAACTATATCGTAAGGCCAGACGGAGTTAAGATAAGACTAGACTTTGTTGAGGACAGAAAAACTATTGCTGACAGTATAGAGATTGGATATCTGGTTGAGCGCCATCTCTCAGACGGTGATATTGTCATGTTCAATAGACAACCATCATTGCATCAAATGTCAATCATGGCACATTATGTTAAAGTACTACCAGGCAAAACATTTCGATTACATCCTTCTGTATGCCCTCCATACAACGCAGACTTTGATGGAGATGAAATGAATCTTCATGTGCCACAAAGCGAGGAGGCAAGAGCAGAAGCAATACTTTTGATGCGAGTACAAGATCAGCTAATCTCTCCAAGATATGGGGGACCAATCATTGGTGGGCTGCGAGATTTCATTACAGGAGCATATCTTCTTACAAAAGACAGCACAACACTAACACCACAAGAATTTGCAAATTACTCTATGCTGGGTGGTTACCTGGGCACACTGCCAGAACCTGCAGTAAAAGGCAAAGGCGGATCTCTTTATACAGGAAAGCAATTGTTCTCACTTTTCCTTCCTGACGACTTTAACTATGTAATGACTTCCAAGTGGTCAAAGGGAACAAAAGGAAAACAAAAAGACGTCGTAATTAAAAACGGCCAGCTCATCAGTGGAATTATTGACAAGTCATCTATTGGTGCAGAAGAACCAGAAAGTGTTTTGCACAGAATAGCAAAAGACTATGGTAACGCACAGGCAAGAAAATTCCTCAACTCTATTTTGATTATAGCAAAGCAGTTCATTACACACTATGGATTCAGCTATGGATATGCTGACCTTGAATTATCAGACAAAGTCAGACAAGAAATACTAGGAGGAATTCAAGAATCATATGATAAAGTCTATGATTTTATCTCACAAGCAAAGAAAGGAACACTAAAGCTAACAAGAGGACTCTCTGCTGAAGAAGCACTAGAAGCATACATTGTAAACGAATTAGGAAAGGCAAGAGACAGAGCCGGAAGCACTGCTGACCAATCATTTGATGAAACAAATGCAGGAAGAATCATGGCAACTACTGGTGCAAGAGGTTCTTCACTAAACATAGGCCAGATGGCAGGTGCACTAGGTCAACAATCAAGACGTGGACAGAGAATAATCAAAGGCTACAACAATCGTGCATTGCCACACTTTAAAGAAAATGATGATAATCCAGACTCTAAAGGATTTGTAAAATCAAACTATAGAGATGGCTTGTCTGCACTGGAATTTTTCTTCCATGCTATGGGTGGACGAGAAGGACTAGTAGACACTGCAGTTAGAACACAGCAAAGCGGATACATGCAGCGAAGACTCATCAACGCACTAGAGCACATCAAGCTAGAATATGATGGAACTGTTAGGGACCCACATGGACATATCATACAATTCCTTTATGGTGAAGATGGAATCGATGTTGCAAAAAGTGATCATGGCGAGGCATTTAATGTTAACAGACTGATTGAATCACAAACAATTGTAGACTCTGGCAAAAAAGCAACAAAAGAAGAAATTTTAGAGCTAGCCAAAAAATATACAAAAACATTCAACACAAGACTTGGAAAAATAGTCACTGATGCATTAACTGAATCAAAGCTTAGCAGGGATGGAGTTGAAAAAGTATGTAAAAAAGGACTGGAACTATACAATAAAGCCAAAGTTGAACCAGGACAGGCAGTAGGAATAGTTACAGCACAGTCCATTGGCGAGCCTGGTACTCAGATGACACTAAGAACATTCCACTTTGCAGGAATTAGAGAAAGAAACGTAACCTTGGGTCTGCCAAGACTAATCGAGCTAGTAGATGCACGCAAAAAACCAGTAACCCCAACAATGGACATTTACCTTGATCAAGAGTCAAAAAAATCAAGAGAAAAAGCAATCGAGGTTGCCCGTAACATACTACAAACAAAGGTTAGCGTTTTAGCAAAGGCAGAAACAGACTATGCAACTAAAATTACACTACACCTCAGTCCTACAAAGCTAAAAGAACGTGGATGTACAGTAGCTGATGTAGTTGAGGCATTACAGTCAAACAAAAAATTCAAGCTTGATGAAAAAGGCGACGTTCTAACACTAAACCTGGCTGAAGAGTCTGATGCTCCAACAGTCATAACACTTCGAAACAAAATTTTAGGAACTACAGTAAAAGGAGTCCCAGACATTGAAAGAGTAACCCTAGTTCAAAAAGACGATGAGTGGGTTATCCAGACAACTGGTTCAAACCTTGCCAAAGTTTTAGAAGTTGGAGGAATCGACAAAAAGCAAGTTAGAACAAACAACGTCTTTGAGATTGCAGCAACACTTGGAATCGAGGCTGCAAGAAATGCTCTAATTAATGAAATAAGCTCTACACTTGAGGACCAAGGACTAGAAGTTGATATCAGATACATTATGCTAGTTTCTGACTTGATGTGCTCACGAGGATACATGCAACAGATTGGACGTCATGGAATCGCAGGCACAAAAGAAAGTGTACTGGCACGAGCTGCATTTGAAATTACAGTCCCTACAATAGCACATGCTGCACTGGCTGGCGAAATCGAGGAACTAAAAGGCGTCACTGAAAATGTTATCGTTGGAAGCAACATCCCAATAGGCAGCGGCATAGTTGACCTTTACATGCAGGTCTCAAAGAAGAAGGATTAACCATCTTTATTTTTCAATAAATCTATAAAGGTCACATCAAGAATGGGCAAATACAGATAAAATCATGAGCAAGCTATTAGAAAAAACACTCAAAGATGCAATCAAGGAGCGAAAACGTATACTAGGCTCAAAACAAATCCTTGCCGCAATGCAAAACTCTAAACTAATAGTATTATCGCAGTCGATTTCAAAAGACACAGAAGAAAAAATTCAAAAATCGGCAAAAAAAGAAAAAATTCCAACATTAAACTTTGAAGGCTCATCAGTAGCACTAGGAAGACTATGTGGACTGCAGTTTCGTGTATCAGCTATTTCATTAACATCACTAAGCGACACTAACATCAAATCACTGCTAAAAGAAACGAAAACTAAATGATTGAATCAAACTTTGCAACAAACTTGTGTTATGAAAGTTTAAATGAGAGCGGTAAAGCTTCGAGATAAATAACAATGACACAAACAATCAAGCTAACAACTGATCAAATGCGACTAATGTCGCTTTTTCAAAACGTTACAGGTGCAACAGCACGTGATTGTGTCGAAGATGAAAAACAAGACCGCGTTATTTTTGTTGTAAATTCAGGTAAAATGGGACTTGCAATAGGCAAGGGCGGCTCCCACATACGAAGCTTGCAAAACATTGTCAAAAAAAATGTAGAGATAGTAGAATACTCTGATGATCCTGCAGAATTTTTAAAGAACATACTGAATTCAAAACTAATTTCTGAAGTAAAACTCAACAAGCGTGCAGATGGTTCTATGCAAGCAATTGTTCTAGTTGATCCAAAAAAGAAAGGAATTGTTGTTGGCAGAGAAGGGCGCAATGCTGAAAAAGCACGACTGTTGGCAAAAAGATATTTTGAAATCACAAAAGTCCAAATAAACAGCCCAGAAAGATTACCCGAGTTGTAAATTTATGGCAAAATCACCACTTGGGTTGTTTGCAGGTCGAGTTTTAAAGGCAAAACGCAAACGACTACGTTGGTCTATTGGAACATACAAAAGAAGAAAGCTTGGATTGGACAGAAAAGCAAACCCACTTGGAGGGGCACCGCAAGCAAGAGGAATTGTTTTAGAAAAAGTAGGCATTGAAGCAAAACAGCCAAACTCTGCTGTTAGAAAATGTGTTAGAGTTCAGCTAATCAAAAATGGAAAAACCATTACCGCATTTTTACCACGAGACGGTGCAATGAACTTTGTAGATGAACATGATGAGGTTCATGTAGAAGGAATGGGCGCTACAATGGGTGGCGCAATGGGCGACATTCCAGGAGTCAGATTCAAGGTATTCAAGGTAAATGGAACCTCTTTGCGTGAATTGGTATTGGGCAAGAAAGAAAAACCAAGGCGATAGAATATGGGCGAAACGCAAAAACTTTTGTTGTTTAGAAAATGGGATTTATCAGATATTGCAATACAGGACAAGGGCCTCAAAAACGTAATCTCACTTAGACAAACTATTATGCCATTAACATTTGGGCGCTCTGCTCTTAAACGATTTAACAAGGCTGAAGTCAACATAGTAGAACGTCTTGTCAACAAACTAATGCACTTTGGAAAAAAATATGCAAAAAATACAGGACGCATGGCTGGGAAAAAAATTCATGCAATAAATACCATGAAAGCAGCTTTTGATATAATCCACTTAAAAACTGGCAAAAATCCTGTTGAAGTTTTGGTTAGGGCAGTAGAACATTCAGCACCAAACGAAGACACTACTAGAATAGTATATGGTGGAACAGTCTACCACGTTTCTGTGGATGTGGCTCCTGTGAGACGAATTGATTTGGCGTTAAAATTTATTGCAGACGGCGTAAGAGAGGCAACATTTTCAAATCCAAAAGCAATCGAAGAACACCTTTCAGAACACCTAATCCTGGCTGCTACAAATGATCCAGAAGCTCCATCTGTAAAGAAAAAGCACGAGCTAGAAAGAATAGCTCAAGCATCTAGATAAAACACAAGTAGCCCGAGGCAGATTCGAACTGCCGTCCCCGCGTATCCTCTCATAAGATCCAGAGCGCGGAATCCATAACCTGAAAATCATTTGGCCGCTAGACTATCGGGCTACCAAGACGACTTGATTATGTTAGAATATAATTATTTATTTACAACTTGCAATTGACTATTTGATTTTCACTTCGTGAATCGCAGTTGCATAATCACAATCTGCCTTTAATCTCATGTATGGAATTAATCTATAATGTATGGAATAAAGATCCTTTTCTTTGTACAAAATACCTTTTTGTTGCAAGGACACCAAACCCCTTGATGTACTCATCATCATGGTGCTGTCATTTTTACAAATCTCGTCACGCTTTTTTTGATATTGTTTTAGTGTGAATGCTACATCATTTAGCTCTAATATCAAAGGCCAAACAATTTTTTGCCAAACAAATCTTCGGTTTTCAGTAGCAGAAGCATATTTTCCTTTTTCGCTCAACATTAATAGCATCTTTAGAATTGGTTATAATTGAATTGTCACAAAAAGAAATTGAAGAGTCCCTTGTTTTATTAGAAAAAGACTGGCAAATTGATCCACTTTTACATGACTTTATGTTGGGAAAATGTGCTGATGTATCTGACTATCCACTCAAAGTAAAAAACGTAATTTTTCACATTCCTTACTTGACAAAGGAAAAAAAATTCATTTTGTGGAAATGTTATTGGCCTGACTGTCATAATTGTTGCAACAGGCAGGGACGATTGCCTTTGACTTCAGATGACATAATTACGATTGGAAAGGGGATGAAATATCAAAAAACATCTGATTTTTTAAAAAATGAAACATTGGTTGCCACATGGCAGGAATATGGACCTTCAGGAGAGGTAACTACTATGACTAGCGTAAATCTGAAACGTAAAGCTGACGAGACAGCAGCTGATGATGGAACTCACATCTCATGCAGATTTTTAGATGACAAGGGATTTTGCAGTTTACATCCGCAAAGGCCTGGAGTTTGCTATCTTTATCCATTTTCTACATGGCTTGTAAATGAAAACGGTACGGCACGTGTTCATGCAACATTTCAATTTACGGGAGATTGTCCTGGATTTTACTTAGCAGAAACAATTGATCCTATGAAAGAGATCTTGCAAGAGTACTCTGGACTAGTTTATGACTATAATATGAAATCAAACAGGACAGCTAGAGAAAACTTTGGCCATGTAACATTTGGCTAGGCCTTTGCAACCTTTACCAAATCACGCATATGAATTTCCATTCCAAATCGGTCTTCATTTTTTTTCATGTATCTAAAAATTGACATCAAGTCAACAAACTGTTTTATAAAACTAAACTCGCCTTTCATTTTTGAAAGTACAAACTTTAACACCTTGCTATAAATCGCAAAATATGCTAGAACTTCTTTTCTGTATTTTTCGTTATTTCCTATATTTTTGATAAAAATATCTGCACAAATCATGCTTGGGATGATTCCCTCACCTAGCAGCGGATAAACTGTACCTATTGACTCTCCAACTCCTACCACTTTTCCATGATAGAATGGATCACACCTATCTGGCGTAGCCAGCCTTATTGGCCTGCCAACGGTTTTAGTAATCTTGCCTCCATGTTTTTTCAAAAACTCGTCAGTTTCTTTAACGTGATTTTTCTTGTAATCCCCAGCTCCAATATGGGCAAGCCTTTTGCCTAATGGAAAGTACCAAAAATAGCCAGTTATGCCACGAAATGGTTTAACATAAAAATCATCCAACGGCACCTCATCTTCGTATTCAATTTTGTACTGGTATGTGGGCAAGTAGAAATCGTTGGCCGCTTTTGGCAGATACATTCTATAAAATCCAGTTGCGTCTAGTATAAGATCAAAATCTCTTTCCAAATCATCTAGTTTTGGTGTGATGCCATACTGCACTTTACAGCCTTTTGTCATATCACGAATAATTCCAATTTTGTCATATGTGCATAGTCCTTTTAGTTTGATGTCAAACTTGTTTCTGTCGTTTACTTCGATGTGGAGGTTTTTTCCATCATGAATGACATATTTTTCAAAATCAATGTCTGCTTTTTGGCAAAGCTCTTGCATTTTAGATTTTGACGAGCCCCACGCACAAATAGAATCATGATCTTTTTCGGCCATCCTCTCAAAGCCTACTACTTCGTGATCGCCTTTGAGTCTTGCAAGCAGATAACTGCCAGCTACTCCCATACCGACTACAGCAATTTTCATTTTAGCTGAAATTTGTCATAGCCTAATAAATAGAATGTTTCAATCTCCGAGGTTTTGTACACGCAATCTTCTTTATTCAATCAAAATTGCCGGCTTGAAAGGCCTTGCAGTCTTTGCCTTTCCTTTTGGATCATAAATTCCAGAATCATTCTCAGAAAATACCTGCACATCCACACCAAAGTCATTTTTTACCAAGCTTATCAGCTCTTTTGCAATCAATGACTCTTCATCAAAGTTTTTTGTTTCAAGCCTTGTTTTTCTAATCTCAGATGGTTCTGATAAAATATCTTTAATGACCTTTTGAACAAAATCAGGATTCTTTTTGATGTCAGCTGTTTGGGGATTTGCAATCAAGTCCTTCATTATAGCGCCCATGTTTGTCTCATCTGCCATCACCTTTTCCAAAATTGCATGGTATGCATTTACTTTGAAACTATCAGATGTGTATATTGTGATTTTCTTTGGAGTAATTTTTGTAACCTTGAGAATGCTTGAAATGTCATCCATGATTGATTTTAACAACTCTTCAGTCTGTATTGCATTAGGATCAATTACATCAAATGAAACACTTGGCCAGCTAGTTTGAGAAACCAAACCTGAATTGCCAAGCTTTTCCCAAACCTCTTCAGATATGTGTGGTGCAAATGGCGATAACATTGCAACTCTAGCTGTGTTAATCTCATGCAAAACACCAGAATAATCATCTCTTTTCTTTACTTTGGCTCTTTTATGATACCATTGTAAATCAGACTCAAATGAAAATAATATTTCATGCAAAGCTTCGCGTAGTCTCATTTTCTCTATGCTTGTACTGACGTTTGATATCACAGACTGGAGCTTGCTTTGAATCCACTTGTCTTCTGCTTGAAGCTTGGCAGGTTTTCCTGGCTTTAGCTTTGAGCATTCCTCTAACATCAAAACAAGCTTGTTTTTTATTCCATTAACTGATTCTAGATTAAAATCCGCGTCCTGTAATAACTCAGCTGATATAATTATTGCAAGTCTGATTGGATCTGCGCCATAGTTACGAATCGCTTGTCTCAAAGGAATGATATTTCCCATACTCTTTGACATTTTTTTGCCATCCATCAAAACAGAACCATTAACAACTATTTCACGAGGCCAGTTTTCTTCAGGAAATATTGCGACATGGTTTAAGATAAAAAATGTCAGATGGTTTGGAACCAAGTCACGTCCTGAATGTCTTGAATCAACAGGATAAAAGTAAGAAAACTCGGATCTTATCTCATCAACAATATTTTTTGGAATCTCAACTACCTTGGAGCTACTCTTGCCAAGAAAAACATCGTCAAAAAATTCCTTTGAAAGATTCTCAGCTGATATTTTTCCAGCATTTACAAACTTTGCAATGATATAGTATGCCATGTAAATCACAGAGTCTGAGAGGCTTTCGACAATCCATTGTTTATCCCATGGCAGCTTTGTGCCAAGTCCATGTTGTCTTGCACACGCCCGCTCCCGCAGCCATCCTATAACATAATTAAATTCGGGACGAATCTCTTGTGGTAAAACACTCATTTTATCAAGACACTTTGTAGCTTTTTCCTTCCAGGCTTTATCACCATAATTTAGAAACCATTGATTGGTCAGAATTTTAACAACACATTCAGCACCACACCTGCATCTAACTGGCGCATTGTTTAGCTCTAGTAAAACATCGCCATCTCTTGCATCAATTAACCAATTTTTTATATCATCTTTTACATCCGAAATTTTCTTACCTGCAAACTGTTTTGTATTTTCTTTTAAAATTCCATCATAGAACTCTTTAGAATAAAGATCCTTTGTTGCCTCTTCTAATTTTGGATCATCTTGGTCTCGAATTTTGAATTTTTCACATGTTTCTTTTGCAGGAATATCTCCAAATCCTTCAGTTTTGATAATTGAGATTGGCTCAAGTGTTCTTAATTTATCTGCAAAGTATGGAGTTCTGTGAGCTAGATCCTTTAGAGCTTGATAATCAAATGGCGCATGAGCTGGAACAGACATTACAATTCCAGTACCTGTCTGGCTTTTGACAAAAGTTGCAGGAAAAATTGGAATATCTCTATTAGTTTTTGGTGTTTTTGCTTCTTTTCCTAATAGCTCAGAACCTGCAATCTCTCCTATTTCTTCAATTTTCTTATCCAAAAACTCCAGCTTTTTTGCACATTCTGCACTCACGATCCATTTTTCTTCATTTACCTTGACTTTTTTGTATACTGTTCCAGGATTGACCCAAAGATTTGTCACACCAAACAATGTTTCAGGACGTAAAGTAGCTGTTGGAATGATAAAATCTCCAAATTGAAATTTAATCAAAATGTATTCAGTAAAGTCTGGTTCTACATCGCCAAGCGTATCATGTTGTGATACAGGATTTTGATCCTTTGGACACCATCCAACGGGATGAGATCCTTGAATGATTAGATTTTTTTCTTTTAGCGTATTAATCTGCCACTCGATAAACTTTTGATAAACAGGATCTATAGTTGTAAATTCTCTGCGCCAGTCAATTGAATAGCCCATCTCTATCATGCCTGCCTTGATCTCTTGATGAAAGTAGTCTGCAATCTTTACTGGCTCAGAAAATGTTTTGATGTCATTATCAGGAACATGATAGATGTTTTTTAGCCCATCAATGATTTCCTTGTCGCCAGCTTCAACTCTTTTTGCCATCCCAAGAATCGGGGTTCCAGTATAGTGAAATCCCATTGGAAACAACACATTATATCCTTTCATTCGATAGAATCTTGCATGGACATCAGCTAGTGTGTAGGTTCTGCCATGTCCAATATGTTGTGGCGAGTTTGGATAAGGATAGGCTACAGTAATGAATTTTTTTTCTTTATCATTTGGATCTGATTCAAACTGTTTGGCATCAATCCACTTTTGTCTCCATTTTTTCTCAATTCCTGACCAGTCTACTTCCATGCGATAACACTATTCCAAAACCATTGATTTTGCTTTGTTGATGGCATCATCTTTTTTAGACTTGTCTGGTCCACCGCCTTGAGCAAATCTTGGGTTTCCTCCACCAGAGCCACCAAGGATTTGGGAAACTGCCTTGGCAATATCTCCTGCTTTTTTTGCCTTTGAGACCTCTTCTCCTGCGTGAATTATTGCTCGCACAGTTCCTTTTTCTTCAAAAATTCCACAATATACTGCCCAAGGATTGTCCTTGACTAGCCTTTCTCCAAAATTAATGTGAAAGTATTCATCGTACTGATCATCTGTAGTAGAATAAAATCGCCCACCAGAGACTACAATCTCATCTACTCTACCTTCACCTGCCTGCAAAATTTGCTCCAGTATGGTTGGAATTTTCTCTCTAGCTTTTTCTTTTCTTTCTTCTCTTAGCTTGTCCCTTTGTTCTTTTGCTGCTTGCTCAGATGATGCTTTTTTCAGCTCAGCTTCATATTTTTCAATATATTCTTGAGCTGCCTTGCCAGCTACAAATTCTAGTCTAACCACGCCATCTTGAATTCTCTTTGTTCTTGTAATTTTGATTAAATTAACATCTTTTGTACTCTTTACATGTGTTCCACCACATGCTTCAATATCAAAATCTCCAATTGAGACAATTCTGACTGACTTTACTGGAACAATTCCGCCCTGATAAATTCTAAAACCATACTTTTGCTCAGCTGTTCCTCTATCAAAATTTTGAATCGTTACTGGAATATTTTCTTTTACTTTGGCATTTGCCACTTCTTCAATTTTTGCAACTTCCTCATCAGTCAAAGCCGAATGATGTGTAATGTCTAGCCTTGCATGGTCTTCTTCTTTGAATGCAGAATGTTGCCAGACCCAAGAACCTAAAACATTTCGAGAAGACGAGTTTAGAATATGTGTGCTGGTGTGATGTTTTGTAACACCATCTCTTCTTTTTGAATCAACAACACATGATACAGTCATCCCTTCTTTCGGTATACCTCCATTTAGCTCATGCACTATAATGTTGCCATGCTTGTTTACATCAACTACATCAAATCCTGCGATTTTTCCATGATCCGGCTCTTGTCCACCACCTCTTGCATAAAATGATGTTCTATCTAACACAACATATTTATCAAAACTTTTGAGAACCTTGGCATCAAACTCTCTAGGATCATTTTCATAGTACAAAAGTTCGGTTTCTGGTAATCCTTCTAATGGTAAATGTTCTTGTTTTTCGACTTTCTTTGACTGGTGTAATTCCGATAGTTTAGTGTAAAAGGTAGATGGAATCTCAGAAATTACCTTCATTTCCTTAAGATAGTCTGGAGTTACGCCATCTGATTCATAGAGGCGGATTAAATCATCAACTGTTGGCTTTTGTTTTAGCTTACTTACAATTTTTTGCATTCGTTCTTTTGAATTCTCATATCTGCCTGATTCAATTTCGATTATGGTCTTGACATCATTTCGTGTTTTTTCTAGTTCTGGATAGGTTTTTTTAAGATAGTCAATTTGTGTGTCGATAATCTCATTCATGTCAAATTTTAGCCCAAGTCTATCCATTGTGGAAATAATTCTTCGAAGCATTATTCGAAGATTGTATCCTCCACCCACATTGCTTGGCAAAGCCCCGTCAGATATTGCAAAAATTAGTGTTCTAACATGATCAACAATCATATAAATTCCCTCAAGCGGGGTTATGATTTTTTTAATTTGCTCTTCTGATATACCTGCTGATTTTATCGCAGTTTTTCTAACCTCAGATAAATCCCCAAATCGTTCTAGATTCTTTGCAATTTCAGTAAAGTAACGAACCAAAAGTTCAGAATTTGCGTCAATTCCTGTCTGTTGTATTAGATTGCTAGTTATTGGCCCAAAGCAGCAATCATATGCGGTAGGGGTTCCCATCGTAATCCACGCAAATCGCTCAAGGCCTGCCCCCATGTCTATGATTTTCTGGTCTAGTGTTTTGTAACTTGACAAATCTCCTTGAAATTCAGTAAAAACTGCATTGCCAAGCTCTAGTCCTTTTACAAAAAATTCTAGTGAAGAGCCAAAAGAGCCGCCTCCTTCCCAAACATCTTCTACAAATACAACTTCGTTTTTGTCAATTCCAAACTGTTCGGTTACTAATCGGTAATCCAAATCAACGCACTTGTCTTTCCAATATCCATGATCATTTGGAATGCTGTGCTGCCCAATCATACAAAAACTGGAAAAGTGTTTTCCAGTAACACCAACATTTTCCAAGTCTTTGAATCGAAGACAAGTTTGTGGAACAACCAGTGGGTTTGCAGGAAACTCAAAGACAACTTTAGAGCCCATAACACGTTGAAAGTCAACAATTGATGCTATTGTAAAATACAAGTCATCACGCCATCTGCAAACAACAGGATACCTGTTTACTGAAGTATGTCCATTTTTTACAAAAAATGACTCTACCTCCTTCCATGCTTGTGTATAATCAAATCGCTTTTTTGTCGGCGGATTTCCTATAAACGAATATGTGTCATCAGAATGATCAGGGCAGTTTGTACGTTTTTCATCAACTGTCCAAAAATATCTGTGGCATGTTGCGCATGATTTGCGTTCAAATCCCTTTTCATCAAATAATTTAACTTTGTAATATCTGTCAGGATCTGCTGAAAATTTTTCAAGAATCTCTTTTTTCCCCATCTTGGAAATTCTTTAATCGACTGATATTAAGAATTGTCGATTGGGATAAATTAAATACAATATAGATAGACTGCATTTTGTGTTTGGCAAGAAAAAAGGAATCAAAGAAGGCGACTATGTATTTTCATCAAAACAAGACGGTGAATACAAGAACATCATATTTGGTGCCGTTAGTGGCGTTGATGGCTCAAAAATTGGAATAAATGGATTAATAGTTAATCCAGTCGGATTAAAAAATAAAATCTCGCAAAACAAAGCAGGCTCACATTCAATTGAAATTTTAAAAGAGCCAACCCCAGAAAGCTGCATTCTTGCTTTTATCTACAGAGTTGAGCATGAAAATTATACTGACGTATTGGATTTGAATTCAGACAAAATCATCCCACTTCCACCAAAAGTCTATACTGTTCTTGATGGCTGGATACGTGAATCAATCCCTGAATTGTTAAACAATGTTCTTTCGTTACCAAATGGTTCTGAACGAGACCAAGCAAAAAGAATTCTTCGACAAAGAATGGAAACACTATATGATAAGAATTTGAAAAGACACTTGTACTCTGTTTGCCGAAGCTTGAAAATTCTTGTTTAATGTTAGAAATCTAGTTTCATTTTCTCCATAGTTTTATATTATGCCATTCGAAAAAGTCGATACAATGGAATACGTTTACGCTGCACTAATGCTTCACAAACTAAAAAAGGAGATCAACGAGGCAAACATTTCTAGCATCGTAAAGGCCTCCGGAGCAGAAGCTAATGAGGCAAAAGTAAAGGCTCTGGTAGCATCACTGGCAGACGTAAACATCGAGGAAGCCATCAAAGCAGCACCAGTGGCAGTTGCAGCAGCACCAGCAGCCGCAGGCGGCGCAGGTGAGGCAAAGAAGGAAGGAAAGAAAGAGGCTGAAACACCAAGTGCAAAATCTGAAGAACAAGCCATGGAAGGTTTGTCTTCGCTGTTTGGATAAACTCTGAATTTATTTTCTGTTTTTAAAAAGAAGAATATTGGAACCTTCCCACCCATAATCAATAAAACAACCGATTTGATTTTTGCGAATAAGTTTTCGCTTTATTGATTCCTGTATGAATTGCAAAGAGCTGACAGCGCCTGTATTTCCTGTTTCCTTCATCAAAGAATATGATAATGCAACTTTATCTTTTGAAATATTACATTTTGATGTAATATAATCAAGAAATCTTGCGCCTGCAGTATGCAAACCCAAAACCTTGATTTTCCTATATTCATCGCGAGTCTTCTTTTCTAGCTGATCTATATTTTTTTGACATAAAGTGCCGACAGTTTTTTTGAGAACCTTTGAATCAAGATTCATATCAAAAATTATTCTATTTTTTTTGTCTGGTGATAGCTTCAAGGATGCTTTTTTGTAGCCCTTTTTTCCTGAATCTTTGCATGAGAAAATCTCATCAGAGTCAATACTAGCTATTCCATTCTTGGTATCTTTTGATAGTATGGTCCCTCCAACAACATCACTGAAAATAAGAAAGTATACTAGGTTGTTAAGATCTGACTTGTTTTTAATTGAGACTAGCTTTGTCTGCTTTAGTCTGTCCAAAAACCAGTCCGTATACATAGAACCTATTAGAACCATTGAATTGCTTTTTCCATTTAGTTGAAAATAACCTGCAGAATTTAACAATGCTTCAGAAAATGATGAACAAGCAAGTCCCTGCATATTTTGTGTTCTTATATTTTCGCTCAAACCAAGTTTGCTTACTATCTCAACTGTCGGAGCAGGGTCAAGAAACTGATTGTTGTCATTTACTGTAATTAGCATACCAATATCTCCAGATTTTTGCTTTGAATTTCTCAAAAGATCTTTTGCAGTTTTTAGGAATAACTCGTTTTTTGATATGTCTGGCTCCAGATAGTCATTTTTTGAAAAATCTATTCTATCAAAATCATATATTTTGAAAACTTTGTTAATTCCTAGGTTATCTTTGACATACTCTCGTACCTCTCTCTCTAATTTTGGACGCAAAAAATCGTCTACGATTTCTCTTATTGAATAGGAAAACATAGGATAGTTGACGCATATTTGTGATAATCCTACCGAAACCATTTTCACATCATAGCCAACAGCTTTCTTAAATTCTCAAAGAATGTTGGATCATATCCTTCTTTTGGAAGGTCAAATCCAGCAATTACAGTTTTACATCCAGTTTCTTTCTGAAAATTATCTAACATTTCTCTACAATGTGTAGGAGTGCCACATACTGTAAGTTCCTTTACAAGACTGTCGCTTACTTTCTCAATAGTTTTTGTAAATCCAAACTCCTTGAAGGTTTTTCTAATCTCCATAACTTCTTTTCCAAATTCATCTGATAATGGGTTTGAATAAAATTCATTTGCTCCAATATATTTTGCCAATGTCGCTTTTGCAGCATTGAGATTTTCTGATGAATCAAGATAGGTAGGAACTATACATACTGTCTCAAAGGAATCAAAACTCTTCCCAGCAGATGAGAGGTTTTGCTTAATTTTTTGTATGTCAGAAAAAACTTGGTTTCTTGGCTTTAAGAAAAATATAACTCCGTCTGCATTTTGCGCTGCAAGCTGCACCGTCTTCTGGCCAACTGCAGCCCAGAATATCTTTCCTTTAAAATTTGCTCTCAAGTATTTTGTATAATCAACTAGTCTTGAAAGTGGGCGCTCAAATTTCAGATTCCACAATTTTTCAATGATTGCAGGAGCGCTAGTTCCTATTCCAAGTACAAAATTTTCATTGGTTTTTTGGTAAATCTTATTTGCATTACGAGAAATCTCTTCTTTTTTTCTTGAAAATACATTTACAATTGCGGTTCCAAGAGCCATGCATTTTCCATTGGATATTTTTTCCAGAGCATCAAAGGCATCTACTCCCATGACAGCCGGATTGGTCTCTGGCACAAAAAAATAGTCTATTTTGCTTTGGTTTGCTATCTGTGCAGCTTTTTGTATTGAAGGAAGTGTTGCGTTTATTCCTAATTCAATTCCTCTTTTCATCAAAAATAACCAATTATTTGCATCAAATGTGAATGGATTTCTCTTCAGTCATTCTTGTAGCGTCAACAAATGCCTCTGATAGAGTTGGGTGGGCATGAATTGTATCTATAATCTCAGAGCATTTCATCTTTTGTTTTACCGCAAGTGTTGCTTCGCCAAGAACCTCACCTGCATGTGGCCCAACTATTATCACGCCAGAAATAGTTCCATTTTCTTCAAAAACATCAATGAATCCACGGGTTTCGGAAAGGCAGGTGGCCTTTGCACTTGCAATAAGAGGAAAGCTCTTCCCCTCACCTTCACAGTTTCCAACAAAGGCAACCTCTGGAAATGTAAATACACACATTGGAATTGCAGAATAATCAATTATAGAATTTTTTCCCATGATGTTATCTGCTGCAACTTCACCTTGCTTTGCAGCTACATGAGCAAGCTCAAACTTTCCTGTAACATCGCCTATGGCGTAGACATTTGATATGTTTGTCTGCATTTTCTCATTTACTATTATACACGTATCATCATGAGCTATGCCAATATTTTTTAGCTCATCTGAATTGATGTTTGCCTTTCTACCAATACATAGCAGAACTTTTTCAGCTTGGATTTTTTCACCGTTTACATAAACTGAATCTTGATCAATTTTTTCAACTTTAGAGCCAGTCATCACGTTTATTCCATCTAATTTCATGTATTTTTCCACAGTTTTGCCAATCTTTTCAGGAATGGTTGGCAGCAATCTTTTTTCCATTTCAACAATCCAAACTTTACATCCTAGTACATTCAGGATGGCAGAAAACTCACATCCGCTATAGCCACCACCAACAACAACGACTGATTTTGGTAGAGTCTCAATCTCAAAAATTGAATCTGAAGACAAGATTTTGCCGCCAAATCGCTGTCCTGGAAGACAAATTGGCGAGCTTCCAGTTGCAATGACAATGTTTTTTGTAGAAAATAGCTTGCCATCTACAATTACCTCATTTGCTGATTTTATCGCAGCAGTCCCATGAATGATCTCAACATTTTTCTTTTCTAAGAGCATCTTGATTCCATCGGCAAGCTTTGAGACACTTTTTTGCATCCCATTTTTCATTTCTGTATAGTTTACATCTACTGAGGCATCAATTCCATGTTTTTTTGCATTTTTTACTCTCCTAATTATATCGGCCATAGAATGCAGGTACTTTGTAGGTATACAGCCACGTTGCGTGCATGTTCCTCCAAGGCCGTTTTTTTCAACAATGCACGCCTTTCCGCCGTTTGCCGCAACAGATAACGCGCAAGTGTATCCGGCTGGGCCTGCTCCAATAATTACTGCATCAAACATTGCCATGACTCAAAGAGAATATCCAATAAAGCTTGTCAAATCACCGCTTGAGAGTCCAGTCAGGATTGGAATACCTTTCTTTGGCTATCTTTTTGCATGATTCCAACTCGCTTTGTTCTAGTGTAGCTGGAAGAGTCTGACAACCAAACACAAGTTTTAACGAATCTTTTAAGGACTCTGCAACCTGATCAAAAGTTTTTGAGATCTGAGAAACTCTGTATTTTGCGTCAGAAATTTTTTTATCAGAAATTTTCTCCGCTGGAACCTTTAGCAATGAAAACATTTTTTCTTTGTTAACCTCAAGCAGTATGGTTCCATGTTGTAACAGAGCTCCATTTTTTCTTGTCTGTGCATTTCCTCCAATTTTTTTTCCATCTACTGTTATGTCATTTAAGGGGGAAAATTTTGCATCAATGCCTAGTGTGCCAAGACCAGAGACTATAATCTGGCAAATCTCTTGATACGAGTCTAATATTTTTTGAGGGTATTTTCTTGAAACAAAGGAATATGTCAACTCTTTTTCATGAAAAACAGAACCGCCTCCAGTTATTCTCCTTACAACACCAACTGCCTCAGTTTTGCATTTTTGAAAATCAATATCATTGATGCTTTGAAAGTATCCAATTGAGACGCATGGATTTGACCATCCATAGATCCTAAAAACTGGAGTATCTGTAGCATGGGTCATAAGATATTCATCAATTGCCATATTCATTGGGCCGCTGTTGCTACCTGTTTCTAAAATCTTGACTTGTTGGAATTTAATGGGAATCTGCCTCCTTGCATTTGATTATGGCGTCAGAAAGCGAGTCTATGCTAAACCCGTAAAGCTCGCAGCCTGCTAGGAGCGATTCAAGCTTCTTTTTTATCAAATCTTTTTCAAGTTTTGTTCCAACAATTTCTGATTCGATTAAATCTATTGCCTCTTCAGGATGCAAAAAAAAGTCGCCAGTTATTTTGATTGATTGTATTGTGTTTGTGGTCTTGTCAAAAACTAAATCAACACATACCATCTTTTCGAATTTAAAATACCGCTTGACAGATACAGAATTTGGATTGTTCTGACTGTTTATTGAGGAGACCATCTCAGGTTTGGCTGCCTTGCCGCCTTGACCTCATCTAGTCTGCTAGGTTCAGTATGGGGGGCATCTTTTACAATTTCAGGCTTTTCTCTTAGCTCTTTGGCTATGTTTACAAGAACCTGCGCATATTTGTCCAATGTCTCCTTGCTCTCAGTTTCGGTTGGTTCTATCATAAGTGCCTCCTCAACTATTAGAGGAAAGTATACCGTAGGCGGGTGAAAACCATAATCTAAAATCCTTTTTGCAATATCAATTGTCCCGCCGTTTGGAATGTTTTTTGCAGATACGACAAATTCATGTGCACATCTTCTGTCGTATGGAACATGATAACTGTCACGAATTTTTGCAAAAAGATAGTTAGCGTTTAGTACAGCATTTTCTGAAACATGCCTTATCTGATTTCCCCATATCCTTATGTAGCAAAGTGCACGCACCAAAATTCCAAAATTTCCATAAAACGAGTGAACCTTGCCTACTGATTTTTCTTTTTTATAATCCAACTGAAACTTGCCATCTTCTTTTGTTATTCTCGGTACTAGCAGATAATCTGACAGAAATGCTCTAACTGCAAGTGCGCCAGCCCCAGGACCGCCACCGCCATGAGGAGTTGCAAAGGTTTTGTGTAAATTAAGATGCATCATGTCAAAGCCCTGTTCTTTTGGTTTGCTTATTCCAAGAAGTGCATTCATGTTTGCACCATCACAATACATCAATGTTCCATTTTGGTGTGCCAAGTCTTTTATCTCCAAGAGATTTTCTTCGTAAAGACCAAGTGTGTTTGGATTTGTTACCATGACAAGTGCAACATCAGGACTAATCTTCTTTTTTACTTCGTTAAAGTCCATGTTTCCTCTAGAATCTGAGCAAACTGTAATTGTCTCTAGCTTACACATTGCAACGCTTGCAGGATTTGTGCCATGAGATGAATCTGGAATGATAACCTTGGTTCTTTTTTCATTTTTATTCTCAAAGTGTCTTTTTGCTATCATAATCCCCAAAAGCTCACACTGAGATCCTGCAGCAGGTTGAATCGACACATCATCCATACCTGTAATTTCCTTTAATGCCTCCTGCAATTCCCAGATTACTTCTAACGAGCCTTGAGAATATTCGACAGGAGAGCGTGGATGAATTGATGCAAATCCTTTGAGTCTTGCCAGCTCTTCGCTTACCTTTGGATTGTACTTCATTGTACAGGATCCCAAAGGATACAGGTTGTTGTCTATTCCAAAATTCTTCTTTGATAAGTTGGTATAATGTCGCACAATATCTATCTCATTTACATTTGGAAGGGGAAGACTGTCACGTATCAGCTCACTTGGTAAATCAAGTTGTGTCTGTATCTGTTCTACATGTTCTGTTGGTTGCTGTTCATATTCAAAAATGAGCTTCATTTTAGTGCCTCCAGATAAGCGTTAATATCTGCTGTAGAGTTTTTTTCTGTGCAGCATACGATAATTTTATCATCATCAACTACCAATCCGCCCACAATCTTTTGTTCAAGAAGTTGAGAGAAAATCTTGCTTGCAGCCTTTGGAGTTTTTACACAAAACTCGTTGTAAAAGTATTTCTCATTCAAACCTTTAAAGCCAATTTTTCCAAGTTTTTCGTAAAGCAAATGTGCCTTGTAGTAGGAATTTTTTGCCACATCGACAAGTCCCTTTCTTCCAACTGTTGCCAAGTAAATGGTTGCAGCAAGTGCAAGCAGCGCCTGATTCGTTGTTATGTTGCTAGTTGCCCTTTCCCTTCTGATAAATTGCTCTCGAGCCTGAAGAGTTAAGACAAATCCTTTCTTACCATTTTTGTCTTCTGTCATGCCAACAATTCTTCCAGGAATTTTTTTTAGCAAAAAATTTTTGACGGCAAGAAATCCAAGGTATGGTCCACCAAAACTTAATGGAATTCCAAATGATTGGCCTTCTCCTACAACAATGTCAGAACCATATTCTCCAGGGGGTTTCAAGAGTGCCAAAGATGTTGGCTCATTTATGCATGTGATAAACAGTGCCTTGTTGTGATGTGCCTTTTCAACTAATGGCCTTTGATCTTTTATGTTTCCATAAAAGTCAGGATTCTGCGAAATTACACAGCAGGTATTTTCATCTATTGTGTTTGTAAATTCCAGATCAGAGCCGTTGCAGTATGTCTTTAGAACCTCATAGTAACTGGGATTCAGGCCATTATCGACAAAGACATGCCTTTTCTTGGTATACGAAGAAGAAAGCAAAACGGCTTCTGCCAAGGCAGAGGCTCCATCATATAGCGATGCGTTTGAGACATCCATTCCTGTTAAAAGGCAGATAAATGACTGAAACTCGTACATTGCTTGAAGCATTCCCTGGCTTGCTTCTGGCTGGTACGGCGTGTACGCAGTCATAAACTCGCCCCTTTTTATCAAGTGGTCTACAACCGCAGGAGAATAATGATCGTAGGCTCCAGCACCAACAAAGTACTTGAAGATCTTGTTTTTTCCCGCTAGTTCAGAAAAATAAGAAACAAGCTGCATCTCATTCATAGGTTCTGGCAGTTTTAACGGACTAGTAAGACAAGGTTTGAAATTTTCAATTAATTCATCAATTGACGATGCGCCAATTTCATTTAACATCAGAGTAACGTCTTCTTTTGTATGTGGAATGTAGTTCATTAGGTCTACCCCTTTTCTTCCCCAACAAATTTTTCATACTGCTGTTGTGTCATTAAATTTTCAAACTGAGAAATATTTGAAACTTTGAGTTTTAGCATCCACCCTTCGTCATATGGAGACTTGTTTATGAGTTCAGGATGATCTTGGAGATTCTTATTGATTTCAATGATGGTTCCATCCATAGGGCAGTAAATATCAGAAGATGCCTTGACAGAGTCAACTATTGCCATTGCTTCCTTTTGCTTGAATTTGCTACTAATCTCAGGAAATTCAATCGAAACAATATCACCAAGCTGATCCTGCGCAAAATTTGAAATGCCAACTGTTGCAGTATCGCCAGACAGTTCTACCCATTCATGGTCCTGTGTAAAACGCCTCTCAGTCATATCAAAGCCTCATTAAGACGTCATAAAAAAATGCTATTATTTTTTGTAGAACCTTGTAGATCTTAGTTTTGCATCATAATTTTTTCCACCAATTACAATTTGAATGTCTTGTCCAAGTTGCATTTCTGGTGGCACATAGCCAAAACCGATCGACTTGCCAAGAGTTGGCGAAAAGGTTCCACTTGTTACCCTTCCGACATTTTTTCCTTCATAAATTATCTGATCATTTTGCCTTGCAACTCTTTTAGAGCCAATAATCTCAAAACCAAACAGCCTTTTTTTTGGCTCGTTTTTTTCCAAGGCATTTTTCCCAATGAAGTTTTTTTCAAGTTTTACAGTCCATTTAAGGGGAGCCTCAAGCGGGGTTACGCTCTCATCAATATCGTTTCCATAAAGCATCATTCCGGCCTCAAGTCTTAGAACATCTCTTGCCCCAAGTCCTGCAGGCTTTATACCGAATATCTGGCCATCAGAGAGTAATTTTTCCCACAAAATACTAGCTGAGGAATCAAAAAAAATCTCAAACCCATCCTCGCCTGTATAGCCTGTCCTAGAAATCATGCAGTCTTGGCCATGCAGTTTTACTTTCATAAAATGAAACGGTTTTAGCTTTGCTATCTCGCTAGTGTGTTTTTCAATGATTGCCTGAGCATTTGGTCCCTGTAGTGCAAGCAATGCAATCTTTTGCGTTTCATCTTTAAGCTTATTTCCATCAAGATGTCTTTGCATCCATTCAAAATCTTTTTTGATGTTTGAGGAATTTACAACGATTAGAAATTCATTTTGTGAGATTTTAGAAACAATCACGTCATCTATGATTCCACCCTCTTCATTGCACATTGGAGAATAGATTGCCTGATTTTCCGCAATCTTTGAAACATCATTTGTCACCAGATTCTGAATGCACTCTTCTGAGGTTTCTCCTGTGAGTCTAAATCTTCCCATGTGAGAAATATCAAACAATCCGACATTGTTTCTAACTGTCTTTTGTTCATCTAAAATTCCAGAATATTGAAGTGGCATGTCCCATCCATGAAAATCAACCATCTTTGCACCAAGCTTCACATGGTCTTCAAAAAATGGGGTTCTCATATTGTAAAATGTTAATTTGAACTATATTTCAGTTAACTTGTGCTTGCAAGACCAGAGTGGCTAAGAGTCAAAATTCCATCGGGTGAAAATTTTGTAAATCTTAAAAATACATTGAGGGATCAAAACCTAAAAACCGTTTGTGAGGAGGCCTCATGCCCAAACAAAGCTGAGTGCTGGTCTTCTGGTAATGCAACAATAATGCTAATGGGCAAAATCTGCACTAGAGGATGCAAATTCTGTGATGTTACGACAGGAAGACCTTCAATGCTAGATGGATTTGAGCCATTAAGAGTTGCTCAAACCCTCAAAAAATGGAACCTGAAATATGTGGTGATAACTTCTGTCTGCCGAGACGATTTAGAAGATGGCGGAGCACAACATTTTGCAGAAACAATTAGACTGGCAAAACTATATTGCCCAAAAACGCTGGTCGAAACGCTAATTCCAGATTTTGATGGCAAGCGTGAATCTATAGGTAAAATTGTAAAAGAAGAACCGCTTGTAATCAGCCATAATATTGAAACGGTAAAAAGACTTACACATGAAGTAAGGGACTTTCGTGCAAATTACCACAAATCGCTTTCTGTTTTAAAGACTATCAAAGAACAAAATTCTAAGATTTTCACTAAGTCCTCTTTGATGTTTGGCCTTGGAGAAACCGAAGATGAGGTCATCGAGACAGCAAAAGACCTAAGAAAAAACAATGTTGACATTATTACGTTGGGCCAGTATCTTCAGCCATCAAGAAGACACTTACCTGTAAGAGAATTCATATCTCCTGAAAAATTTGAATTTTACAAAAAGATGTTTCAAAAGATGGGATTTCTTTATGTGGTAGCAGGACCCTTGGTCAGAAGTTCCTACAAGGCACTTGATTTTGTAAATACGCTTCGAAAAATAAAATCCAGCTAGTCTGGTTTGTAGTCTTTAGACTTGCTTACAAGCCCTTGAGCTTGTGCATGCGCTTTTTGCAATATCTGCTCTTTAGTATCATCTGTAACATAACCTGATTCAATAGAAACAGAACGCGATGATTGTGCAGCCTTTGCAAGTATCGGCTTTATGGTATCCGAAGTTGCATATGCTGTCTCAACAGCCAATGAAACTGCTTCTTGATGGGCTTGGCCAAACGCATTTCTGTACTTTTCAACATCAATTGTTAAATCGTCTTTTACAAAGTGCTTGCCTTCTTCAAGTGCTGCGTTAAGAGCTATGCCTGCCTCAATAGGCTTTATGTCTAGTTTTCCAAGCAACGTTGCCAATTTTGCAGAAATGACTTGGCCTTTTTTTGCAGGTATTGATTCTTTTGTAATCCAAACAGTTCCTTGATCTATTTTTGTTGCGACTCCGGCATCTTTAAAATCGGTAAGAATAGGTCCTGGTGCAATGCCTGTGTTTTTTGCTGGAATCACGACATCTACACTTGCAATGTCGCCCCCACGAGCTGCTAGTTTGATCTTATTTTTGCTAAGAAGTACATTTAGCTTAAACGGAGACATGTTTGTAAACATGAAAAGACACTGTCCCTTTAGACTATCTACCATCTTTTCTATGCCAGGTATCTTGAGTGTGGAAAATGCCTTTTTTGCCACTTTGTCTTTGATGCTAACTATCTCTATTTCCCCTTTGAATTTTTTTCTCAAGGGAAGTAACTGTGATGATCTTACTTTTTCCATTCGCACAAGAGCTAACACCTTGTACTTTTTTGGCAGTTCTTGTAGCTGTTGATACAAAAGTGCCTTTCTTTTTGGATACGCAGTTCGGTCTTTGTGCATTTTACTTTACCTGCTGCGGTTCTTTAACTACTTTGCCCATCGTAGTTTTTATCAGAATTCTTTTTACGTTCTTGTCTCCACTTGGCAGTTTTTTCTCTACTGCATTTATTACTGCACTGGCATTTGCAACTAAATCAGAATCTGCCATGGTTTCATCACCTATCTTACACGAAGTAGAAAGTGAATTTTTTACTTTAACTCTAATCGATGATCGAAATCTCTCCAAAAATGACTCTATTGATGCATTAAAGGGGACTGGAGTTGGCATTTTTCCTCTTGGTCCTAAAAGCTGACCTAGTGTTTTACCTACTACTGGCATTAGCTTAGTATCGGCAAGGAAAAAATCATAGCTGTTGATGAGTTTACGTGATTGTCTTTTGTTTGCACTTAGTTGATTAAGCTCATCATTATCGATTACTTTGTCTGCTTTTGCACTTTTTGCCTTTAGTCCCATATCTCCAGATGCCATAACACAAACAGATGCAGGCGAGCTTGTTTTTGGTAGCTGAACAGTTTCATTTATCGCAAAGCCTTTTTTGACATCGATATCCTTGAAAATCATAATCAGCTCTAGCGACTGCTTGAATTTACGCTTCTTATTTTCAGCTTTTGCACCCTTTACCATTTCTGTAAGTTGAGATTCGTTAACCAATAGGCAGCATTCACGGGATCCTACTTAAAATCGTTTAGAGATAATTATTCCACAAAATGACTTTTTTACAAACTAGCAAAATTTCATTTTAAACTAAATAAACAAAAAACCAGAAAGCTGAAACTACATTTATTAACGCGTAGCAAATTATTTCGAGAACATTGCATCGATTTGATGAGTTTGATCTGAAACTACTCTATGAATTAACAAAAGATGCCTCTATATCAGTACCAAACCTATCAAAAAAACTTGGAATAAACGCATCAGTTCTGTATAGCAGAATAAAGCGGCTTGGAAAAAAGAAACTAATAAAAAAATTTACAATCGTTATTGATGACGCGCTTTTAGGAATTGGCGTTAAAGCAACAGTTGGCATTAACCGTGACCCAAAGCAAAAAGATGCAATACACAAGCAGCTCTTAGACATTGCTGAAGTAACTTCGATATCCGAAGTAACTGGTAGATTTGATATTATGATTACAATTCTTTCAGAAAACCTAGAAGCGTTACACACAGTTGTAATAGAAAAAATTGGAAAAATCGATGGTATTCAAAACACTGAAACTTTTGTAGAGCTGCAAAAAACCGACAAAGAACCTACTTATCTTACTAGAAAATAATTATCTGAACTTTTCGTCCCACTTGCCAGAATTGATTTCGGCAGTGACTTCTTTTGGCGTCTTGCCTTCAATTTTTACACCCAACGATACACAAGTTCCAATGATCTCTTTTGCAACAGATTTTAGTGAGGTTGCATAAGATGAGTCCAGCTTTGTTTTTGCAACCTTTACTATAGTATCAAACTTGACATCTGCAACCCAATTAGTTGTTGGAGTTCCAGAACCTTTCTGAATTCCTGCCTCTTTTAATAACAATGCCGCTGAGGAAGGAATGCCAATTTCAATTTCCCATTTCTTTGTAGCAGGATCAATAGAAACTGTAACAGGAACCTTCATTCCTTCAAAATCTTTGGTTTTTTCATTAATTGCGGTAATTACCTGCATTACATTTACGCCCATTGGTCCCAAAGCTGGACCAAGTGGAGGACCTGCAGATGCTTGTCCGCCAGTTACAAGTGTAGAAATAGTTTGTAAGTCTGCCATTAGTTTTTCACTCTATAAAGAAAATTTAATCCTTGCTAGTTGAAAGCTTGAGATAATTTGCATCTACAGTAACAGGTAACTGATATGATGCGTCAAGCAAAATTACTGTAGCTTCCTCTTTTTCATGATCAACTCGTGTAATAGTAGCTTTCATGCCCTTGAATGGGCCGCCGATTATCTCAACAACACTATCGACTGCAAGCTCTGACACTGTTGATTTTTTGATAAGATATCCTTCAATGTCTTTGAATTCTAGCTCGCCTCTTAATTGACCACGAATGTGTCTTATGCCTTGAATGGCATTAAAGGCATCATTTGCATCAACTGCCTCTATGACAACATAGCCCTTTAGATTATCAACCAATAGTACTGACTGGACGTTGATTTTTTTCATCTTTATCTTGTTTTCTAAGAGATTCATCACTACTTTTTCCTGACCTCCTGTGGTACGAATTGCAAAAAGATGAGACTTTACTTCCTGAGACAATTTTATCTATCCGAATGTAGTTACTGAAAACACAAACTGAATTATAAATCCAATCGCACCTACAGTTGCTATTCCAAGCAAAACCAGTCTGAGATGTTGCATATAGTCGTCTTTGTCTGATTTTTTGGCAAGCTTCATTGTATTTGCCATATTTCTTAAGGTTCGTTTTGGATCCATGGCTGGGATTAATAAGGTATCAATATATCTTTTATCTCATGCAATTACTTGTAGCTTACAACAAAGATCCTGCAGGAAATAACATGGCAAATTTCATATCAAAAGATATGAAAAAAGACGGCGAAATTTTTCGTGGAAAAAAATTTGATCTGGTAATAATTCAAACGCCTTCAATTTCAGCTGACTGGCTTGAAGAAAAATATGCATATGATGGCTATGTATTTTTATCAAAACACGCTGCTGAATCAAATGTATTAGCACTTACAGCTCACAGTACTGGAAATTTCTCTGATGCAAGTTTTGGAGGCAAGAAAAGACAAATAGCAATACCCCATCCTTACATTCAAAAAACATACATTCAAAATCTTTGGAATAAAAAAGACGCCTTTTCTGATTTTGAAATAACAATAGAGGCCACACATCATGGGCCTACATCGCTTAACAAGCCTGTGTTGTTTATTGAGATTGGAACCACTGAAAAACAATGGACTGACACCAAACTATGTGATTCTGTGGCACAAATTGTTGTAGATGTAATGAATAATGAACAAAAAGTTTCGCCTGTATCACTATGTTTTGGAGGTACACATTATCCTGAAAAATTCACAAAAGAGCTTATCCATGGCGAACATGCTCTGGGAACGGTTGTACCTAAACATGCACTAGAATTTTTAGACGACGAGCTATTCTTTCACATTCTTAAGAGAAACTCTCTGGCCAAAGTGGCTTTATTAGATTGGGATGGTTTGGGGCAATACAAACAAAAGGTTTTACAATTAATTGAAACTACAGATCTTGAGATCATAAAACTTTGAATCTTAACCAAAGAGTTTACAAGCAATTGCTCAAAGTCCCAAAAGGCAAAGTCACTACATACAAAGAACTGGCAGAATCTGTTGGGCTAAAAAATGGTCAAAGAGTTATTGGAAGAATAATGAACCAAAATCAATATCCTGTAATAATTCCGTGCCATAGAGTTGTAAAATCAGATGGCAATGTAGGAGGATATGCATATGGACAGGATGTCAAGACCTCACTTCTTTCAAAAGAGGGCGTAAAAATCAAAAATGGTAAAGTACTAAATTTTGAAAGATCTGTCTATCGATTCTAGGCTTTACGTCTAGACTTTATCTCTTCAATGAGAGTAATCAGGTGAGCCTTGTTTCTTACTGTATTTCCGCCCACTTTTTTGTACAGTTCCCAAAATTCTTTATTTGTAATGTCTTTTCTATCCTTTGATACTTTTAGAATATGTCTTAACGACCTGACTTTATTGACATAAACCTCTTTTTTGCCAACACGTGCCCCTTTCTTTCCCTTTTTAGAGCCTTGTTTTGTTCCACGCTTGTGTTTTTGAATTCTTTTAAGCTGTGCACGTCCTCGTGATGTTCCTACTATTGGTTTTATTTTGATTGTATTTGCAGAAAGAAGGCTTCGTATGTTACTTCTGGTTATGGCATCTGCAATGTCATCTAGATGATCAGAGTCAAACTTTACTCTGTTTGAGCCAACTCCTAAAATTCTAGAAACCAGTCGCTTTTTTGCTCTAAGATTTACTACCACTTGCAGACACCCTTGCATTAAAAACTTTGAACTTTTTTTCTTTGGCTTTAATTATGATCTGTGTTCTCTTTTTTTTGCCAACACTATGGCCAATTCTAACACCATCTGTTTTTGGATTCAATTTTTCCAAGTCATTAACATTGTAAACTAAATTATCAGTATAGCCAGAAGGATGCAAGCCTCGTGAAATTTTTGGACTTCTGTAACCAACTCTGACAAGAGCAGGAATGCTGCTTCCTTCTTGTCTTCTTTGACGATTATCAATGCCTTTTGGTTTTCGCCACTGTATGTGTAATCTTTTGTAGCGCCAACTTTCTTGCCTTACAAAAGTAGGTCTATTCTTTGCAATTTCTTCTCGCATCGCAAGCTTTTCCTTATTTATCGGCATGAAGGTGAATTTCGAATTTTTAAATAAATAGGTATCTAAATAACAGCGACCGCAAGAAAAGAGATAAAAAGGAAGTAAAAAGCGATTGAATATTCCATATGATTACTCAACTTTTCATTTCATATGTAATCTTGGGTGTTAACTAATGACAGAGACATACATTACAAACAAGTTCACATCACAGCTTATCGCACTTGGAATCAATCCATCAAAAGTATACAGAAATCTTTATCCAACAAAACTAGTCGAACTTGCAGTTCAAAAAAATGAAGGAATGGTCACAAGCACTGGCTCATTATCTGTCAAGACTGGCAAATACACTGGAAGATCGCCTGAAGACAGATTCATAGTATATGACGATGAAACGCACGACACTGTAGATTGGGGCAAGATAAACCAGCAATTCCCTCCAGGAAAATTTGACAAGATATTTGCTAAGATGAAAAAATTTGTTGAAGGAAAAGAAATTTTTGTTTTTGATGGATTTGTAGGCGCAGACAGAGAAAACCGCCTCTCAATTCGAGTCATAAATGACCATGCATGGCAAAGTCTCTTTGCAAGACAATTATTTGTAAGACCAACACAAGGAGAACTTGAACACCATGAGCCAGAATTTACTTTGATATGTCTTAATGATTTTGAGTCAATTCAAGAAATAGACGGAACCAGCTCAAATATTTTCATCATGATAAACATGTCTAAAAAATTAGTTCTGATTGGGGGGACAAGCTATGCAGGAGAAATGAAAAAGTCAATGTTTTCTGTTATGAACTATATCCTTCCAACACGTAATGTCTTTCCAATGCATTGCTCGGCAAATATTGGAAAAAATGGAGACACTGCACTGTTCTTTGGTCTATCAGGCACTGGAAAAACAAGCCTCTCTGCAGATCCAAATCGAATGCTAATTGGCGATGATGAACATGGATGGTCAGATAACGGCGTCTTTAACTTTGAAGGTGGCTGCTATGCCAAATGTATCAACCTTAACCCTGAAGCAGAACCGCAAATATGGAATGCGATAAAGTCAGGCGCAGTATTAGAGAATGTCATCATCGATAAACAAACCCTAAAGCCAAATTTTGATGATGCAAGTCTAACAGAAAATACTAGAGCTGCGTATCCCCTAGACTACATACCCGGTGCAGTCATTCCAAGTGTTGGTGGTCATCCAAAGGTAATCGTATTTCTAACAGCAGATGCACTAGGGGTACTGCCTCCTGTCTCAAAGCTAACAAATGAAGGTGCGATGTACCACTTTTTATCAGGATATACAAGCAAGCTTGCTGGAACCGAACGGGGGATCAAAGAACCAAAAGCAACTTTTTCTGCATGCTTTGGTGCACCGTTTATGCCACGACCTGCAGCTGTTTATGCAAAAATGCTAGGTGAAAAGATCAAACAATACAATACTACAGTTTACTTGATAAACACAGGCTGGTCTGGAGGTCCATACGGCGTTGGAAAACGCATCAATATCAAATACAGCAGGGCAATGGTTACTGCTGCGCTGACAGGTGAGCTTGATGGTGTTAAATACAGACACAACGAATTGTTCAATTTGGACATACCAACAAAGTGCACAAACGTTCCTTCTGATATCCTAGATCCAAAAAACACTTGGATTGACAAAGACTCCTATGAGCTATCTGCAAAAAAACTAGCTCAAATGTTTGTAGATAACTTTGACAAGTTTAAAGATATACCAAAAGAGATTCGCAATGCTGGCCCAAAAATCTAGATCACTTTCTTATCTTTAATCCTACCAGAGCTATTGCCGCAGTAACTACAAATATAATCAAAATAGTTTTTTGCGGAATATCTAAGAAACCAAACAAGTCTATTTCTTTTTTGTTTTCGTCTAAACTCACATCAATAATATCATAAACATCGGATAAGGTATTGCCAGAAGTAATTTTCCCCTCAATCCAATATTTTCCTGAATCAGAAACATCTAGTGTAGTTATTTTGTTTGGAGTAACAGACGTTGTTTCTATTTCTCCAGTTTTTTCATTTGTAACTGAAATCTTTGCATATGACCATTCATCTGGATAAGTAACTCTAAAATCTAATTTTCCATCATGTTCATTTACAAACAATGAACCCTTGGTAATGTGAATCATTACAGGCACAGCATATCTGATATTTTCATGCTCAATGATGATTTTACCTTCATACTCTCCAAAAACTTGCTCAACTATTGAAATTGTGACATAAAGCATTCCATTTTCAAGCTTGTAATTAAAATCAAAAACATCATCGCCATCAAAACTAACACTTGGACTTGCAGTATTACCATCAAGTGATTTAATTTGTAAATATTGGCTTTGAGTTATTTTTTCAGTTGATAAATTAAATATCAAATATGATGGCATGATAACCAAACTTGCATCAAATGCTCTAGTTGCATTTATTCTTCCTGTGCCGGCAACCTCAAATGGAAACTGTTGCCCATACGGATCAGAAACTTGGGAAGCAGTTGTTACCAACAACGATTTAATTTCGTCTGGTGTCAAGCTGGGATCTTTCTGTAATAGTAGTGCTATCGTACCTGACACATGAGGTGCTGCAAAACTAGTTCCGCTTGTTAAATTATATCGTCCGTTGTTTAGTGTAGTATTTACAAACGCACCTGGTGCAACCAAGTCAGGCTTTATGTAAAAAGGAGAAACAGGACCTCTCGAACTAAAAGGCACAACAAAATCTGGATTGTAGAAGACATTCAATTTTCCAACGGTGTTGTTTTCTGCCATTTGTTTTAGTATCAGTCCTTCCTCATTTGAAAGAGATAACGCTGGTATTCTTGGCCTATAGTCAGGAGTATTAAATTCATGATATAGTTCGCCAAAAAATATTCCTTCTTCGTTGTTGTAAACTATTACAGCCTTTGCACCATTATCCGCTGCATTTTTTTCTTTGTCAGAAAAATAAACAACCTCGCCTTCAGTATTGCTTCCACGTTCTACAAGTAAAATAGAATCATTTACATCAAGATCTTTCAGATCTTTTTTTCTCCCATATTCTCCAAATACTATTTTTCCTGTAATTGGCTCATCCAAAGCATTTGTACCAACCATTGGAAAAACTGAAAACTGCTTGTCTGCAGCATCAAATGTAGCGACAATACTGGAGGTTACATTATTGTATGATGCGCCAACAGTAATCGAATTTGGATTTTTAGCAGGACTTCCAATTGTTCCTAAACCAGGACCATTGTTGCCAGCTGCTGTGACAACTACAATCCCGCTATCCACTGCCTTGTTTACGCTGTCATCGATTATCTTGTTTGTCTTGTTGACACCTAAACTAATGTTGATGATGTCTGCCTCATCGATTATAGCCTGCTCAATTGCTTTTACTATAAGGTCTGATGAAACAGATTCTCCAGTATCAGACACTCGATAAGCTAAAAGTTTTGCTTTTGGTGCTATGCCGCTTAGTGTGCCATCTGCAGCTATAATTCCCGCAACCTCAGTGCCGTGGCCGTTTGTATCAAGAGGCGTTTTGTCATTATCAACAAAATCATAACCTCCTATAACCTTGCCATCAGGACCTAGTCCGAACAGATCGGGATGATTATAGTCAACACCTGTATCTATTACTGCAATCTTAATGCCATCGCCACTATATCCTAATTTTTGTAGGCTATGAACACCTATGTAAGGACCGCTTTTTGTCACAAAAACTTCTGCACTGTTTTTGTAAGGCAAATAATGCAAAGTCAACACTACACTCAGACTGATTATGACTAGAAAAAAAATTATTTTGATATTTTTTACAGTTCTGCCCATCTTATAGAAATTCATTCGTTACTAAAGCAATAAATTGTATTGTTATTAATGGCCAGTATGGCAAAATACGAACTCCCTCAATTACCATATGCTTACGATGCATTAGAACCACACATCGATGCAAAAACTATGGAGATACACCATACAAAACATCATCAAGCATATACTAACAATATGAATGCCGCACTAGAAAAATGCAGCCCAGATGTACAAAAAAAAGATATCATCGAGATCCTGGCAAACCTTAGCCAAGTGCCAGACGATCAAAGAGGCGCAATAAACTTTAACGGCGGTGGATACGACAACCACAAGCTATTCTGGCACAACATGAAACAAAATGGCGGAGGAGAACCTGGCGGCGCTGTAGCAGATGAAATCAAAAAATCCTTTGGAAGTTTTGCCACCTTCAAAGAACAATTTTCAGCAAAAACAGTTGCAATACAGGGAAGTGGCTGGGGATGGCTTGTTTACAATCCAAAATCACGCAATGTAGAATACAAGTCCATGCCAAATCAAACAAGTCCTAGAACAGAGGGACTGGTTCCATTATTGGGCTTGGATGTATGGGAACACGCCTATTATCTAAAGTACCAAAACAAACGACCAGATTATGTTGCATCTTGGTGGAATGTGGTTAATTGGGAAGAAGTAGACAAGCGATTGTCTAAAGCAAAGTAAAATTTCCATCTTTATCTTTTTTATGTCTCAATTTCACATTTGTGATCCTGTCACTAAATGTCATAAAGAGTTTATAACAGGCAAATCTAATTTTGTTTCAAATGAGCGAAGAACAAGCCCAACAGCTTTTGTATCAAATGCAAATTCTTGAATCATATTTTGCAGATCTAATGCAAAAGGAAAATTACATGATCAGTGTATTAAGAGAAGCAACATCTGCAATTGAATCAGTCAAAGCTGTTAAGGAAAGTACTGATTACGAGACATTAGTACCACTAGGGTTAGGTGCATTTGTTAAAGCAAAAATTTTACCAAATGAAAAAATTGTATTAAATGTAGGTGCCGGAGCTGCATTAGAAAAAGACAAAGAATCAACAATAAATTACATTGAAGCAAGAATTAAAGAAATAGAGGTTGCGTTAAAAGAAACCGCGGCACAAAAACAAGAGATAGCACTTAGGCTAGAACAGGGAAAACACGAAATGAATCGCTTACTACAAGCAGAACGAAGCCAAAAACAATGATGCCATGTTTGAAAATTTACGTAATGCCTTTTCAAGTGTAGCAAAAAGCTTTAGCGAAAAGGAACTCTCAGAAAAGGACATAAACAATATGCTGCAAGAACTGGAAATTTCACTACTGGAATCAGATGTTGCAACTGAGGTAATCGACTCGCTCAAGTCTGATCTTCAAAAAAGATTGATAGGAACAAAAGTAGATAAACACGAAATCGAGTCACTAGTAAAAAAAAGTCTAATTGATTACATTTCTAGCCTCTTTGATGCAACTGAAAAAATCAATATCTTAGAAAAAATATATGCAAAAAAAAGGTTGCAGGAACCATATGTAATTTTATTTGTGGGAATAAACGGTACTGGGAAAACCACCACTCTTGCAAAGGTTGCACACATGCTACAGCAAGCAAAACTCTCAGTAGTGGTTGCAGCAGCAGATACCTACCGTGCGGGAGCAATTGAGCAGCTAAAAGAGCATACATCTAGGCTCAACCTAAAAATAATTGCGCAAAATTATGGTGCAGATCCTGCTGCTGTAGCAAAGGATGCTGTCTTGCATGCTAAATCAAACAAAATCGATTGTGTTCTAATTGATACTGCAGGCAGAATGCAGACAAGCAAAAACTTGATGGACCAAATCGCAAAAATAACAAAGGTAGTCAATCCAGATCTAAAAATTTTCGTAGGTGATTCGCTAGCAGGAAATGATACAGTAAATCAAGCAAGGGAGTTTTATCAGCACACAAAATTTGACGGCTCTATACTGACAAAAAGTGATGCAGATGCACGTGGAGGAGCGGCACTATCAATTGTCAAAGTCACAAACACACCAATTCTTTTTGTTGGAGTGGGCCAAGACTATAAGGATCTAAAACCTTTTGATAAGGAATTATTTATTGAAACAGTCTTTGGTGTCAAGCCTGAGTCAATTAGAACAGAAAATGTAACGCCACAGATAGCAGAACCTGTAAGCAAAAGTGAGCCGCCAGCTGAACCACAACCAAAACAACAAGAAATCAAACCAACAGCTACACCTGAAAAAACAATCGAACAAGAAGATCCATTTGAGGGAATAAAAACTAAAGACATTAACGATTACGTGGACCAATTTGGTGTCGCACCGCCAGAAACTGATGCACAAGCAAGAGATCTAGCTGCTAAAATCAGGACTTGGATTGCAAACGGTCGACCACAATCTGAAAACATTCAAGACGATTCAAGCAAGCTAGAAAACGACGACATACCAAAACCTAAAAAGAAGCGTTCATTTTTTGGAAAACTTAGAAAATGAAATTAAAAACAAAAAATATTCTCACACTTCGTGAACTAGACAAAAAAGAGCTAGCAGACATGCTAGACTTGGCAATCAAACTAAAAAAAGAACACAAGAAAGGAAGTGACACACCATTACTTAAAAACAAAACATTGGCAATGATATTTCAAAAGCCATCCACACGCACTCGTGTCAGCTTTGAGGCTGGAATGTTTCAATTGGGAGGCTATGCACTAAACCTCTCATCAAATGATTTGCAACTATCACGGGGAGAGACTATCGGCGATACTGCAAAAACTCTCTCACGATACGTAAATGCTATTCTTGCACGTGTATATGAGCATGATACAATAGAAGAGCTTGCAAAAAATGCAACAGTTCCTGTGATTAATGGTCTATCAAACTCATTTCATCCATGTCAGATATTGGCAGACCTTATGACTATCAAAGAAAAAAAGAAGAAACTCGCAGGACTGCAAATAGCGTGGGTTGGAGATGGCAACAATGTATGCAATTCTCTAGTTTATGGCTGTGCAAAATCTAACATCAATATGGCAATTGCAACACCAAAAGGATTTGAACCAAATCAACATGTTGTAAAAGAATCTAAAAAACACATCGAGATATTACTCACAAATGATCCGTCTTCTGCCGTAAAAAATGCTGACGTTGTTATGACAGACACTTTTGTTTCAATACACAACGATCAAAAAAGAATTAAAAAATTTCTGCCAAAATTTCAAGTAAACACTTCCTTGATGAAGAAAGCAAAAAAAGATGCCATATTCTTGCACTGTCTTCCCGCAAAACGAGGGCAAGAGGTAACATCCGAAGTAATTGATGGGCCACAATCTGTAGTTTGGGATGAAACCGAAAATAGGTTGCATACTCAAAAAGCTTTGTTGGTATCGTTACTGCGCATCTAACGTTTATAAGAGCTGTTCCAAGCTTTTGCCGTATAGATGGCATTTACACAAACATTAAGAAGATTACGGGAAAAGAAAACAAACTACCGACGACGTAGTACTATGCTTATGAGCAAACGTGAATTTATCACAGTACAAATTTCTAATGAAAATATCCAAGTCCAGATACACAAGCCAGAATTGTTAGGCGATATGGTAGTAGCATCTGCTCACTCTAGATTCTTACTTGATAAGGGATGGAAAGGCTCAAGAAAAAGCGTTTCAGCATCATATCTTACTGGATATTTTGCTGGAAAAAAAGCACTATCTAAAGGAGTCAAAAATGCTATTCTTTATAGCGGTAGAGGAAAATACACACAAAGAATGGCAGCTGCTCTAAAAGGAGTAATTGACGCTGGACTAGAAATTCCTGCAGATCAAGAAACATTTCCAACTGCTGATAGAATAAAAGGCGAACATCTTAAAGTAAAAAATGATACTGAAAAAATTAAATCAACAATAGATAGTGAGGTAAAGAAACAATGAGTCAAGTGCAAAAAACCGAAGGACAACCTCGTAAAAGATATGAGAAAAAAGACGAGGAGGTATGGATCCCAAAAACAAGTCTTGGCAAAAAAATTGTAGCAGGACAAATAACCTCGATGGAAGAAATTTTATCTAACGGATATAGAATACAAGAAGCTGGAATCATAAAAAAGCTCTTACCTGATCTGAAATCCGAAGTCATCGATGTTGGAATCATTCAAAAGATGACATCAAATGGACAGTCTACTAGGTTTAAAGCAATTGTTGCAGCTGGCAATGAAAATGGTTGGCTTGGCATAGGACATGGAAAGGCAAAACAAATGAGAATAGCAATAGAAAAGGCAACAAACGCAGCATATCTTAACGTCAGCCCTGTCAAGCTAGGTTGTGGAAGCTGGGAATGTAGATGTGACAAGCCACACTCTGTTCCATTTAAGGTACGTGGAAAAGGAGGCAGTGTCACGATAGAAATTGTACCGGCACCAAGAGGTTTAGGACTGGTTGCTGGTGGAAAAATTAGAAACTTGTTAAAACTTGCAGGTCTTAAAGACGCATGGACAAAAGCTAACGGTTCTACAAACACAATGAATTCAACATCTAAAGCTATCTTAGATTGCCTAAGACAAACGTTTAGTCAAGGTTGATCAAAATGGGTAAAGCATTTTTGGTAGTCAGAATGAAGGGACAAATCGGTGTGCCCTATTGGGCTAAAACTACGCTTGAACTCTTAAAACTAGAAAAAAAATTCCGTGCAACAATCATTCCTGCTAAAGACAACACATTAGGCATGCTAAATAAAGTAAAACACTATGTCTCTTGGCAAGAAGTTGATGCTTCAACAGCAAAAGAGCTGTTAGATAAAAAGGGACGTAAAATGGGATACAAGAAAATTACCGAACAGGATCTTGGAAAAATTGGCTATAAAAACACACAAGAACT
>Ga0194119_10001482_pt1 | contig 42528 bp, 40 predicted proteins | sample TA2MahC100mmetaG_FD_148620 | JGI IMG/M metagenome (GOLD analysis project Ga0194119, IMG submission 148620) | Freshwater microbial communities from Lake Tanganyika, Tanzania - TA2015018 Mahale Deep Cast 100m | ecosystem: Environmental > Aquatic > Freshwater > Lake | place: Tanzania: Lake... | reverse complement strand
CCTGGCGCATGGGGGGATCCCCGTGCCGGAGTCGGTCATGAACTTTGACCTGTGGGTCATGCTGGCCGTGAGCTTTGCCTGTGTACCCGTGTTCCTCAGCGGACGGGAGATCGCGCGCTGGGAGGGCGGCGTGTTTCTGCTCCACTATGCCGCGTACGTGGCCTACCTCATCCTCGCCTCCCAGCATCACGAGGCCATCGGGACTTTCTCGATGGTCATGATGAGCTTCGTCCTTCCTCTGACCGTCGCGACCCTCGTGGCTGTGATGATCCGGAAGCCCCGCAACGAGTGAGCGGGACGGGACCCGTCTCACGAGTAGGGTCGTCCACCGCCTTCGCATGGGCGGAGTCGGCCGCTTGCTGCCCGACCGGCCGGGAGCGAGTGCGTGGGGGGGCGTCCGCCGGTCGGCCGCGCGGAGGGTGGGGCCGGCCTCGCGCGAGTGGGGAACTCGGGACAAAGGCCGAACCCCGTCCCGATGTTCCCGCGCGGGCCGCCGCCCATCTGTCGCCGACTCAGCCGACCTTGCGCAGTTTCGTGATCCGGCCGGAATTGACCCACTCGGCGACGAAGATGTTACCCTCCGCATCGAAGCAGGCGTCGTGGGGGTGCAGGAACTTGCCTGAGACCCAGCCCTCGCCTTGCTCGGCCCGGCGGAGCTTCATGTTGTCCTTCAGGACGGCGGCGCGCCACTCGGGATCCTCGCCGAGGTGCGTGATCACCGTATCGTCCTTACCCAGCAGCGTGATGCGGGCGCTCAAATCGGGAACGAGCAAGACGTCGCCGTGGGTGTCCAGATTGGCCGGCAGGATGAAGCCGTCGAGCGTCTTGAGGTGCCGGCCCTCCGGCGTGAACCACTGGAGGCGCTGGTTGGCGCGGTCGCAGACCGCGATCGAGGGGGTGCGTCCGGGGCGGTCGTCGAGGCAGATCCCGTGTGGGGTATTGAAGAGACCGTTTTCCTTGCCGGCACCCCCGAACATCGAGACCCAGTTGCCCGCGGCATCGTAGCGGTGGATGCGGAACGACCCATAGCCGTCGGCGAGGTAGAAGCCGCCGTCCGGCAGAAACGCAAAGTTGGTGGGCATGAATGCATCGCGCCCCCAGCGCTTCGCGGGCCGGGTGTCTTCGCCCTCGGGATACAGGGACGACTGCATCGGGGCGCGCTTCTCCCAGACGGTTTCTCCAGTCAGGGTCAGCTTGGCGAATGTCTTTACCTGCTGGTAGGCCGCGACCCAGATGAATTGTTCCTTGCCCTCGCTGCGGATCTCCAGCCCGTGGCCGCCGCCTTGGAACTGGGAGCCGAAAGCCCGGATGAATTTCCCGTCGCGGTCGAAGACGAAGATCGACGGATGATCCTTCAGATTCTCGCGTCCCTCGTGGATCACATAGAGATTCTGGTCACGGTCGACCGCCACATTGTGAGTGGTCTGCCACGTGTACTTCGCCGGGAGCTGCACCCAGTCGTGGATCACCTCGTAGCGATGTCCATCGACGCCGATGACCGGATGCTTGGGGGTGGACCGTTGTGCCGTGAGAACGCGCGGCGCGGCAAAGGCCGCGGCGGCAGTCGTGGCAGTGGCGAGGAAACGGCGGCGCGACAGGGGTAACTTCATGGAGTCGGGGGATATCGGTGACGGTGTGCGGGTCAACATGGGCTTCGGAACGCTCGGAGCAATCCCCGTTTTGAGGCCGCCGTGGGGCGGGGCGCCCACGAGGGATGACCTGGCCCTCTGGCGGCTTTCCGGTTGACCGGTTCCCGGGCTGGGCTTCGCATTCCGGGGTCGCGCGACCGGTGCATCGCCCGCCCTCCGCGTTCGCGGGGAGGCTCTTGGGCGGCGGGCTGGCTCTCGCGACCTCCGCAACCGCATGGACACCCCGACCTCCCAAGAGACGCTCGATCCCAAGGACTGGGACGCGATGCGTGCCCTTGCTCTCCGCATGGTGGACGATGCGCTCGACCATGTGCGCACGGTGCGCGACCGCCCGGCATGGCGACCCATGCCCCCCGGGGTCGTCGATGCGTTCAAGTCACCCGCGCCCCACGAGCCCGCCGGCGCCGAGGCCGCCTACGAGGAATTCCGCGCCAACATCCTCCCGTATCCGATGGGCACCACCCACCCGCGTTTCTGGGGGTGGTACATGGGCTCCGGCACCGTGATCGGCGCCCTCGCCGACCTTCTCGCCTCCACCCTCAACTCGAATCTCGGCGGCGGCAATCATGCCGCCAACCTCGTCGAGGAGCAGGTGGTCGGCTGGATCAAGGACATGCTCGGCTTCCCGGCCGAGGCGAGCGGACTGCTCGTGAGCGGGGGATCGATGGCGAACTTGGTCGGCCTGGCCGTGGCGCGCACGACGCGCGCCGGCTTCGATGTCCGCACCCACGGGCTGCGCGGCGACACCCCGCGGCTGATGTTTTACGCGTCGACGGAGGTCCACAGTTGCAGCCAGAAGGCGCTCGAGTTGATGGGCCTGGGCAGCGACAGCCTGCGGAAGCTGCCCGTCCGGAGCGACTACACCTTCGATGTCGCGGCTCTGCGTGAGGCCATCGCCGCCGACCGCGCGGCCGGCCACCGCCCGGTCTGCGTGATCGGCAACGCGGGTACGATCAACACGGGGGCCGTGGACGACCTTGACGCCCTCGCGGAGGTCTGCCGGGAGGAGGACTTGTGGTTCCACGTCGACGGGGCGATCGGCGCGAACTGGCTTACCTCGCCGCCTGCGGGCGCCGGGAGGAGGCGCTGCAACTGGCGGCCCGCACCCCGCACCTTCTCCTCTACGGAGCACCGGACCCGCGCGACCCCATGCTGGAGGCACTGGTCGGAGAGCCCCGCTACGAAGCACTGCAACAGCGCTCGATCGACAAGATCAATGCCGAGCGCGCGCGGCTCGGCTGGGCGCCCTTGCAGCGGACAAAGTGACGGGCAGCTCCGTGCTCATCTTGCCTGCCGCAAGCCGAAGGGTGAAGGCGGGTCGGTACAGAATGCGGTCGGCAGCCTACGGTGCCTGCCCCGGCGCGGCGAGGGACAGCCGCGCGAGGCGGCGGGAGTCGCGCAGGTTGTCGCGCCAGCCTTGCACGGAGGGATGCACGAGGCGGACGACCGTGTTGTAGGCGAGCGGGATCACGGGCATGTCATCCAAAATCATGCGGTCCAACTCCTGATAGAGCGCGTGGCGCGCGGTGCGATCCATCTCGGCCGCCGCGCGGTCGTAGGTGCGGTCGTAAACCGGGTTGCGCCAGCGTGAGTCGTTGAACTCGCTGGTGGAGTGGCAGAGCAGGAAGAGCTCGGCGCATTCCGGGGTGAAGGGATTCCATCCGGCCCGCGCCAGCTCGTAGCGGCCGGTGCGCCGCGAATCGAGGAACACTTTCCACTCCTCGTTGCGCAGTTCCACGTCGATTCCCAACTCGCGCCGCCAGATCTGCTGCAGCGCCTCCGCGACTTCGCGGTTCCGCTCGGAGGTGTTGTAGAGGTAGGTCACGCGGGGAAAGCCCGCGCCGCCGGGGAATCCCGCGTCCGCAAGGAGCCGTCGTGCCTCGTCCGCGCCGGCGGTGATCTGGTGGACCGGCTGGTAGCCACCCATGCCGGGCTGGCCAAGCGAGAGCGCGGGGAGTTCACCGCGACCGAGAACCCGGTCGGCCAATTGGCGGCGATCAATGGCGTAGGCAAGGGCGCGCCGCACGCGCGGGTCGCGGAGTACGGGGTGCTCGGTGTTGACGTTCAGGTAGTGAAGCCCGAGGCGGGGCGCGATGTGCAACTGGTCGGGACTCTCCCGTCGATACACCGAGAGTTTGGTCGTCGGAACGGTCGATGTGTAGTGGAGTTGTCCGGTGCGGTAGGCGCGATCCTCGGTCTCGATGCTGTCGATCGGGTGAAAGTGAATCTCGCGCAACGCGGTTCGGGCGGCGTCGCGGAAGTAAGGATTGCGCTCCAGGACGAGCGGGCGGTTCGGCGTCCAGGTCTTGAGCCGGTACGGGCCGTTGCTGACGAGGGTGCCGGGCCGGGTCCAGGGGCTCGCCGGATTGGTCCATCCGCCGTGGGCCTCGATCGACGGACGGTGCACGGCCACGAAGGGATACGTCTCGAGGTAATTGAGCAGTTGCGGCAGCGGGGCGCGGAGGCGGATGCGGAAGATCCACGGCCCGTCCGTGCTCACGCCCACCGTCGCGGGATCGCGGGACACCCCGCGGTGGTAGTCCTCGGCTCCGGCGATGGGGTAGGCAAGGTTGGCGAGCGTGCCGCCGAGCGCGGGTTCGACGATCCGCACGAACGCCGCGCGGTAGTCCTCCGCCGTCACCGGGTCGCCGTTCGACCAGCGTCCATCTTGCCGGAGGTGGAACGTGTACTGCAGCCCATCCGCGGAGATGTCCCAGCTTTCCGCGCCCTTCGGCAGGACCTCGTTGATGTTGTCGGGATCGGCGACGACCAGCGCGTCGAACAGTTCGTTGATGATGAATGCCTCCGGCGCCCCGGAATTGCGCTGGGGATCGAGCGTGGAGGGTTCGACGCCGTTGCCGGCGTGGAGCACCTGCTCGCGGATTCCCTGATCGACGGACGAGAGCCGGGGCCTGCAGGCGGAAAGCAGGAGTGCGATCGAAAGCAGCGCGGCGAGGGCGAGCAGGGCAACGGGGCCGGTCTTCATGCGGGGTGGCGGACGGGGCGCGCGGGCATCACCGCCGTCGCGGATACGGCAGGCTGGGTGACAGCTTGGCGCGTCCGGAGCCCGCGTCGAGCGCGTCTTGCGGTGGAGGGGCGGTTCCGACCGCTGCCGCCGCCTCGGTCGGAGAGTGCCTCCGCAGGCGCCGGCCGGGTCCAGCCAGGTCGCGGAAGCGTTGCGGCTGGAAAAGTGGACGACAGCAGCCAGCGCGGACGCACCCGTCGCCGCGGGAGCCCGGCACTCAGGACTCGCGCTCCATCTCGGCCAGCATGGCCTCGCGGAGGCGTCGGTAGCGTTCCGGGAGCGCGGCGAGCCCGTGGTTGAGGGCTTCGAAGTCGCCGATGTTGCCTGCCCGTGCCAGATCGTGCGCGATGGCCGCGAGGGCTTCACCCCCGAGCGTGGCGGCTCCGCCCCGGATGCGGTGCGCCGTAAGCACGGCTCCAGCGGCGTCTCCCGCGGTGATTCGGGCGCGGAGCGTCTGCTTTGTCCGCCGCGCGCTGATCACCTGCAGTGCCGGCGGGGCGACGCGTCTCGTCGGCGCGGTGCAAACGCTGGCGCCCGACATTGTGGATGAAGGAGCGATCGGGTGGTCGCTCGCGATCGAGGCTGACGATGAACACGATGCGTTGCGGGTTCGGGTGACTGGAGCTGAAGGTCAACGCATCCGCTGGGTGGCCAGCCTCGCGGCGACAGAAGTGGCGTGGTGTCCCGGGCGCTGAGCGGCGAGGCGTTTCTGGGGAGCGGGCCCGGAAGGCGCGCTGCCTTTCGTTCCGGCTCGGACGGCGCGCCGTGTGACTCCGGCTCCGTCGGCGGACGGCAAGTGTGTTCCGGATCTCCTCGACCGATGCTGCGTTCGAATTCACGATGACGAGGTTCGAAGGTGTGGATCATCGGTAACGGTTGGCCTCCGACACCGTCTCTTTGGACCTGAAATGACCCGCTTCCTCAGCCGTCCGGGTGCCTCGCCCTGGGTGCCCTCCTGCCTTCGTGCCGTGATCGTGGGGCTGATGCTTGTCGCGGCGACGCTCTCCGGGACTCGGGCGCAGGAGTCGCGTTTGGCGAACCTCGCGATCCGGGCGGAGGCTGCGGCGGGCGAGCCGCTGATCGTTGGCTTCAACGTCGGCGTGGGGGCGGAAAAGACGGTGTTGATTCGGGCCGTGGGTCCGACGCTCTCAGGTTTCGGGGTGAGCTGGCCGCTGTCCGATCCGCGGGTCCAGCTCTATGCCTCGGGAAGTGTCCGGATCGGGGAGAACGACGACCACGCGGCCGCCGACGCCCCGGTCTTCGCACAGGTCGGCGCCTTCGGCCTGCCGGCCGGTTCCAAGGACGCGGCCCTCGTTGCTCAGCTCGCGCCCGGCGGCTACACGGCCCACGTCACCGGTGCGGTTGGCACCCGCGGCACGGTGCTGGTCGAGGTCTACGAAGTGGGCTCGACGGGCACCCCTTTGACGAACCTCTCGGCGCGGGCGCGGGTGGGCACCGGTGATGCCATCCTGATCCCCGGGCTCGTGCTGTCGCCGGGCGTGACGTCGCGACGCGTGCTGGTGCGGGCGGTCGGGCCGGGTCTGGCACCGTTCGGAGTGACCGGACTGCTCGCGGACCCGAGGCTGGAGTTGTTTCAAGGCGCGGCCCGGATCGCGGAGAACGACAACTGGGGCGTCCCCGCCGGTCCGTACGCGGCGCCGGCCCAGGCGCTGGTTACGACGTTTCAGCGGTGCGGAGCCTTCGCCCTGCCGGCGGGCAGCCTCGACGCGGCGCTCGACGTGCTTCTGCCCCCGGGCGGATACACGCTGCAGGTGAGCGGGATCGGAGGGCTCGTGGGGGAGGCGCTGGTGGAGGTGTACGATCTGACTGACGTGCTGCCGCCGGCCGTGCCCATGGGCGCCCGGGCGGCATCGGAGGCGTTGCGGGCCCAGATCGACGCGCTGGTGGCACCGGAGATCGACCCCACCGGGGCGGGCGGCAAGGTGGTCGGTGCCGCGGTCGGAATCATCGGTCCCGACGTGCGCACCGTCCTCGGTTACGGCGTGACCGCGCTGGGCTCGGCCAGCACCCCCGCCAGCGACACGCTCTTTGAAATCGGCTCCAACACCAAGCCGATGACGGGTTTGATCCTCGCTGACCGCGTCATCAAGGGACGCTTGCGGCTCGATGATCCGGTGAGTCGTTTCTTCCCCAACGCAACGCTGCCGTCGTCTGCGGGATCGCCCTTGCAGCTGGTTCACCTCGCGACGCACACCGGAGGCTTGGCGGACTTTCCGGACAATCTGGTCGGTGCGCCGCCGAATCCAGCGGCCGGATACACGCGGGCCCTGCTGTTCGAGTATCTCAGCCGCGCGACGCTCCGGACGCGACCGGGTGCGGCCATTGCTTATTCGAACCTTGGCTTCGGCCTGCTGGGCGTGGCGCTGCAGGATACCGCCGGGGCCGCCAGCTACGACGCGCTCTTCGCGGAGGTCCTTGGGGACCCGCTCGGGATGAAGGACACGCGGGTCAACGTCCCGGCCTCGAGCGCGGCCCGCCTCGCCCGCGGCTCGCGGCAGGGGCGGTTAGTTGTGCCCTCGCAAATTGACACGCTGGAGGCCAGCGGAGCGCTCCGGTCAACCGGTGCCGACATGCTGGCGTTCCTCGCTGCGAACCTCGCTCCTCCTGCGACGCTGGCGGATGCCGTGGCGCTTTCCCAGACGGTCCAGTTTGACCTCGGTGGACGGAGGATGGCGCTCGGTTTCTCGGTCGAGACCCGGAACGGCCGCACCTACTTCTCCAAGAGCGGTGGCACACCCGGATTCACGAGTCACGTCCGCTTCACGACGACCCCGGCGGCGGGCGTGGTCATCCTGACCAACACGGGTCAGTCGGACGCTGCGGAGCGCTTGGCGGATGCGGTTCTCGAGGCCGTGGTGGCGCGGGCGGTGCAGCCGTGATGCCCCTTGACCCACGGGGCCTGCGTAAGTAGCGGAACGGTAGGTAGTGGAACGTCCGCATCCCGAACCTGCTTTCTTCCCCATGGCCGAGCGCATCATCACCACCGTGACTGGCGACATCCCGGCGTCCGAGCTCGGCGAGACGCTTGCGCATGAGCACCTGTACTGCGACATCTCGGTGCACTCAGGGCGCGCGGACAACCGTCTCACGGACGTGGCGGCGGTGGTCGGGGAAATGGAGTGGTTTAGGCACGCGGGTGGGCGCAGCGTCGTTGAAGTGACGCCCGAGGGGATTGGCCGGGATGCGGCGAAGCTGCGGGAGATCAGTATGGCGTCGGGTGTGCAGGTCGTGAGCGGGATCGCCTTCTACGATCAGAGCACCTACCCCGAGTGGGTCCGTTCCGCCTCGGTGGAGGCGATCGCGGACTACTTCGTGCGGCTCCTGGAGGAGGGTGAGGAGGGGGTGCGCGCCGGACTGATTGGTGAAGTGATGAGCCACAACGAGCCGGTGGCGAACGCGGCGGGTTATCGCTTGGAGCCCTTGGAGCACCGCGTGTTCGTCGCTGCGGCGCAGGCGCAGCGGCGGACCGGCGCCGCGATCTCCACGCACGCCTCCCTTGGGCGGGCCGGACATGCACAGTTGGAGGTGTTCGAGCGGTCCGGCGCTGACCTCACACGCGTCGTGATCGGTCACTGCGATGCGCACGTGCACGATGACATCGCATTGGACCTGGCCTACTACCTGCCGATCCTGGAGCGCGGCGCCTACTGCCAGTTCGACATGATCGGCTGGGAAATGCTGGCACCCGACGAAGCGCGCGCCGAGCGCATTGCCACGCTCGTCCGGCTCGGCCATGCGCGAAAAATCACGCTCTCGACGGACACCTGCCGCCTGTCGCAGTTCCGGCGCAACGGCGGTCGGGGCTACGATTACCTTTGGAACTCGTTTCTGCCGCGACTGCGGCGTTGGGGAGTCACCGACGAGCAGATCCGGCTGATGCTGGTGGATGCGCCGCGCACGTTGCTTGCCCGCGGGTGAGCCCGAGCCGACTGGGCGCGGGACGGGATCCCCGGCGGGTCTCCGGCGCGGAGGCTCGGCAATCGGCATTGCTGCGCTTGGCGGGTGCAGCTGCGTTTGCTCCAGCCGGAGCATCGGTCGATTCCTGACGCCAGCGCCGGCTTCGCGCGGAGCAGTCGGGCGTTCGCGGCAGAATCACGCCTCCAGCGGTGCGGGGCCGTCGGACTTGCGTGGTACGAGAACCACGGGTTCAAGGTAGTGGACCTCCGCCGGCTCGATCTCCTTGCGGAGCAACTGGAGCAGGGCGCGTCCCACGTACCGACCATTCTCGAAAACCTGATGCTCCATGGTGGTGAGCGGAGGGTCGCAGAACGCCGAAAGGCTGGAGTTCCCGTAGCCGATGACGGAGACGTCCGTACCAATTGCCAGACCCGCCTCCCGGCAGGCCGCGATCGCACCGAAGGCCATGGAATCGGTCGCGCAGACGAAGGCGGTGGGCGCGGGGCGACGAATCAGGAGCGAGCGGCAGAGTTCGTGCCCGGCGGTCTCCGTCAACTCACCGTGGAGAATCCACGCTGGATCCGGCTTCAACTTGCGGCTCGCGAGCGCCCGAAGGTAGCCCCGGCGGCGGAACTGGGCGAACGAGTACTCGTCGGGTCCGTTGATCAGCGCGATCCGTCGGTGCCCGAGATCGAGCAGCCGGGTCGTCGCGAGATGAAACGCTTTTTCGTTGTCCGTGTCGACCCAGGCGTAGGGTTGGTCCGATTCCGTCCGTCCGTACGTGACGAAGGGCATTTTTGCCGCGCGAGCGAGTTCGAGACGTGCGTCGTGTACCCGCGTGCGCACGATCAGCAGCGCGTCGACCCAGCCTCCGCGGATGAAGTTCTCGAAAAGCGCGGCCTCGCGGGCGGCGTCGTGCTTTGCCTGCATTGAGGCGAGGAGGTGGTAACCGGCGGGCTCGATCTCGGTCACCACGCCGCCGAGCAGGCTTGAATACATCGAGTCAACGGCCTGCCCCGTGCTGCCGGCCGCGGGCAGGATGACCCCGATGGCCGATGTCTTGCCCGCGCCGAGACGCCGCGCGCTGGGGTTGGGCCGGTACCCAATGGCCTTGGCGCGCTGGATGACTCGCTCGCGCGTCGCGGCGGAAACGTCTTCGTAGCCATTGAGCGCGCGCGACACCGTTGAGATCGACAGGCCGAGATCCTTGGCGAGGAGCACGATCGACATGATACGAGAGGAATCTCCGAATACCGGAAACACGGGGCGGGTAAAGAACCCATGACCAAATCCGCGAGTTGCCGGTCGGAGACGTTGCTTGACAAAAACGTTTCTGTCTAGCCTTCATCTCCGCGGCTTCCGTGCCGGTTTTCCCAGTTCTTGCCGCGCCGGCAGGGGCCTTGTCTTGGGAGCGGCGCGCGAGCGCCAAAAACTACCTCGCTGTGTGCTTTTCTGGTTCGACCGAACTCTCGTGCTGCCCGTGGTCCCCTCCGCGCATCCTTTCCGTTGGATCCGGGACGTTCCGAGATGATGCCCGGCAACGGAGCAGCGGGTGGAAAAGAGCGCGAAATCGGGTTCCGAAAGGGTCGACCGCCGCGCGTTCCTGCATCGCGCTGCGGATCAGTCGTGGATGCCCTGAGTTGAACCGGGCGCGCGTCAGCGCCAGCTCAAACAATTAGTTTGCGTCACGTCTCCCGCCATGTTCGCCGCTGCCACTGCCACGCTCGATCGCAACTGGCGCGACGGCTACACCCTGCCGTCGCCGCGCCTGTATCCCTTTCAGTGGAATTGGGACGCCGGATTCATCGCGCTCGGTCTGGCGTACGTTCGGCCTGAACGCGCCATTTCGGAGCTCCGCAGCGTGTTCCGCGGGCAGTGGCGCAATGGGATGGTGCCGCACATCGTGTTTCACCGTCCGGCCGACAACTACTTTCCCGGCCCTGACGCGTGGGGCACGGATCAGGTCCCGTGGCGGCCCGCCGGGGTTCGCACGTCGGGGATTACCCAGCCGCCGGTCTTCGCCTTCATTGTCGAACGGATTTCTTCGCTGCCCCTGGGGCGGACGTCGGAGTGGGAGGCATTCCGGCGCGAGATTTTTCCGTCACTGGTGGCCCAACATCGTCACCTCTACCGGAACCGCGATCCCCTCGGCGAAGGCTTGGTCTACATTCAGCACAACTGGGAGGCCGGGACCGACAATTCTCCCGTTTACGATGCGGCGCTGGAGGCAATCGACCTGACGCGGGCGCGGGACGTCTCGGGCCTGCGGCGCGACAACCAGACGGTCGCGGCCGCCCACCGTCCCACCGACGTCAACTATCGCCGCTGTCTGGCGTTGGTTGATCTCTTCAATGCGTGTGGCTACCGGGACGCGGAGATTGCGGAACGTTCCCCGTTCCTGATCCAGGATGTGCTCTTCAACGCCGTGTTGGCGCGTTCGAACCTTGCGCTGCTTTCGCTGGCGCGCGACCTGAACGCCGATGCGGCAACGGTGGGCGAAATCGAGGGGTGGTGTGAAAAGACGTCCGCCGCAATCAACCGGAAATTCTGGGATGCCGAGCGGGGCTTCTACTTTCCGTACGACCTCCGCGCGGATCGCCGGATCGAAATCAAGACCTCCTCCGGCTTCATGCCTCTGTTCGCCCGAGTCTGCGATGACGCGCAGCAGCGGGCGCTGGCCCGTCACCTTACGTCCTCGTTCGCGCCGAGCGCGGACTGGCTGCTTTGTCCTTCCGTGGCGACGGACGAGCCGACGTTTGACCCGGTCAGATACTGGCGCGGCCCCGTCTGGGTGAATGTGAACTGGATGCTCCATCATGGCCTGCGCCAGGCCGGCTTGGACGATCTGGCCGAACGCGTGCGGTCCGACACGCTGCGGGTCCTTGGCGCTGCGGGGCGCTGGGAATACTTTGACCCGCGGCCCGGCATCGACCCATCAGCGCTTGGCCTCGGCACCGATGAGTTTTCGTGGAGCGCCGCCTTGGCCCTCGACTTTCAGCGCAATCCGGACGCGTTTTGACGCGGAGTGGCGCGGCGGACTTTCGGCGGGCGGGAGAACGTGTCTCCGCCACGACGAGGCGCCGATCAAGCGGGCGGTGCGTCGGCTTTGGCGGCGCGGGCCAGGTCGGTGATGGCGGCGGCGTAGGCTGACGCGATCTGGTCGCGCCACAGGTGCCCTTTGTCCGCGGTGCCGGCGAGGGCGTCACCCATCACGCCGGTGCGGGAGAGATCAGAGGTGATCCACGCCATCGTGGCGGGCGCGCGCTCGGGGCGGAGGTCTCCTGACGACTCGACCTGACCGCAGTACTCACTCACGGCCAATGCCATGTCGACGTAGCGTCCGGCCTCAGCCTGCATCAGGGCGGTTTCCACCGTATTGGCATGGTAGCCGTAGGTCAGTTCCTGCGCGCCCAAACCGTGATCGACCTTCGGGGCGAGCATTCCGCAACGGAGGCCCAGCGTGGCCGAGATTTCGCGAAGGGTGTAGGTGATCACGGCCGAGTTTCCCCCATGCGTGTTGATGATCGCGACATGGCGGAAACCCCACGCGCCAAGCTGGCGCGCCTGCGCGAGGAGGAGTCTGCGCAGGGTATCCTTTGAGATCGAAAGCGTTCCGGGAAACCCCGTGTGCTCATTGCTCTTGCCGACGGTGATGGGGGGAGCGACGTAGCAGGGTGTGTCGCTGGCCAACAGGGGAAGCGCTCTCTCCAGCCAGACTTGGCCAAGGAAGGAGTCGACGGCCACGGGGAGGTGTGGTCCGTGCTGCTCGATCGCGCCGGTGACGATGATCACCGGAGCCCAGGCCTTGTCGGGAAGACCCGCGATCTCGCGCGGTGTCATGGCGGTCAGGTAGCGCGACCGGTAGGAGGGGAAAGGCGGGAGGGGGTTCGAACTCATGGTGGCAGCACCCTCAGATCTGGGCGGGAAGGATCTTGCCCCCGTTGGCGAGGGGAGCGCGGGCATCGATCTCGCCCAGCAGCCGGAGCAGTTTTCCGGCTGCTGCGGCAAGGAGCGGTGTCCCTGCGGCACGCGCGGCCGCGACTGGCAATGGGGGATCCAAGAGCGGCCGTACCGACTCGTCACCCCAGCCGCGCATGGCCTGAGCGGTTGCGCCCACTCCGGCGGCCTCGGGCTCGCGGCCAGTCAGGGCGGTAACGAGGGTCTGAAACTGGCTGCGGGACTGGCTGCGCGTCGGGTGGAGGTCGAGACCCAGTCCGCTGAGGCTGATGCGGAAGATCTGCAGGCCCAACGCAATGCGGTTGTCGCGCGCGACGGCGGCGATGAGCTCCTCATTCCAAGGGCTGGAGTTGTACAGAACAACTTTCCTAAATCCAGAGGCCGAGACGGAGGCGAGAAGCTCCGCCAAGAGGCCGTGGGCGAGGGGCGGATCCACGGCGAACGCGCAGCCGGCATCCGGCCCGAGCACAAATCGCACCGGCGGCAGCACCAGCAACTTGAGATGAGCGGGCCGTTGCAAGGACGCTTCGCGCAGCACGCTCATCAGCACGGTCTCCTCGGCGTCCAGGGGATGGCCGAGACCCCAGTCGGCGCTGCCGGCCAGAGGAACGACGACGAGGGTGCGCTCGCGATCGGGCCAGCGGTGAAACTCGGGCCAGCGATGCCACGGCCAGAAGGTCGTGTCGTCGGCAATGCAGAGCGGCGTGACAGGGGCGGGCGTGCTCATGCGACGGCGGTGATTTCGATCTCCACGCAGCAGCCGGGGCGGGCGAGTCCCTTGACTTCGATGAGGGTGCTCGCGGCCATGGATCCTCCGAGGTACCGGTTGCGCACCTCCGAGAACCGGGGGAAATCGTCCATGTTCGTGAGGTAGGTCTGCGCGCGCACGACGTGATCAAACGTCATTCCTGCCGCTTGGAGAATTTCGCCCAGCAACTTGAAAACGTACTCGCTCTGCTCGGTCGCGTCGCCGGGGGAGATGACGTTGCCAGAGGGGTCAACTGCGAGTTGCCCGGTCGCGTACAGCGTTTTCACCCCCGCCGTCTCCAGCAGGATGCCAGGGCTGTAGGCGCCGCGAGGCTTGGCGAAACCGGTGGGGTAGACGAGGGTCTTCTTCAGCATGGTGGAGCGTGTCGGGTCGGCTGAATGAATCGCGTCGTCAGGCAACCTCGTCGTCGCGCTGATTCAGAAAGATCAAGATCAGGGCAAAGACGACGAACATCCGGGCCGCGGCGGTTTGCCCGTTCCAGGTGGTCGACTGCCACATGAGAAACCATTCGCCGCCGACGATGATGAAGGCGATCAACCACTGGAGAAGGCTCACCGTGAGGCCCGCCACGGCAAGGGAGGTCGCTTTGCGCCAAGCGTCCGTCGACTGGGCGCGCGCATTCCACATGCGACCCGCGGCAACCGCCAGCATGACTCCGGCCACCCACTCCCAGACGATGATCAGGGCGTAGAAGATGTGATGGATGATCGGCGAGGTCATCGCGCGCCACATCCCGCGGTTGCCCGGGAAGGTCGTGTCCATGGAAAGCACGTGTCGCACGAACTCGAAGTTCGAACCGTAGTCGGTGAGGTTATTGAAGACGACAATCAGCAGGAACAAGGCTGCGGAAGCCACCAGTGAAATCTTGGCGAGACGGGTGAGCATGGGCGGAGGGGGTTAACGATCGTTGAGCTCGGCGAAGGGGGGGACCGATGGACGGTGAATCTCCTCCGCGTCGATGCAGAGGGGGGAGGCACTAGGGCGACTCAGGAGTTCGCTGAAGCGGTGGGCCTCGAGCACGACCAAGTGCGCCGCCGCCCCCGGCGCGATCCGGCCTCGGTCGGGAAGACCGATCAGATCCGCCGCGGTGCGGGTGACGACGCGAACGGAGTCCTCCAGACGCGCATCGAGATGAGCGAGTCGCACGCTTTGCGCGTACACCTCCGCGAGGTTGTAGTCGCCGAACGCGTGCAAGGCGTCGCGCACGTTGTCGCTGGCGCAGGCGACGGGGATTCCAGCATCCATGAGGTCATGCACCAGCGTGATCCCGCGCCAGAGCGGGGTGCGGGGAAAGGGTGCGTCGGCGCCCCGTCGATCCTGGAGGTAGAGATTGCATTCCGGCAATGAGATGATGCCGATGCGCGCCTCCCGGACCAGCGCGATCGTGGACTGGGCGCGGGCGTGATCCTGAACCGCCAGGCTGCAGCAATGACCGCACACCACGGGCAGACTGAAACCCGCCCGCAACACGGCCTCGGCCACCAGCCGGAGGCATTCCGCCTGTGGGTTGCCGCTTTCGTCCACGTGCAGATCGACCCCGACGCCGCGCTCGAACGCGATGGCGAGCATCCGGTCCAGCTGGGCGGGCAGTTCGCCGGACATGATGAGAAACCCTCCCAGCGCGCTGGCGCCGTGGCGCAGCGCGAGGTCCGCCAGCCTTTCGCCGGCGGCCGAGAGGTAGTCGCTGCCGCCGCAGAGCGGGACGGCTTGCAGAGTGATGCGACCGGCCCACTCCCTCCGCAGCGCCGCCATCACGGCGTGACTGCGCTCACCCCATTCCGGACCGGTGTCGACATGCGTCCGGATCGCCCGCGTACCGTGTGCCCACGCGCAGCGCAGGGCGAAGCCGGCGCGACGATGCAGATCGGCTTCGCTCCAGTGCACCTTGTCGTCCGCCAAGGCCTGCAGCGCGCCCATGAAGGTGCCGGACCGGTTGGGCGCACGATGCCACGTATGGGTCTTGTCTAGGTGAACGTGGGCGTCGACGAAGCCGGGAAACACCAGTGAACCGCCCGCGTCGAATTCCCGGGCGGCGGGGTGGGAGTCGAGTTGCCCACCCGGAACGACGGCCGCGATCCGGTCCCCATCAATGGCGAGGTCGCAGAGCACCGCCGGTTCCAACGCGTCGATCTGCGCGCCGACCGGACGAACCGGAAGCAAGGAAACGGGAACGCGGGCGCGGCGGACAATGAGCATTGGGGTGAGTGTAGCAGCGCGAATGCCACGCCGTCGATCGTAGCTAAGATTGAGCGGCGGAAGGCTGCTTGACAAAAACGTTTTTGTACAGTCTTCACTTTTCCGCTTTCCATCGCTTTTGGACAAGCACTCCGATCAAAGTCGCTGTCGTACTGTCGTCTCCGCAATTCCTCCGGGTTTTCAGAAGGATTTTGAGTTTTGGCATCAGACGTGCGGTTAATGATTTCTCTTTCTTGGAACCTCAGTCCTCCGACACACCGTCCTCATGACCGCTCTTCCCGAATCCCTGCTTGCCGAGTTGCGCGTCCTGCTTGGCGCTCAACATGTGATCGATGGTGGTGAGGCGCTGGAGGGGCTCTCGAAGGATTTTTTCTGGTATTCCCCGGTCCTGCAGCGCCAGTTGAATGACAAGCGGGCCGACCTGGCGGTCCGCCCGGGTTCGATCGACGAGTTGCGGGCGGTCATCAAGGCCTGCTTTCGACTCGGGGTGCCGATTGTGCCACGGGGTGCGGGCACGGGGAACTACGGCCAGTGCGTTCCGCTTTATGGCGGCGTGGTCGTCGACTTCGCCCGACTCGATCGCATCCACTCGGTGGACGGCGGGGTGGTGCGGGCCGAGGCGGGAGCGCGGCTCGGGGCGATTGAGACCGTGGCCCGGGCGGCGGGGTGGGAGTTGCGGTGCATTCCGTCGACGTGGGTCAAGAGCACGATTGGAGGCTTCTTCTGCGGCGGATCCGGTGGCATCGGATCCATCACCTGGGGCGGCATCAACGCCGGTGACAACGTCAAGTCGGTCACGCTGATGACCTGCGAGGAGGAGCCGCGGCTGATTCGACTGGAGGAGCGCGACTCGATCCGGGCGCTCCACACCTACGGCACCACGGGTTTCATGGTCGAGGTCGAGATGCGACTCGCGCCCAAAGCCGACTATGAGCAGCTGATCCTCAGTTCGTCCGACTGGGATCGCCTCTTGGATTGGAGCGACGGCGCGGCTCGGAACGACGGTTGGCACAAGCGGCTCGTCACCCAGTTTGAGTGGCCCATTCCCTCGTACTTCAAGCCGCTGGCGAAGCATCTCAAGACCGGCGAGCACGTCTCCTTTCTCCTCGTGGCTCGCGATCAGGCGGATGCGGTGGTCGCCTCGGCCGCGGCGGCGGGACTGGCCTGCGTCTACCGTCAGCCGCTGTCGGATCCGCCGAGACCTCCCTTCATCACGGACTACACGTGGAATCACACCACGCTGTGGGCGCTGAAGACTGATCCCTCCATCACCTACCTCCAGTCCGGATTCGGGACCAATTTCCGTGAGCAGTTCGCGGAACTGCACCGCCGTTTTCCCGGTGAGATCCTCTTCCACCTCGAGTGGATGGCGGGTGGCATCAAGTTCGTGGCGGGCGGCGCCGGTGGTTCGAGCGGTGGCGGCAGCCACGTCGTCGTCGGAGGGATTCCGTTGGTCTTTTTCAAGTCGGAAGAACGCCTGCAGGAGATCATCCGGGTTTGCGGTGAGATCGGAGTGGGTATCGCCAATCCCCACACCTTCTTCCTGGAGGAGGGAGGGCGGCATCCGAACATCGCGGAGAAGCGGGCGTTGAAGGCCGAAGTGGACCCCGCCGGGCTGCTGAACCCGGGGAAGATGAAATCCTTCCCGCACAATCCGTTCGAGCCCGCCACCTTGAGGTGACGTCTCAGCACGAAAGTCGAGGGATGAACGCTGCTCCCCTAGTTGCGATCCGCGGGCTGCAAAAGCGCTTTGGCGCGGGTCCCCTCGTGCTGGATGGCATCAACTTGGAAGTGGGCCAGGGGGAGTTCGTCAGTTTCATCGGACCCAGCGGCTGCGGCAAGTCGACCCTCCTTCGTCTGATTGCGGGCCTCACGTCCGCCAGCGACGGCCTGATCACGGTCGATGGAACGCCGCCCGAGAAGGCGCGGGAGAAGATGTTCTTCGTCTTTCAAGACGCCACGCTCATGCCGTGGCGCCGGGTGGCGGAGAACGTGGAGCTGCCGCTGCTGCTGCGCGGGGACGCGCCCGGGCACCGCCGCGAGCGCGTCGCCCGGATGCTTGAGGTCGTGGGGCTGTCGGGTGCGGCGGAGAAGTTTCCCTGGCAGCTCTCCGGCGGAATGAGAATGCGGGTTTCGATTGCGCGGGCGCTGACCGTGGCGCCGGAGATTCTCCTGCTCGATGAACCCTTCGGGGCGCTGGACGAAATGACGCGCGACCGGCTGAACGAGGACTTGCTCGCGATTCGCAGCCGCAACTCCTTCACGGGTTTCTTCGTCACGCACTCGGTTGCCGAGGCGGTCTTCCTTTCCTCGCGGATCGTGGTGCTGGGGGTGAATCCCGGTCGCGTCACGGCGGTGATTGATGTTCCGTTTCCCTATCCGCGGCAGCCGGAATTGCGGGAGACCCCGGCGTTCCTGCGTCTGCTGGCCACGACCGCGCAAGCGCTGCGCGCCGTCCGTTCCTGAACGCATGAGCCCCTCCCTCCGCTCTCGTCTCAGCACCTATCTGCTGCCCGCAGCCACTGCGGCGGCGCTGATCGTCCTCTGGTACGTGCTCAAGGCGGTCTTTCAGGTGCCGTCCTTCGTTCTCCCGGCTCCCCACGAGATTCTCGTGGCCGCATGGGAGGAGCGGTCGTTTCTCTGGCCGGCGGCGCTCGTCACCGTCCGCGGCGCGCTGCTCGGGTTTTCCGCCGCGGTGGGGGTCGGCTTCCTTCTGGCCATGGCGCTCGGATTCTCGCCGCGCGTCAAGGCATCGCTCTATCCGCTGATCCTCGTGCTGCAGATGATGCCCGTCACCATCCTCGCCCCCATCTTCGTCCTGTGGCTGGGGCAGGGGCTGCCAAGCATCGTCGCGATCACCTTCATGATCGGTTTCTTCCCGGTCGTGGCGAATACCACGATGGGTTTCATCTCCGTCGACCGGAATCTCCGGGAGCTGTTCGTCATGTGCAACGCCACCCGGGCGCAGGAGGCGCGCTACCTGCGGATTCCCGGGGCCATGCCGTATTTCCTCACCGGCATGAAGATCGCCGGCACGCTGGCGCCCATCGGAGCGATCGTCGGCGATTTCCTTGCCGGCAGCGCACAGGGCGGGGTGGGGGGAATCGGCTACATGACAATCTCGTACTTCTCGCAGCTCAAGACGCCCGCTCTCTTCGCGACCGGTCTGGTCGCGTGCGTGATGGGTTTCGTCTTCGTCGGCGGGGTCAATTGGCTGCACTGGCGCCTGCTTCACCTGTGGCACGATTCAATGGTCAAAAAAGAATGACTCCCTCACGCACCCCCCGTTACGCCCAGGTCGTCCTCGGCGCGTTGGCAGCACTCGTTCTCTCCGGCTGTGGTGAGCAGCGCTCCGCGGCGCCTGGTCCCGCGCCGGCGAAGTTGGAAAAGATCATTCTGCAAACGGACTGGTACGCGCAGCCGGAGCACGGCGGATTCTACCAAGCCCTGGTCGAGGGCTATTACCGCGACGTGGGTCTCGACGTGGAGATCCTGCAGGGTGGGCCCAACGCCATCCCCACCCAGAAGGTGGCGCTCGGGACCGCGCAGTTTGCCGTGGGACGCACGGACGAGTTAATCATCGCCGCGGGCCGAGGCATCCCCGTGGTCGCGTTGGCGGCGCTCATGCAGCGCGATCCCCAAGGCGTGATGTTTCATCCGGAGTCCGGCATCCGAGACTTCAAGGACCTTGAGGGTCGCAACGTGATGGCGGTGCCCGGGGCGGCTTGGCTGACGCTCGTCCAGCTCAAGTTCGGGATCAAGCTTTCGGTCACGCCGCTCGACTTCGGACTGAGCCGGTTCCTCGCCGACAAGCGTCTCGTCCAGCAGTGCTTCGTCACGAACGAGCCCTTTTACATCCGCCAGCAAGGCGTTGATGTCGGGGTCCTCCTCCTGTCCGAGGCCGGCATTGACCCTTACCGCATCTGGTTCACGAGCCGCGACTACGCGGCGCGGCGCCCGGAGGTGGTGCGCGCCTTCACGGCGGCGTCGATCCGTGGCTGGCGCGAGTACATCGACGGCGATCGCCAAGACGCCGACCTGCGGATCAGCCAGCTGAACCAAAAGATGACGCCCGAGTTCATCGCCTTCAGCGTGGATGCGATGCGAGCCAATCGGCTCGTGCACGGTGATCCGGCGAAGGGAGAACTCCTCGGCCGGATCGACCCGGCGCGCCTCGGCGCGGAGATCCAACGGCTGTCCGCGATCGGCGTGCTGGACCGTGCCGTGGCGCTCGCCGACGTCTTCGATGAGAAATTCCTGCCGGAGGACGTGAGGGCGGTTCGGGAGGGCAAGTGATCGCGACCGCCGTCGTCGTCTTCTCCTCACCGCTTCCCAACCCATCCCGTTCGTCGGCTTACCCCCGGTTCACTTGCGCCGCGCACCGCCCCCGCCATGGTCCGCCATCCGGTCCTGAAACTCAGCGATCTGCCTCCTGGCTCGCGTAAAATCGTGAAGGTGGCGGGGATTGAGATCGGCCTCTTCAACGTGGCCGGCCAGGTCCACGCCTACCGCAACGTCTGCCCGCATGGCGGTGCGCCCGTCTGCGTCGGGAAGGTGACCGGCACCACCTTGCCCTCGCGGGTCTACGAGTACGACTACGGGCTCGACGGCTGCATCCTGCGCTGTCCGTGGCACGGCTGGGAGTTTGATCTCCGCACCGGAGAACACCTCGTGGATCCTGAGACGAGGCTGAAGAAGATTCGCGTCGAGTCCGACGGCGACCCGGCGACCGGCACCGAGAATCTGGATCGGTTTCCGGTCGAGTCGGAGGGAGACTTCCTCTGCGTCGTGCTGCCCGGAGCCCCTGGCGGAAAGCAACCCTGACCCTGATCCCCATGCCGGACGATACCCCATCCGTCTCCGCTCGACCGAGCATCATCGACACCGATGTGCACAATGCCTTCGCGGATGTGCGCGCGGAACTTAAACCCTATTTGTCGCGGGCCTGGCAGGCCTATGCTGACCACCACGGGATCGTGATGCCGGGAACCGGCTACAACTCGTCAGTCGGTGTACAGCGACAGGACGCGCGCACCCCCTCCGGAGGCATGGCCGGCAGTGATCCCGACTTCATGATCGCCGACCACCTCGATCGCTTCGGGATCGACTTCGCGATCCTGACCGGATCGCACGTGCTCGGGATTTCCGTGCACACGGATCCCGACTGGGGCAATGCGCTCGCGACGGCCTACAATCGCAATCTCGCTGACCGTTGGCTCAGTCGGTCGCCGCGCTTTCGCGGCTCGATCGTGGTGAACCACTCGGACCCTGAGGCCGCCGCACGCGAAATCCGGCGCTGTGCACCCGACAAACGTTTTGTCCAGGTGTTGATGGCGAGTGGTTCGTCCCGGTTGTTCGGGCAGCGCTTCTTTCATCCGATCTTCGAGGCCGCGTGCGAGTTCAACCTGCCGGTGGCAGTGCATCCCGGAACGGAGGGGGCCGGCACTGCTGGCCCGCCGACGCCGGCGGGGCCTCCGACCCGATACTTTGAATGGCACAATATCGTCCCGCTGAATTTCATGGGACACGTCAACTCGCTCGTCTGCGAGGGTGCCTTCGAGAAGTTCCCCCCGCTGAAGTTCGTCGCCGTCGAGGGAGGCCTCGCGTGGCTGCCCCAGCTGATGTGGCGGATGGACAAGAACTACAAGGCGCTGCGTTCCGAGGTGCCGTGGCTGCGTCAGCTTCCCAGCCAGTACATCCGCGATCATGTCTTCGTGACGACGCAGCCCGTCGAGGAACCGGAGCAGCCCCAGCACTTCCTGCAGATCCTCGAGATGATCAACGCGCCGGGCAACGTCATGTATTCCAGCGATTATCCCCACTGGGACTTTGATAATCCGCGGATGACCCTCCAGTTCCTCCCGAAGGAATGGAAGCAGCGCATCTTTCATGACAATGCGGCCACGCTCTACGGCTTGACCGAACCGGCGGATTCAGGGTCCGCGTCGAGGCCGTCCCCGTCGCCGTGATTTCCCATGAAAGCCATCCCCAAGCTCCGCGGATCCTCGCTGCGTCTCAACCTTGTCGCCCTCATCCTTCTCACGCTGCCGATCGCTGCTCCCGATGGCACGGCCGCGGGAGCCACGGGTGCTGCTCCCCCGACCGATGACGTGGTTCGCATCGTGGCTGGCCTCTGGGAGCCGCTGACCGACGAGACGGGCGGGAAGTGGCTTCCCGCCTCCGGCTTTGCGGGCGGTGACACGATGAGTCGTCCGGGTCTCAAGATTGAGACCACCCGGATCCCCTCCGTGTATTGCTCGGAGCGGTTTGGCATGACCCGTTTCGTACGGGAGGTTTCGAACGGCAGGTACACGGTTAAGCTGCACTTTGCGATCACCTATGAAGGAATCGATGGACCCAGCCAATGCGTGTTCAGCTACGATGTTGAGGGTGTCGCCGTCAACGACTTCGATCTCTACGTCAAGGCCGGTGGCGTGCAAAAGGCCTACGTCGAGACCGTTCCGGTGGAGGTCCGCGATGGCGAGTTGACCATCACCTTCGCGAGTCAGTCCGGGAATCCGGCGATCAGCGCCATCGAGATCATCCGTCGGCCCTGACCCATGAATGCGGCACCTCTACCGTCGTTTGGGAAATTCCTCGTGGGGCGTTTTCGTCGATTCAGATCGCACTCTGGCTCGAACCCTTCGCCCACCGCGTTTGCTCGACGGACGATTTTCATCGGGTCGACGCTCATGCGCCAGCTCTCCATGACGGTCTTGATCGCTGGGGGTTCATCGGGGTTGCGAGCGTGCGCCCTCGCTCTGGCCTTGACGCTGCCCTCTCTGGTGCGAGGCGCCAACGCCCCCGAGTTGCCGCTTCATGCTGACCGGGCTTCGACTCTCGATCTTGCGGTCACGGGCCTGCTCGCCGGCGCTGAGCCTGGAGTCACGCGCTACGTTCGCTGGGCTGATGTCGCGCGGTTGCCGCAGGCGAAACTCCAGCTCACGGGCGAATTCGGTCCGGGGGAGCAGGAGGTGACGGTGGTCTTCCTTTCCGATCTCTGGGCGGCGCTGCCCGTCCTTCCGGATGCTGACACGCTGCTGGCGACGTGCACCGATGGCTACGCCGGGGTCTATCCGACCACGTTCATCCGCGACTACCGGCCGTTCCTGATCCTCGAAATCAACGGACAGGGGCCGGGAAATTGGCCCCCGCCCGGGCTCCGGTTCAACCCGGGCCCCTATGTAATCAGCGTGGCCGCCTCGGTGGTTCCCGCCGTCGCCGAACTGGTCGATGCGGGTCACAAACGTCCGTGGGGGGTGACGACCCTCAACTTCGCCCCCGCCGAGCGTGCGTTCGGCGCGCTTTATCGCGGACCATGGTCAGCGCCGGCCGAGTTGGTGAGCCAGGGACGCGAGATTTGGATCCATTCCTGCACCAGTTGTCATCGCGGACCTGAGGATACCTTCGGTGGAACGAAAGGTGACCGTCCTTTCGCGGCGCTGGCCGCGCTGGCCCGTTACGCTCCGGACTATTTCCGACGGTATGTCACGAATCCGAAGGGAATGGTGCCGACCGCCAAGATGGAGGCACATCCGCACTATACGACGGCTCAGCTGGACGCGTTGGTGGCGTTCGTTTCGCTGGGCGCGCCTCCCTGAGAAGTCCCGGCTTGAGGAGCGCGGCCGTTGCGCGTGGCGACATCCTGGCCGGACCGGCACCACGGCCCTCTGAGCCTACATCTTGCCGATCTGGCCCACGGTGAGACCACCGTCGACGACGATGACCTGCCCGGTGATGTAGGCGGCGGCGGGTGAGAGCAGGAATGCGGTCGGACCGGCGCAGTCCTCCGCCTCGCCGATCCGGGCGAGGAAGATCTTCCTCTCGTAGTGGTGGCGTTTCTCGTGCTGCTCGTCGATCCACTTGGTCAGCGGCGTGCGAATCAGGCCTGGGGCCATGCCGTTGACGCGGATGCGATGAGGCGCCAGCGCCTGCGCGAGCGTGCGCGTCATCATCACGAGCGCGCCCTTCGACGTGTCATAGGCGGTGGATTCGTCCTCGGACTGGAAACCATTCGTCGAGGAAACGATCACGACGGCGCCGGGCCGCTGGCGCGCGACGAGTTCGCGGGCGAAGGCTTGCACGGTGAAGTAGGCGGCGCGGACGTTCAGGTTCATGGTGCGCTCCCATTCGGCGGCACCCATGCTGAGGAAGTCGCGATCGAAGAAGCTGCCCGCGTTGCAGACCAGCAGGTCGAGTTGCGGCTTGGCCGCGAACGCGCCGGCGATGAGCTTTGACGGGGTATCCGGATCGAGCAGGTTGCCGGCGACGAAGCCGCTGTCAGCGGGAAGGTCCGGCGGGCGCGACGTGTTGCCATGAAAGACGACCTCGGCCCCGGCTTCGCGGAGTCCTTGGGCGATGGCGAGACCGATGCCCTTGGAGGATCCGGTGACGAGGCCCGCGCTGCCGGCGAGCGAGAAGGTTTTCATGGGGAGAGCTGGGAGAGGCTTAGGGAGCGGAGTCGGAGTGCGCTCCTTCGGCTGCGCCGGACTAGGACGAAAGCCAGCCCACGCAAACGCACAGCGTCAGCAGGGTCGCGGCTGGGAGCGACTTCTTCGCCGGGTCGCCGACGCGGACGTGCATCACGACGGCCGCCAGCATGAACAGGGCGAGAACGAAGGCCGCCGGCCGGGCGAGGTCCTTCATCCAGACGCCGGCCAGAAGGGCCACTGCGGCGGTGACCTTCAGCACCCCGACGGCGGTCATCACAACCGGACCAAGCCCGTACACGGCGAACTCCTCTCGGAGGGTGGCGGAGTTGCCGCCTCGCCAAGGGCTGGGCTGGCTGCGACGGAGGAGCCAAACATTGAGGATGCTGAGAGCGATGACCACTTGGACAGCGAGGAGGACGGAGTGCATGGCTGGGGGTTGGGTTGACGGCTGAAGCCCGTTCAGAAAGCCGCGGAAAACCGGAGCGCGAAGAGAAACGCGAGGATGCCGGTCAGCAGGAAATAGATCACCGATGGCAGCGTGGGGAGCAAGCCGTCTTTGACCCGGCGGCGTGCCACGATGGCCGCCACCATGACAAGGGTGAGGCCGGCTGAGGCGAGAAGCCCGACACCGGGAACGGCGAGACCCACGAGCACGCCGACGGCTCCCGCAATCTCCAGTGCGCCGACCAAGGTCCGAAGACGCGCGAGCCCGAAGCGTTCAAACTCGGCTTTCATCCAGCGGGAGGTGAGGCAACTCACCCCATAGGCGAGGAACGAAGCGCCCACGAACACCGCCAAGGGAGTCAGCACGAGCACGCGGAGGCCTTGGTGTCGGGGGGTGTCACGCGGTGAGGCGCAGCGGTGTTCGGCTGAGTTTCAAGTCGGCTCATCATCGGTGTACAAGGGTGCGCTGACAAACGAATCGAGCCCCTCTCCACAGTGATTAGGCTGCCGTCGACCGTGAGTCGAGCCGGGAGCGGTGCGTCATCCAATCTCCCGCAGCCCCGGTCATCGATCCATCTCGGCAGGGCCGGGAGGAGTGGCCCTCGTCACGCATGGCGAGCCCCCCGGGCGCCGTGGTGCCGTGTCCGGCGGGCCCGGCCTTCCGTCAGCTCAGTCCGCCGTGACGCGGACCAGTAAAGCTTCATACTGACCCGGCGTGCCGAGGCGGAGGCGCTGGCCGTCCCGCGCATAGCGGCGGACCTGGGTGGTGCCGAGGTAGTCGGCTTGGTTGCTGGCGACGACGGTGACGCTGAGGAGTCCCTCCGCGGGTTCAGTGCGGAATGGTCCGGTGTAGGCGAAGTAGGACGCGGCGCGCTCGGCCGGAGACAGCGCTTCATCCGGATTGGCGAGTTGGATGAATGCGATCCCTGAGGCGTCGAACAGCGCGTAGCCGTAAGGGGACGAGCCCCTTGGTTCGCTGACGTTGCCGTGCTTGTCCCAAACGCGGAACCGTTCGAGCTTCCAGGTTCCGATCAGGTCGTTCGCGCGGGCGTCGTTCATGGCGTTTGCGTCAGTCGTTCCGCGAGGGCACGAATGTGCCGGTCATCGGTGCCGCAGCAGCCGCCGAGGAGGGCTAGTCCGAAGTCTCGCTGCAGGTCGATCATGGCTTGGGCGAAGCGGGCGGGCTCCTCCTCGACGAGGTGATCAAGTCCGTCGAGGGCCTCCGGTGAGAGGGCGGCGGTGTTGCCGAGGGCGCCGAGGAGGCGCGCGCGGACCGCCGACGGGGCTTGGTTTTCCGAAGCCAGGGCGGAGCGGACAAATTGGGGGTGAGTACAGTTGATCAGGTACGCGGTCGGTGACGGCTCCGCGCGCGCATCGATCCGGGCGAACGCCTCCCCAAGCGGGGTGCCGTCCAGAAGGGTCCCGTCGGGACGGATGACGAAGCTCAGCAGGTAGGGTCGCCCGGTGGCGGCGAGCGCGACGGCCATTCCCACTGCTTCGCTCACCGCAGGCAGCGTGATCCCGAGGAGGAAGTCAGCGCCGGCGTCGGCGGGTTGATTCGCCTGCCACGCGTGGAAGCCACGAGCGTCTGCCTCGGAGAGCGCCTGCTCGGGCCGGTAGGCGTCGCCGCGTGGGCCGATCAGTCCGCCGACGAGCAGGCTCGCAGCGTAGTCGCTGGTTTCCGCGCGCAGTTCCTGGAGAAGTCGGACGTTATCGGCGTTTACGGAGCGATGGGACTAACCGGTGGAAGCGATGTTTTCCGCGTTGGCGCGCCACGTCGCGGCAGTGAGCAGCATCGGCGGGCGGTGCGTGCGGCCGATCGCGATGTAGCCTCGGTAAAGGGAGGCCAAGGCCTCGCGCTTCAGCGGGTCGTAGACGAATGCGCTGTTCAGCAAGGTCCCGTCGAACGGAGTCGCCGGGTTGCGGCGCAGTCGCTCGATGATCGCCCCCTCGCCCAAGAGGCGTGGGGCGGAGCGGAGAAACTCCGGGAGTGCGACGGGTTGTATCATGCGGTGCGCATGGCCGGAAGACGGTGTTATGTTGCTCGTCTTCGTGGTGCGTGTCGATGCTTGGGCTGCTTCGGCTGTCCGACCGGAACTCGGAGCGTGAGCATGGAGTATGACTTCGGAAGAGCGTTTGCGGAACGCTTGGGGTTGCTTCCCGTAGCGTTTGATTGCCTAGTGATTGGCCAGCGCCGGTCGGCGTCAGGCCGTGCCGGAACTCCCCTCCATGCTGCTTACCGATCCCATCGGTTTCAACCTCCGAGCCTTCCCACCGAGTGCGTGGGGCCTGCGTTTGGGGCGATGCCTCGCTTCGCTTGGAGTGGTGGCCGTCTTCGCGACCGTGGGGCGCGGGCAGGAACTCCGGGTCGAGTCGCCGCAACCGTGGCAGGTGATCCAGCGCAGCGACGCCGGCGGATCAGGGGAGTCCGGACACGGCTCGCGTGGCTCTGCACGGGTCCGCGTGATGCTCGTCGGCGTGGACTCAGCGGCGCAGCCTGTGACTTGGGAGGCGCGGGTACGAGCAGCCTCGGCGGAGGGAGCGCGGCTTTCCCCCGAGCCTTGGCGAGACCTGACTCTTGCGGGCGTGCGGGAGTCGCCGGCGCAACCCGGGACGGTTGTTGCCGATGTCGTGGTGCCAGCCGGTGGGTGGTATCGCTTGGAGGTGCGGGAGCGAGGGCGGGACGGGACGATCCGGCGCGAGGCGGCGGTCGAGCCGTTCGGCGTCGGGGAGGTCTTCCTCGTCGCCGGTCAGAGCTACGCCACCAACACCAACGACGAACGCCTGAGCGTCACGGACGCACGGCAGCGCGTGGCGGCGTACGATGTTGCGACGCGGACGTGGCGTTTGGCCGACGATCCGCAGCCGGCGGGGGATCGCAGCGAGCACGGATCAATCTGGCCACCGGTCGGCGATGCGCTGGCGCGCGCTCTGGATGTCCCGATCGGTTTCGCGAATGTCGCGGTCGGTGGCACGTCCAGCGCCCAGTGGATGCCCGAGGAGCCCCTGTCGGCGCGGCTGCAGCAAGCCGGGCGCGACCTCGGCCGTTTACGGGCGGTGCTGTGGCAGCAGGGCGAGTCGGACGTGCTGGCGGATACGCCCACGGCGGAGTACGTCAGCCGCCTCGAGCGGATTCGGGCGTCGGCCGTGGAGGCGTGGGGATTCGCTCCGCCTTGGATTTGCGCCCTGTCCACCCACCACCCGACTGTTTACCGCAAGCCAGACGCGGAGGAGCGTATCCGAATCGCCATTATGGAAGTGTGCCGGAGACCGGGCTTCGTGCTCGGGCCGGACACGGACCAGTTGCAAGGTGAGAACCGCGGCGGTCCCCAGTCGCGCCGGCATTTCTCGGCGCTGGGCCAGCGCAACGCGGCGCGTTTGTGGTCCGAGGTGCTGCTGCTCCAACTGCCAGCCACGCGTTGATCGGCAGGCAGAGCGAGCACTCAGCCCAGCCGCGCAACCACTTCCCGCGTCAAGGCCCGGAACGCCTCCGCGCCGGATGCGCTGCTGTCATGCAGCTCGATGGGCTTCGCCTCCATCGGTGCCTCGGCTAGCTTGATGTTTTCGGGAATCACCGTCTCGAAGAAATGCAGCCGCTTGAACTCCTTGTCGGTGCGCAGTCGCTCCATCGTCTCGGCGTGGTAGCGGATCCAGGCGCGGACGCGGGTGAAGATGACGCCGAGGCAGGTGATCTTGAATTCCAGCTCCCGCTTGAGGTAACCGAGACGATCCTGAAGGAGCCTCAATCCAAGCGTGGAGAGGTAGTCCGGCTGCATCGGGATCAAGTACGCGTCGCTTGCGTACAAGGCGTTCTGAGTCGCCGTCATGAGATTCGGCGGACAGTCGCATAGAATGACGTCGTACTCGTCACGGACTTTGGCGATCTTGCGGGCGAAGATGCGCTCGCGGCCCGGCCGGGCCGCGAGATCGAGGTCGATGAACGTGAGGGCGAGGTGCGAGGGGATGAGATCGAGGCCCGGCACCTCGGGGAGCACGTTGTGGATGATGCAGTCCGCCAGCTTGCGCGGCTCGCCGCGCTCTTTCCGTCCGCGAACCTCCAGCACGTCCGCCATCGTCCCGTGTTCAGCGGACCATTTGTCCCACGCGGATTCGCTCATCACGGAGAGCGAGGCGTTGGTTTGCGAATCGAAGTCCACCAGCAGAACCCGCTTTCCGTGGTCCCGCGCGAGACGCGTGGCAAGATTGACCGCGCACGTCGTCTTGCCGACGCCTCCCTTCATGTTGAGAAGGGAGATGATTTGGCCTTGGGCATGAGGTTGAGGTAGAGGCATTCACGCTTGACGTCGAGCGTGGCCTTGCCCCCCGCAGTCACGTTTCCGTCACGTTCACTCGGGCGGTTCGGCGGAGTGGGAGGTGCGGTTCGGGCTCCTTGCCGCGAGTCCTGCGCCGGGGTCGGTGCCTGAGCCTGCGCCATCCGACGCCACCGTTACCGGACCGCGAGGCGCGCGTGGCCGGGGCCGCTCCGTTTGCGCTTCCCGAGGCTGGGCGGGCGCGGCGGTCCGCTCACACCACGGGGCCGCGCCAGCCGGCTCCCTCAGCGTCCGGAGGCACCGAGGCGCGCGGTGACGACCTCGCGGGTGCGCTTGAGGATGAAGTGCGCGACCCCCGGCTCGGAGGGATCCCAGCAGAAGGCCTGACCCTCGACGGGAATCGGGATCGTAGTGACCCACTGAAGGACGGAACCGGCTTCCGGGAAGGTCAGCACGTAGAGTTCCGGCGCGTCGTGGCCGGTCAGGTAGAGACGTCCGTCCGAGCCGACGGCACCGCCGGACATGCTGTAGCCGCCGACGCCGAGCCGGGCAATGAGGTCGGGTGGCAGGGTCCAGCCGCCCGTCTGTCGCCATTGGTCGTCGAATTCGACGATCCGGCTCCACTCGGGCCCGCGTCCCGGCTCGCCCCCGCGGCGGCCGTAGTGAACGAACGCGGCGATCCAGCGGCCGTCGCGGCGATCGATCCAGGTCAGGGAGCCATCCGTGCGCCCCAGCGGATGGGAGCCGATGTGCCGGAGGGTCCCCGTGTCCCAGATCTCGACGGAGGACACGTGGGGCACCCCGGGGAAATTGGAATGGGCGCAGTAGAGACGCCCCTCGAAGACGATGCCGGCGTTCAGATGGGTGAGAGGTTGCCCTTCCGGACATTCCCAGCCGGCCATGCGCTCGCCGCCGTCGCGGCGGTACTTGCCGAGGGCGTGGTTCGGGATCACGTAGAGAAACTCGGGGTCAGCGGCCACCCCCTGACGTGCCTCGGGCGCCGGAAACCGACGAGCCACGGAGAATTCGAGATCGGCGGCGGGGGAGGACCCGGCCGGGCTGGCCACGGCAGCCGTCCCAAGCAGGAGGAAGAAGCTCAGAGCGAGCACGTTCAGGGAGTCGGTCCGGGCTGCATGGAGCACGCGCCGAGGGCGCCCTGAGATCAGCGCCCGGCGGCGGGTTCGCTGAAGGCGAGAACTTGGCCGCGCGCGGGGTCCCGCGCGGCGGTGGTTGCGTCGACGCGCCCGCTCAGGGCGAGGGCGAGGAGTGGGTAGGCGGTGCCGCTGTAGGTGACGAAGTGGCCGCGGTCGGTGTTCAGCGAACGGGTCCACCAGCGGCCCGACTCGCGCTGGTTGCGTTCCAGCCATGCCACGCCGCGCTGCAGGCGGGGGTCGTCGGCGGGGACGCCCGATTCGCGCAGAACGACGATCGCGAGGCCGGTTTGATGGCCGTCGCTGGGCGGCCGGGCGAAGTCGGGTTCCGAGCGCAAGCGCTCCGCTCGGGAACCATCACCCCACGCTTCCGGTGCGGCGAAGCTCCGGATCGACCAACCGCCGTCGGGCTGCTGCTGACTCCAGATCCGTTCGGCCAAGCGCTGCCGCCGATCCGCGGGCAGCAGGTCCGGCATCCGCGCGGCCGCCCACAGCAGCAGCGTGCCGCCGTAGTCGTGCGGAGGCGGGGTGGTGCGGAGGAACTCGCGCAGCTTGGCGAGGCCGGCCCGAGCCTGTGAGCTGGCGGACGCCTCCCACGCGGGCACCGCAGCGACGGCCATGGCGGCTTGGGTGGCGAGATGGAAGCCATCCGATTCCAGCGGCGGCCAGCAACCCGGATTGTACCAGTCGCCGCCCGGAAGCTGAATCGCGAACATCAACTCGAGCGCCTCGGCCGTCTCCGCCGAGAGGCGACCGCTGACCCAACGGTCCCACTCGGCGAGGCCGGCGGCGATGTAGACGACCTCGCCGGAGCGCGTGCCCTTGCCGAACTGTTCGCGCGGCGTGCCTTGGCGGGCCCGGAGTTGCTCGACGAAGACGTTGCGGATCTCGTCGCGCGGGCGGCCAAGGGTGGCGGAGAGCGCCGGGCGGGTGACGAGGTAGGTGCCGGTGGTGTGGCAGGAAACGCAGCTCTTCGACCGCGCCCAGGCGAGGGCGCCGCGATCGAGGAAGTGTTCCGCCGCCTCGGCCGACCACGCGGCGCGCACGGGCTCATCCGCGACGAACTCCGGCACCACGATGTCGCCATGCCGATACTGCGGAGACGGGGCCTTGGGCTCCGGATAGGCGTCAGCCCGCAGCGAGACTGGGGCGGCCGCGAGCGCCAGGAGCAGACCGAAGCCCGCAAACGACGCAGGGAGCCGGCGGATCGGAGACACGCTCATGATGCGAGAGGGGACGAAGTCGGGAGCCGGACGCTCGGCATCCGGATTCGGAGCGCCGGCATCATTGACCGATGGGGAGTTGGGCGGCAAGCCCCGAGCGGACTGGGCAGGGACCGGCCAGCGCATCCCGCTTTGCGGAGGCCCGGTGTCCCTTCAGCGAAGCTGGGTTCGAAGGGGCCGCCGCCCGTAGCGTCCCGAGAGATCGCCGGTGACGGGTGGCGATCCCCGGTTCCCCCATTTTTGCTCTTGCGCTGGCCCGCAGTGGGAGCAGCGTCTGGATGAGTGAAGGCGATAGGCAGACTGCTGCTCGCAGCAGGCACGGGACTGATCATGACCGGGCTGGCCTCGGCGGAAATCGTCGACGTAGGCACCCGCCGCGAGCTCTTCGTCGACAACTTCCTGATCGACCGTCTGTCCGACCTGACGGTGCAGTCGCACGAGCCGCGTCCTGCGGGCGTCGCCGTTCGTTACGATCTGCCGCACGAGGATCCGCTTGCCTGCTTCTTCACCACGATCCTCAAGGACGGCGACCGGTTCCGCATGTACTACCGGGGGGCGAGACCGGCGGAGCATCACGCGATGACCTGCTATGCCGAGAGCGAGGATGGCATCGTCTGGGTAAAGCCGGAACTCGGTCTCGTGGAGGTTAACGGATCGTCGCGTAACAACGTGATTCTCTTCGAGGGGGACACTTTCTGTCCGTTCATCGATGACCGTCCCGGCGTGCCGGCGGAGGAGCGGTACAAGGCGAACATCGAGGTGAAGGAAGGTCTGGTGGGGTTGGTGTCTTCCGACGGCATTCGCTGGCGTCGGTTGCCGGGAATACTTGTGCCGCGCAGCCTTCCGAATCACTTCGACTCGCAGAACGTGATCTTCTGGTCGGGCGCCGAGGGCCGCTACGTGCTGCTGGCCCGGTACATGGCCGGAGGCGACAGTGAACGCGCCGGCGGGATACGGGCCACGGCGCGCGCGACCTCGCCGGACTTCCGGTCATGGAGTCTGCCGGTACCGATGACTTATGGCGACACCGCGTCGACCCGGCCGTCGCAGCACCTGTACGTCAACCAGACGACGCCCTACTTCCGCGCGCCCCACTTGTATCTCTCGCTGGCGGCGCGTTTCCAGCGCGGCCGTCGCGCCCTTGGCGAAGAGCAGGCGGCCCGGCTTGGCTTGACCGCCGTTACCGGTGCGGCGGACGACATTTCGGACACGGTTCTGCTGACGAGTCGGGCGGGTTCGGCGACCTACGACTTCCTTCGGCGGGAGAGCTTCATCCGACCGGGTATCGGAGCCAGTCACTGGGTTTCGCGTTCCAACTATGCGGCGCTGGGAGTCGTGTCGACTGGTCCGGCCGAGATCTCGGTGTACGTGCAACGCAACTACGGACAGCGTTCCGCATTTCTCGAGCGACTGACCCTGCGGACCGACGGCTTCGCGTCGGTCCGGGCCGGCTACGGAGGCGGGGAACTGCTGACCAAGCCGCTGCGTTTCGAAGGTCGCGCCCTCGAGGTCAATCTGGCGACCAGCGCGGCGGGCAGTCTGCGAGTGGAAGTGCAGGACGCCGACGGCACTCCGATTTCGGGCTTCGCCTTGGCGGACAGCGAGGAAATGATTGGAGACGAGATCGAGCGGATCGTGTCGTGGCGGGGAAGCCCGGACCTCGGCTCCCTGCGGGGTAGGAGCATCCGCCTGCGGTTCGTGCTCCGGGATGCGGACCTGTATTCGCTGCGCTTCCGCTAGCGCGCGTCAGGGTTTCGTGGTCGCGGCGATGCCGCGCTTCCCGACTGGCTTGAGCGAACGGCAGTTGACGGAGCAGGCTAACTAGCTAACATAGCTACATGAAGACGGCAAACGTAGCCACAGCAAAGAATCAGCTTTCGCGGCTGCTGCGCCGCGTCAAGCGGGGGGAAACGGTGGTGATCACCGAACGCAGCCAGCCGGTGGCTCAGCTCCAGCCGTTCAAGGGTGAAGGTCCCGCAGACGGGCGGTTTGAGCGGCTGTATGACGCGGGCCTTCTCACCCCTCCCGCCTCAGGGGCGCTGGATGTCGCGGGCTTCGTCGCGGCCCGCCGTCCCCGCCTGGCCGGGGACCGCAGCCTGACCGCCGCAGTCCTGCAGGAACGCGAGGATTCGCCGTGAGATTCTGGGACAGCTCTGCGCTCGTGCCGCTGCTCGTGGAGGAACCGGGTTCGGCCGGGCGCCTTCAGGAACTGAAGGCAGACCCCGCCGTCCTGGTGTGGTGGGGCACCCCGGTGGAGTGTGAGTCCGCGCTGCAACGTCGGCTGCGGGAGGGTGCGCTGAACGCGGAGGGAGCCCGGCTGGCCCGTGAGAACCTCATGCGACTTGCGGCCGCGTGGCGCGAGGTGCCCGCGTCGGCGTTCGTGCGCACGCTGGCGGTGCGGCTGCTCCGCACGCATCCCCTGCGGGCGGCTGATGCGCTGCAACTCGCGGCGGCCCTCAGCTTGGTCCAAGGAGGAGTGGCGGATCTCGTCTTTCTGACGGCCGACCTTCGGCTGGCCGACGCGGCGGAGATCGAGGGGCTCGAAGTGGGGCGCTGAACGAAAGTCCCTCGATCGGGCGAGCTCCCGGAGAGCGGGTCAGGACTTCGTGGTCGCGGCGATGCCGCGTTTCTCGAGCTGGGCCTTGAGGCTGGCGAGGTAGCGGGCGTGGCCTTCTTCATCGCGCACGGTGGAGGCGCCGAAGCAGAACGAGGCGACGGCGCGGCGGTGGCGGGGGGTGCGGTTCGTATCCGTCCAATGGATTGTGGCGCTGGAGTGGGCCACGGCGTCGCCGGGCTGCAGCTCGATCGGCACGGGGTCCAGCTTGCTCTTGTCGAAGCCGAGCAGGCCCTGGCTGAAACCGAGGACGCCGCTGGCGCCGTGCGGCTGGATGCCTTGGCGCTGGGAGCCGCGCGCGTACCACAGGCAGCCGTTCTCCTGATCGACCGGATCCAACGCGATCCAGACGCCGCAGGCGATGTCGGGTTTGCGGTTCCAGTAGAAGCCATCCTGGTGGGCCGGCGTCGCGTTGGTGTCGTAGGGCAGCTTGTCGAACCATTCCAGACCCTGCGGCACGGGGCGGTCGCCCATCAGGTGGCCCTGCACGGCGACCTGCGGGCCCTCCTGCATGAAGCGCGCGAACCACGCATCGTGCTTGTTCAGCTGCTGCATCTTGCGGAGCGTTTCCGGCTTCGAGTAATCGTCGAAGAACGCCTGGTCCTTCGGCAGGGTGGGCACCACCTCGCGGACGTAGCGGTCGAGGTTGGCCTGCAATTCCCGGAAGGACCCCGGGGAGAAAAGGCCGCGGATGACGACAAAGCCGTCGGCATCGTAGGCGCGCTTGAGGGCGTCAAGATCGAGGAGGGTGCTCATGGGGACGGGGCGAGGGGGCGGGCGAGAGGGAGGGAGGGTGGGCGGAAAGAACCTCCTCGGGGACCATTAGTGACGGACCGAGGGTTGGGCAAGGAAGTCCCGGTACGCTGCGGCGAGATCAGTCGCCTCACCGAGGGGGGCGGAATGGAGCAGCACGCCGAAACGCAGGCGGAGCGACTCACCCTTGGGCACGCGAACTGCGCTGACATCGCCCTGGTTCATGGATTTGCGCCCGAAGGGATTCGCGGCCATCAGCCCATAGGCGCGGTTGTGAAACCAGCTCCGGCGGAAGTTCGCAGGATCGGGCATGAGCGTGATGCCGACGACCCGCTCCCCGCTGCGGCCGGAGTAGTCGCACCAGTCGAACGCCCGGCCCCACGTCGCCTTCGCCGTCCGTTCGCCCGTGCTGCCCGTGAGCGTGCCGCCGTTCGTCTCCGTGAGCGGCGTGGCGACCCGCACGCCCATTCCCATCTCCTCCTGATCGCCAAAGACTAAGTCCTGCTCGCTGGCGATGATCGTGGCGTCCCAGACGAGAAGGTAGCCCGCGGGCCGCGACGCAAGTGAGAGCACGAGCCGCATCCGGCCCACGGGCGCTCCGTCGGCGCGTTCGAGGGCGCTCTCGGTCGTGAGGCTCACGACTCCGTCGCTGACCGCGGGACCGTCGGTGAAGCGCTCGTGCCGGATCGTCGCGCGGTTCCGCCAGAAGTCATGACCGCTGAGATCGCCGAAGGCCATCCAGACGCCGGGATGCATCCGATCGTGGTCGACCGGATCCTGGCCCGGGCGCGGCGGGTGGTGTCGCGTGACCGGGATGCCGCCGGGCGCGTGGAGATGAGTGACGTAAGGCCGGAGAATCCCCGGGTCGCGGTGCACGAACTCGCCGATGGGACGGCCGGCGTCCGTGAGCACCACCGATCCGTCGCCCACGGTGAAGCCGAGGGTTGACGCGAACGATGCGGGGGCGGCGAGGAGTGCGATGACCGCGGCGAGCAGTCCGCGAAGGCGAACGGAGACGAGGATCATGGGCGTAGTGGAACCGGCGGATCAGCGTGGCGGAGGGAGCGGAAGACGGGTCATGCAGCGGGCGGTCGAAGCAAGTCGAGGCGGCCGCGGACCGGTGGGCAGGAGACGACGCGCGGTCGGGCCGGCGCGGTCGGCGCTACAGGCGGCGGTGCGGTCGCGGGGTGGGCGGTGCACGGGACGTTCGGGCTGGCGGCGGGACGATGCGGCGGCCGGGTCCGGCGGTTGCTCAGTCCTCCATCTTGGTCCGGCTGGTGTCGGGCGCCCACACGATCGCGATCATCCCGAGGGCGTAGATGAGCGCCGCGTACGTGCCGATCACCGGGTAGCTTCCACCGGTCATGGAAAAGAGGATACCGGCCGCGAGCACGCCGAAGGCGGTGGCAAATCGCCCGGTGTTCATGGCCAGTCCGGCGCCGGTGGCGCGCACCCGCGTGGGGAACAACTCGGGCAGGTACAGGGCGAGCCAGCCGAAGAAGAGGGTGGCGACGAAGCCCTGGGCAAAGACCACGGGCAGGAAACTTGGTCGCAGCGGCGCGGTGAGTTGGAACATCGCGATCGTCAGGAGGGTGGTGCCGAGCGCGATGAGGAAGTAAGAGGTGCGCCGCCCCAGCCAGGCGGCCACCTGAGCCCCGGTGAAGCTGCCGAGCGTCGCGCCCAGCGCCCACCAGCCTTGCACGATGGCCTTGTAACCTGGGTGTTCGGCCGAGGCGACCTTGTCGGCCCACGGAATCGTCCACTTGCTCGCGGCCCATGCGCCCACGAGCGGGATCGCCGCGAGCGCGATGCCCACAAGGGTGGGCCGGAGGAGCGGCGGACGGAAGAGTTCGCGCAGACCCCCGGATTTTCCGGGTGAGGATGGGGGGGTGGGAGTGCCGACTCCGCCGGCGCCCGGCGACGGGCGGGCGCGGCGGGCGAGCCACGCCGGGGACTCGGGCAGCAGGAGAATCACCAGCAAGCCAAGGAGCGCCGGCAGGGCGGACACCCAGAAGATCCACCGCCATGAGGTCGGAGTGATCGGGAACAGGTGGACGAATTGGGACAGCAGGAGGATGCCGACGTTGATGCCCGCTCCCATCACCCCGGCGACGACCGGTCGCGAAGCCCTGGTCCAGCACTCGGAGACCAACACGACGCCGTTGGGCCACATGCCGCCGACGCCCAGACCAACCAAGAAGCGCAGCACCAGCATCTGCTCCTGCGTCTGGACGAAACCCCCCAATCCGGCGAAGAACGAATAGCACACAATACTGATGCCCATCGCGCGCGTGCGGCCAAGGCGGTCGCCCAGACTGCCGAGCAGCAAGCCACCGATCGCCGCTCCCAGCATCAGGATCGCCGTGTAGCGCGCGAACCAGTAGCCACCCAGAGCCTGCGTGTAGCCGTCGCCCATCAGGCTTTGTGAGACCGAGAGCGAGGCGACGGGCATCAGGCCCAGCCCGAATCCGACGAAGGCGAGCCCGGCGAAGGCGGCGGTCAGCACCGCCCAGCGCTCGCGGCGGGTCAGGGGAGAAGCGGCGGGAGCGGGTGAAGTCATGTTCGGGGGGCGGACCGGGCGGTGGGTGGCGAGGCCTAGGTGGGCAGGACGAACGGAGCGCGGTACGCGCCGCGCTCAAGACGGCGCGCGGCGACGAGGAGGTCGGGGTCGCCGTCCGAGACACGGGTGACATGACCCGAGACCGGATCCGACTCGATCACGGCGCCGACGGTGAGCGGCTCGCGGTTGAAGTCGACGCCCAACCCCTCGACGCTGCGGGCGACCCGCTCGAACGCGTCGGTGGCGAAGCCGGGACTCGCGAGGGCGGCGGTTGCGGCCTGGCGGTTGCCGGGGCGTCCGAGCCGGTACGAAAGATTGCCGAGGTGGCAGACCCCGGAGGAAACGTGGCCCTCGTAGATGGGACAGTGCAGGTCCTCGGGTCGGCGACTGCGCATGGCGCGGAGGAAGTTCGGGGCGTGGTCCGCACCGCCGCTCCCGTCGAACCGCTTCAGTTCCCGGCCCTGGGGATCGTAGACCCGGCCCCCGGCGCGCAGGCCGGCGAAGTAGCCGCCTTCGTAGTGGAGCACGAAGCCCTCGCGGATGCCGCGGAGATGATCGAGGATCACCTTGTCCTTCACCATCGAGAGATTCCGGTTTTCGATGAGAACCGGGAGGTCGGGGTAGTCCAGTACGGTGAACTGCGTGTTCGGCGTCTCGGCGGCGTCGTCGTAGGTGAAGCGCCCGCCGAGGCTGACGGTGCGCGACGGAAAGGCGGCGCCCGGGAGGAACATGCGGCACGCGTCGAAGGCGTGCACCGAACTGTTGCCGATGTCGCCGTTGCCGGTGGCCCAGGCCCAGTGCCAGTCGTAGTGCAGGAGCGGACGCTGGAGCGGCTCGAGCGGGGCGGGGCCGCACCAGAGATCGTAGTCGACGGAGGAGGGCGTGTAAGGCGGAACCCGGCCGATGGCGGGGCGGTGTTCGTACCAGACGATGTGGGCGCGGACCGGGCGGCCGAGGTGGCCCTCCCGCAGCCACGCGGCGGCGGCACGCAGTCCGGGGCACGACCGGTACTGCAGCCCGGCCTGCACGATCCTTCCCGTCGCGCGGGCCTCGGTCACGAGGCGCTCGCCCTCCCAGAGCGTGTGCGAGACCGGTTTTTCGACGTAGACATCCTTGCCCGCGCGCAGGGCCCAGATCGCGAGCAGGACGTGCCAGTGATTCGGCGTGGCGATGACGACGGCATCCACGTCGGCCCGGTCGATGATCCGGCGCGCGTCGGCGGTGGCAAAGACGGATCGCCCGGCCTGGGACTGGCGCTCGACCTCGGCGGCGAGGCGCTCCGGGTCGACGTCGCAGACCGCGACGACGCGGGTCCCGGGCAGGGAGGAAAACAGGCCGGCGTGCTGCTTGCCCTTGCCGCCGAGGCCGATGATGCCAACGCGGATCTCCTCGTTCACGTTGCGCCGGTCGGCGCGGGCGAGGATCGGAAGGGAGGCGAGCGCGGCCGTGGCGGTGGCGGCGTGACGGAGGAACGTGCGGCGGGAGGGCAGGAGACGCTTCATGGGACGGGGGAAGCCGGTTGAGGGAAGGTTAGCACAGGAGTGGGGAAGGAAGAATGCGAAGGCTGCCAAAAGCCTTGTGAATTCCGCCGGGACGCCGTTCCAATCCGGGTCAGGCCTGCGCGGCAGCTCCGCGGTTGCGATATTGGGTCGGGGTAACTCCGGTGTGACGACGAAAGAAGTGGCTGAAGTAGTGCTCGCTGGAAAAATCCAGGGTGCGGGCGACCTCCTTGATCGTCAGCCGCGGATCGCCCAGCCGCAGGCGCGCGGCATCGAGGCGGGTGCGGGTGAGGAACTCCTTGAGCGTGGAGCCCTGCGTCTGCTTAAACACGGTCCGGAGGCTGGAGTAGCTGACCCCGGAGCGGCGGACTAGGTCGCGGGCTTGCCAGCGGTGCTCGGGTTTGGCCGCGACGGCTTCGAGAATGCGGGACACCGCAGGAGGCGGGGTGGCGGACCGCTCGGTCAGGAGTCCGCGCGCGGACAGGAGCAGCCCCAAAACTTGGTGCACCAGCGTGTGCACCTGCCATTCGAACTGGCGGGGTTGGCGGGTGACGAGAGCCACGAGGTGGCGGTGGATCTGGCGTACCGCCGCCTGCTGCTGCGCCGGGAGCAGGAACGGCTCCTCGGTGGCGAGTGACTCGAGCCATGCCGCGACCCCCGGACCAGCAAAGCGGACGCCTTGGGTCACGAGCGTGGCACCCGGCTCGGGCAGGTAGGTCCGCGGACGCTGCAGGTCGAGCAGCCAGCAGCGCCGTCCCGGACCGAGGGGGAGTTCAAGCCTTCCGTAACGAAGGGCTCCCCGGCCGGACACGACCCGGAAGAAGTAGGCACCGGGCTTGTCGAAGGCATCGTGGTGCTCCGCCTCGTCCCGGGCCACCTCCCCGACCGAGAGCACGTGCCAGAGCAGACGGCGGGCGACCGCCGACGGCTCGAGACGATGGACGCGTGCGAACGAGATGGCCATGGCCGGTCAGTGCTTTCGGAAGACCTCGATGATCGCGCTGTTGTCGGAGGCGCCGAGGCCCGCCGCCTCGGCCTCCTCCAGCAGGCGGCGGTGGAGGTCACTGAGCGGCAGGCGCGCGCCGGCGTCGGCTCCGGTGGCGAGCATGAGGCGCACGTCCTTGAGATGCTGGCTCAGCCGCGCCTGCGGGGAGAAATCCGACGTGAGCATCTTGCGGCCCTTCAGGTCCATCACGCGCGAGTACGAGGAACTGGCGTGGAGCACCTCCAGAGCGACCTCGGGGGAAAGACCGACGGACTCCGCGAAGGCGAGGCCCTCGGCGAGCACCGCGCGGTGGAGCCCAAGCACCAGGTTGGTGGTGAGCTTCATATGCAGGCCCGCGCCCCAGGCGCCGAGGTGAAAACTCCGCCGCGCGAACGAGGCGAAGACCTCGTTGCAGCGTGCGAAGGTGCCGGCGGGCCCGCCGGCGACGACCAGCACTTCGCGCCGCCGCACCTCCTCGCTGTTGCCGCAGATGGCGGCGTCGAGGAAGTCCACTCCGTAGCCAGCCAATGCGGCGCCGAGGGCGGCGGCGTGCGCGGGGTCGCCGGTCGTCGTATCCACGAGGATGCTCCCCGCGCCAAGAGTCGGTTGGAGATCGGTCACGACGCGGTGGACGATGGCGCTATCGGGCAGGCTGATCAACGTGCGCTGGCAGCGACGCGTCACCTCACCTGGTCCGTCGGCGGGGATGCCGCCGAGATGGCGCAGGCGGTCCATGGCCTCGGTGGAGGTGTCGAAGCCGATGACCGGGAAGCCGGCGCCGCGGAGCCGTTCGGCGAGCGCGGTGCCGACGAGCCCGACCCCGATCAGACCGATCGGTCCGAGCGCTCCGCCGGACGCGCTGGTCGCGACCTCGGGAGCGGCGTTGGCGGGAGGAGGCGGCGAGGCGGGTGTCATCGGATGGGCTTCGAACCACCGAGAAGTCTCGCAGGAGACCCCGCGGATGGCAACCCCGCCACCTTGCGAATCCTGCCAAGAGTCATACACGAAAAGATAAACCGTCGGGCCTCGGGGCTCGTCTCACGGGGGTCAGTGCGCGGTTCCGGTTGTCGGGCTCCACCGCTGACGACGATTGAATTCAGCTCGAAGCTCACCTCGGCAGGGACGAAAGAACCGGTGGGAACGCAGGTCGGGATCAGAAGTTTTCGGGTGGTATGGGGTGGGGTGGAGGATGATTGCAACTGGGCGCACGTGGAACCGGGCGAGTCGATCGCACTTCAGTCGGCGGAAGGGCACAAGACTCTCGCACTGCGCGAGCCCGGCAGCTCGGCTCCCAGCCTCCGAGTCCGGGGTTAGTTGCGTTCCAGCAGGTTGGCGGGAGCGATGACAACTCGGCCCGTCGCCCGCAGCACCACTGGCCCCAGCAGACCGGACGGCCGCATGTAAAAGTCGGCGGTCGCATCGGGTTCGGGCGAGCGCTTACCGTCGCCGCCCAGTGCTCGTGCGAAACCATCGCTGCGCTCGAGGCTGTTCTTCATCTGATTCGGAACCTCAAGCCGGAGTTGGTTTCGCCCCGGGCGAACCGCGTCCGTGACCTCGATGCTGAAGGGGCCGCACCACACCGTCCCGACGGCGTGACCATTGACCTCTACGTTTGCCAACTCATAGACCTCGCCAAGGTCGAGAACGACCGCAACGTCGGGCCGACACATCTTTTCTGGCAGATCGAACTCGGTGGTGTACGTGGCGGAACCCGCGTAGCGCCTCAGTTCAGCGATTTGCCGCCACGACACCAGACGTTCCAAGCGCAGCGTGACTGGCCGCTGGGGGCTTAGGGCTTGCTCGGACCGGACACTGAGGGACCACGGTCCGTCGAGCAGGACGGGTGCGGGTATTGAGACATCGATGGAGCGGGATTCTCCGTTCGAGAGAGTGACTTCATGCTGGCCGGCACGGTCGAAACAGCCCAGAAGAAGTCCCGTTTCGGAATAGTGGAAAGACCCGCCGCTCGCGCGTACGACTTGCACGGGCGGACCTTGGTCGCCTGACGAAGAGCTGATCCAAGTCGACTCCGCATGCCGCAGAGAAAGCCGGAGATGCGTGCGACCTCCGCGTGCCGAGAGTTGGGCCGCTGGGCGGATGGACCCGTGGTCGGCGTCCCAGACTTCCCAGAGACCGCCGGTCTGAGGAAACGAGACTTCTCCCTCGAAATCGTCGCCGAGATTGACGACGAAGTACAGGTCCCTTCCATCCACCCTTCTCCGCTGGAAACTCAGTTCCGCCGCTGCCGGTGTCCAGCGTACGGTTCGCGATGCGGCGAGGGCGGAGGCCCAGCCTTCGGACCGCGCATCCCGGATGCGCCCGGCAGAAGTCATTGCCGCCAGACGGCGGATCGTCTCTGACGGAAGAGGGCGCGAGTTGACCGCCCACGCCTCGGGCAGGCTGGAAGTGGAGTGCAGGGTGGCGCCGCCCTCAACGAGGGACAGAAGGTGCTCTACTTCCTCCGTGCTGGCAGGCGGGGCGGTGAGAATGATGGTCTTCGCCTCGTAGGCTCCCGCGGCCTGAGCCGCCGGGATGAATGGAAGAGTGAAGCGATTGGCACCGTCCACCGCATCCCTTGCGGAGACCGGCTGTTGAGATCCCTGTTCGCGGAAAGGCCCGTCTGGTGGATCCGAAGCCACCGGGTAGACGAGCGCGTCCGCGACGGGTCTTCCTGCTTGCAGAAGCCAGTGGTTTCGCGCCAGCCAGGTCGTCAGGGGATTGATGTGATGCCACCAAGGCGAGTTCCGGTTGAGTTGGAGTTCCGCATACATTCGCCAACCAGGATACGGGATCTCCGGCGGGCTGTAGCTGAAGCTATGCATCTGGATTCGGTTCACTCCTTCTGCGAAAATCTCGTTCGCGGCGCCGCGCAGGTGGAAAGGACTGGACTCCCACTCGCCGTGCGGGCGGCGTACCCTGCCCAGCTTGACGGAGAGATGGGTGAACGACTCGCACGTGACCTGACCCCGAAATTTTGAGCCGCCTTGGGTGTTAGTCTGGGCCACCAGAAAGGATCCAGACCATGAAAGGCAAACGACATACGACTGAGGACAAGATCCGCATTTTGCGGGTCGCCGACGGC
>Ga0194119_10001479_pt1 | contig 42582 bp, 45 predicted proteins | sample TA2MahC100mmetaG_FD_148620 | JGI IMG/M metagenome (GOLD analysis project Ga0194119, IMG submission 148620) | Freshwater microbial communities from Lake Tanganyika, Tanzania - TA2015018 Mahale Deep Cast 100m | ecosystem: Environmental > Aquatic > Freshwater > Lake | place: Tanzania: Lake... | reverse complement strand
CGGGATGTTCATTCACTCCAAGTGCGAGTTCCGGAAAAAGTGTCACCCTCACCATCTCAGGATGTTCTGAAGGAACGCTCACACCCCGAGTAAATCAAAATAGTGTGTTCGGTACTGTGACAAATTCAAATGGACCACCTGATACATCTTCGGCTACCACAACCATTGTTATTGACCGCACAGCGCCGACCGTCTCAAGAGTTGACTCACCGACTGCGGGAACTTATTCGCCTACGGGCGCACCTCGAGGCCCGAACATGGACTTCTCAGTACGTATGAGTGAATCAGTCACAGTTTCTACAGGTGTGGGTATCCCAAGGCTGACGTTAACCGTGGGAAGTTCTACTCAGTACGCGAGCTATCTCTCGCAAAGTGACTCCACAACATTGACCTTCCGCTACACCATCGATTCATCACTGACTCAAGTGGACACGAATGGTGTGACTATGACTTCGTCACTTGATCTCAATGGCGGATCGATTTCCGACTATGCAGGCAACGCCTTGAGCAATACGACAATCACTCCCCCTACGCTCACCTCTGTTCTTGTCGCGCAAAAAGCAAGTGCGCCAACCATCACACTCATCACTCCCGGTGATACACGACTGACAGTTGCATTCACTGCAGGCGCAGATAATGGATCTCCCATCACCAACTACAAGTACTCACTTAATGGAGCCGCCTCTATTGCATTCTCACCTGTCGATACCACCACTCCGGTTGTTATCACCGGACTCACAAATGGAACTGGATATTCTGTGAGGTTGATTCCTGTAACGGCAGTTGGCGATGGAGACACATCAACCGCGGTCACTGAGACTCCCACGGCAGTAGTTGTGAGTGCGGGATCCAATATCTCAACCTCCTATGGTCGAATCGAAACGTCGACGGCCTTCACCGCATCTGGAGGGACTTCTCCCTACTCATTTTCTTTATCACCAACCGTTTCAGGAATATCGATCAACTCAAGCACTGGTCGAGTAACGACATCTTCGACGCTCGCAGTTGGTAGTTATTCATCCAATGTTGTCGCCACTGATGCGAGCAGTCGAACCGGGCGAACGGCAATAACGGTAACTGTCACTAAGGCAACGCCCACTTTCTCTGCTTGGAGTAATGTCACTAAGACCTTTGGCAACTCCCCTTACTCAATTGATTCACCCACAGTTACTGGATCCCTCGCTGGAACCTTCACCTATACATCTTCCAATTCTTCGGTTATCTCGATCTCGGGGTCCACTGCGACCGTGGCTGGGGCAGGAAGTGCGACTATAACCGCGCTCTTCACACCAACCGATAGTTCAAACTATGAAACGGCTACAACGACAAACACTGTCACAGTCAACAAGGCATCGCAGACAATAACTTTCGGCGCGCTTTCAAATCGCACACTAGGAACTGGGACATTCCTATTGAGCGCATCCGACACTTCATCTAGCGGTCTTGCTCTCGCTTACTCCTCGGCCACTCTCGCAACATGCACCCTTTCTGGCTCAGACTCACGAACTGTCACATTAGTCTCGGCAGGAACTTGCACTATCAATGCTAACCAGGCCGGAAATGGCAACTACGACTCAGCTACGACAGTTACGAGATCCTTCACAATTTCTTCGGCACTTTTGATCACGACGCCTTCTGGTGCATCGCTCTCTGCAACTTATAACTCCGCATTCACACTCACTCTTTCTTCGTCCGGCGGCTCAGGCGGAAATGTATTCACTCTGGCTACTGGGACATTGCCTTCTGGAGTTCTACTTAACTCATCTTCTGGAGTGATTTCAGGAACGCCATCAACAGCTGGCAACTTTGCAATCATCATCACCGTTACTGACAGTAACTCAGCGACTGCTTCAACTTCTAGCTTCACAATCGCAGTGGCTCAGCTCAATCCAACTGTCTCTCTCGCTCTCGCGGGTGGAGTGAGTTCGACGCCAATCGGGGTCTCGATAAATATCACCGCCACCGTCTCACAAGACGGAACGCTTACTTTCAAATCAGGTGGTTCAACACTCTCAGGATGTTCATCCGTCTCATCAAGTAGTGGAAGTGCGACATGCTCGTGGACTCCAGGGGCGCTGGGTTCTGCATCACTCACTGCTGACTTGGTTCCTACCGATAGCACCAACTACGCCAATGTGACCTCATCCGCACTCAATGTGACAGTTGTGAGCGGCTCTACAACAATCGAGATCTCATTCTCAAGTTCGATTTCTAAAGGCAAGACCATAACTATCACTGCATCAACGACAAATATCGCGGGCAAAGTGACATTCCAAGTCAATCGTCGAAACATCAAAGGGTGCGTGAATCGCAATGTCTCGGCTGGAAGCGCTAGCTGTTCCTGGAAGGTGGCTCTCCATGGAAATCAAACAGTTGCTGCGACCTTCAATCCCACGAATAACGCCTACAACTCTTCATCTACTTCTCAGAGTGTTGTCGCTCTACGGCGAATCTCACGATAATCCTGTACAAACAAAAAGGGCCCCGGTTTCCCAGGGCCCTTTCGGTGACGAATAACTTCGTCGAAGTATTTACTTGATTGTGACCTTTGCGCCAGCGGCTTCAAGAGCTGCCTTCGCCTTATCAGCCACATCCTTCTTGACGTTCTCAAGAAGTGTTGCTGGGGTGGCATCAACAAGATCCTTGGCCTCTTTGAGACCGAGTGCTGAGTTGAGCGCACGTACTTCCTTGATCACTGCAATCTTCTGAGATCCAGCGTCATCAAGGACGACGGTGAACTCATCTTGTGCAGCGGCTGCTTCGCCACCTGCAGCGCCGCCAGCGGCGACAACTGCGACAGGTGCAGCAGCAGTGACATCGAATTCCTTCTCGAATGACTTCACGAACTCAGAGAGTTCTACCAAAGTCATCTCCTTGAACTGACCGAGTAGTTCGTCGGTGCTGAGCTTTGCCATTTTCGTTTCCTTTTCCTTTGGTTTTCTCTGTTATTCGCTTTGTGGTTCGGTTGCAGTTTCAGCGGCGGGTGCGCCACTTTCCATCTTGATGCGTAGCGCATCAAATACTTGTGCGGCCTTAGCCATCGAAGCCTTCATCGCACCAGCCAACTTCGAGAGCAAGACTTCGCGTGACTCAAGGTCAGCGAGTTTCATGATCTCTTCAGCGGAGACGCGCTTTCCTTCATAGATCCCACCCTTGATGACAAGTGCTGGGTTCTCTTTCTGGAAGGTCTTCAACGACTTTGCAGCAGCGATCGGATCACCCTTGATGAATGCAAGCGCCGAAGGTCCAGCCAAGAGCGAATCATCAATATCGACTCCAGCATCCTTCGCTGCAATTTTCGTTAGGGTGTTCTTCACAACCGAGTACTTGGTTTCTGCACCAAGTGATCGGCGGAGTTCCTTCATCAAGGTCACGGTAAGACCGCGATACTCAGTGAGGATCGTCGCTTGTGCCGATTTGAAATCTTCAACTAATTCGGCGACGGCGGCTGTCTTCTCAGGGCGAGCCATCAGGCTTCCTTTCTATATCCAACGATTGTTCGTGGATTTCGCCAGTAATGCGGGCCATAAATGAAGAAAGCCCCGGCGCATAGATACGCACGGGGTAAACCGTTGCAACCTATGCGGGCTGTCTTTCGACATTTACTTTGAGTTGGATTCGATTTCTCGAATCAGACTCAAGACCAGCAGTCTCTGGTGAGGAGGCAGATAGTAGAAGCACTATCTGCCTCCCGTCAAAATGCTATTGAATCGGTGCTGCGCCTTCGCGAGCGAAGTTTGGATCAAGCGGCACGCCTGGTCCCATCGTTGTGGAGACGACTGCCTTCTTGATGTAGCGACCCTTGGAGGAAGCTGGTTTTGAACGCATCACTTCATCGATTGCTGCCGCGTAGTTATCGGCGAGCGCCTCTGCGCTGAAAGATGCCTTACCAATGAGGAAGTGAAGGTTTGAGTTCTTATCGATTCGAAACTCGATCTTTCCGCCCTTGATATCGGTCACTGCCTTCGCGACATCTGTGGTCACGGTTCCGGTCTTTGGGTTTGGCATCAATCCGCGTGGACCGAGCACCTTTCCAAGTCGGCCGACCTTACCCATCAACTCAGGTGTCGATACGACTGCGTCGTAATCAAGACGTCCCTTGGAAACTTCATCGATGAGTTCATCGCCACCGACGATATCTGCGCCAGCTGCCCGAGCTTCTTCTGCGCGCTCTGCTGTCGCAAAGACAAGAACGCGAGCGCTCTTTCCGGTTCCATGTGGGAGATTGACGGTGCTTCGCACTGCTTGATCGGCTTTCTTGGGATCAACTCCAAGTACGAGCGCCACCTCTACCGATGGATCGAACTTGACGGTGACAGTCTCTTTGACCAACTTCATGCCACTCAAAGGTTGATACAACTCTGCGGCATTGACCTTCTCGGCTGCTGCCTTGTACTTCTTGCTGCGCTTCATTTCTGCTCCATTCCGGTTCGACTCTCCATCAAACCGTGGGTCTTTCGGACCCGTTGAGTTGTGGTGAAACGGAGATGCGCTCTCCTCCCACGTTCGGTTTCTTTATTCAGTTGTACTTGCTAGGTAAATCGGTGGTGCTTTCTGCCTTCTTTAAAACTATTGAACGATAACTCCCATTGATCGAGCGGTTCCTGCAATGATCTTGCTCGCAGCTTCGAGATCATTGGCGTTGAGATCTGACATCTTCACCTTTGCGATCTCTTCGACCTGTGCCTTTGAGATGGTGGCGACTTTGTCCTTATGCGGAACTGCCGAACCCTTCTCAATTCCTGCAGCCTTGAGAATCAATCTCGATGCTGGTGGCGTCTTGGTGATGAAAGTGAAGGAGCGATCTTCAAAGACGGTGATCTCAACCGGGATGATCTGGCCCTTCTGGCTTTCCGTCGCAGCGTTGTAAGCCTTGACGAAGTCCATGATGTTGACGCCATGTTGACCGAGAGCTGGACCAACTGGTGGCGCAGGAGTCGCTGCCCCAGCCTGAATCTGAAGCTTTATTAGCGCCTGTACCTTCTTCTTTGCCATCTCTTCTCCCCTTTTTCTCTTTAACTCTGTAAGTCTCTTGTTATTCGCTTAGTTCTCTGGTCGTTTCTTAGATCTTCTGTACCTGGTGGAATGAAAGCTCTACAGGAGTCTCTCGACCGAAGATCGATACCAAAACTTTGAGCTTTGCTTGCTCCGGCATGATCTCGCTGATCGTCGCAGGAAGCGTTGCGAATGGCCCATCCATAACGGTGACAGATTCGCCGATGCTGAAATCAACAAGCTTCACATCTGGCTTCACTGACTTCTTCAATTCCTTAGGTGCGATCATCTTCTCTACTTCATCCAACGGAAGCGGACTTGGATGATGGGAGTTACCTACGAATCCGGTGACACCTGGAGTGTTACGGACGCAGGACCATGATTCATCGGTGAGGTCCATGCGAACTAAGACATAGCCAGGATAGATGTTGCGCTTGACCTGCTTGCGCTGGCCGTTCTTTACCTCCATCACCTCTTCTTCAGGAACTTCAATCTGGAAGATGTAATCCTCCATGTTCATCGAGGTGATGCGGTGTTGAAGATTTGTCTTGACGCGCTTTTCGAATCCAGCATAGGAGTGGACGACAAACCACTCGCCAGGCATCGAAGCAAGCTTTTCACGGAATGCGGCTAACTCAGGATCAATCTCCTCTACTGCTTCACTCTCGTCATCGAGAATATCGACAGCGCTCTTTGCTTCTTCAGTAGCTGCTTCAGCAAGCTGATCTTCGAATTGGCTCATCGCTTATCCTCCAAAGATCCAGAAGATGACCTTGGTAAGTCCGAGGTCGAATACTGAGATGATGGCGATCATGAAGGTCACGAAGACCATCACGACTGTGGTGTACGTGGAGACTTGTTTTCTCGTCGGCCAAACAACACGACGAAGCTCAGAGATAACTTGGCGATAGAAAGTAGGTATGCGCGCAAAGAAATTCTTCTCTTCATGCGAGATCTCTTCACTCATCGCTTCACCTTCCTTTCGTTAACCAACTTCTTCTCGAACTACTTCTCTCACCACTGTTGATCGGATCAACTAGCAGGGCAGGAGGGACTTGAACCCCCAACCGCCGGTTTTGGAGACCGGAACTCTGGCCAGTTGAGCTACTGCCCTTCGTGGCTTTTGTTCGGGCATGCAAAAGCATGACCTTTTCATAATCGTTGATTTTTTAACGACTAACCAAACGCCAGGCGCGGAAGTGTAGGTCACTTGGGGGCCTCGGGTCTAACCCGCCCAATTCACGCACAAAAACGAAGCTCTTGGCTCACCATTTTCGGGCCTCGCCACGTTTCGAGATTCGATTCGCCCCTCAGTTGAGCCCTTTGGCAGAGTAAGGGGATGTCCGCCACCAATAATGCGCAAAGAGGCCAGGGTCGAATATCGAAACGGATTGCTGCGATCGCAGAGTCTGCGACTTTGGCCGTCGATGCCAAAGCGAAGGCACTCAAGGCGGCAGGTCGCCCCGTTATTGGCTTTGGCGCAGGCGAGCCCGATTTTCCAACACCTAGTTACATTGTTGATGCGGCAGTTAACGCGGCAAAGGTTGTCGCCAATCACCGTTACACACCCACGCCAGGTTTGCCGGAGTTGCGTGAGGCAATCGTCCGAAAAACAAAAAGAGATTCAGGGTATGAGATCACTGCAGAGCAAGTACTTGTGACAAATGGTGGAAAGCAATCGGTCTACCAATCATTTGCCGCAATTCTTGATCCAGGCGATGAAGTCCTGCTTCCGGCACCGTATTGGACAAGTTATCCCGAATGCATCAAGTTGGCAGGAGGAGTTCCCGTTGAAGTCTTCGCTGATGAGAGCCAGGAATATCTCGTCACAGTTGATCAACTAGAGCGAGCGCTCACACCAAAGACAAAGGTCTTGCTCTTCTGTTCGCCATCTAATCCAACAGGTTCGGTCTACTCGACTGAACAAGTGAGAGCAATCGCCGAATGGGCTGACTCGAAGGGACTCTGGATCATCACCGATGAGATCTATGAACATCTTCTCTATGACGGCGCAACCGCACCTTCAATCCCGGTAATCCACCCAGGTATCGCAGATCGAACCATCATCCTCAATGGCGTCGCGAAGACCTATGCGATGACTGGATGGCGTGTGGGTTGGATGATCGGGCCGAAAGATGTGATCAAAGCAGCGACTAACCATCAATCTCATCTCTCATCGAATGTCGCAAATATCTCTCAGCGCGCGGCAATAGCCGCTCTTGATGGCAATCTCGATGCAGTGAAAGAGATGCTTGCCGCATTCGATCGACGCAGGAAATTGATCGTCGCAATGCTCAATGAAATTCCTGGCGTTCAATGCCCGATGCCGAAAGGTGCCTTCTATGTTTATCCATCTATTAAGGGCCTTCTTGGCAAAGAGATTGACGGCGCTCGCCCGACGAGCAGTGCTGAACTCGCTGCGCTCATACTTGAAAAGGTAGAGGTTGCAGTCGTTCCTGGTGAGGCTTTTGGGCCCTCGGGGTATCTTCGACTTTCCTACGCGACTTCGGATGAAGATATCGTCGAAGGTGTCACTCGAATCAAGAATCTACTGAGCAAAGCCAAGTAAACGAACTTCTCGCTCTAACTCGATTCCGTAATTCTCTCGTACCTTTCTCTGACAGAGATCAGCGAGGGCCTTGATCTCACTCGCACTGGCGCTTCCCGGATTGGTAAGTGCGAGAACATGCTTCAATGAGATTGCAGCATTGCCCAATTTCATTCCCTTGCTGATGCCAGCGTTCTCCAACAACCAGGCAGCAGAGATCTTGACGCGACCATTCTCCACTGGCCATGAGGTGGCGCCGTCTGGGACCTGTGATGGATCAACAATGGGATTCATAAAGAAAGAGCCTGCAGAGTTGGTGTCAGGATCTCTTGCATCGAGCACCATCCCTTTTCTCGACCTAATTGCGAGGACCGCCTCACGGACTATTCCTAGCGGAGCCCGCCTCTCCTCTTCGATATCGATAGCCTCGGCAAGCTCGGGATAAAGGATTGGAAGCGATAACTCGCCTTGCTTCATCTGGAAAGTAACATCCAAGATGAGATAACGATCAGGACTCTCTTTGAATCTCGAGCTTCGGTATGTGAAACCAGACTCTGACTGCGAGAAGGATGTGATTTCTTTTGCTACGCGATCAAAAGTTCTCACTCTCGCGATTACCTCGCTGAGGTCGTGGCCATATGCGCCGATGTTTTGAATCGGTGCTGCACCTACTGTCCCTGGAATTCCACTTAAAGATTCAACCCCAACAATTCCCTTACTTACGCACTCAGCAACGAAGTCATCCCAATCGCGACCAGCGCCAATAGTGATCATCCCTCCGCTGCAGGAGTCAACGGCTCGGATATCACCGGTCATCGCCATCTTGATGACTCGTCCAGAGAATCCACGATCTGCGACAAGAATGTTTGAACCGCCACCAAGAATCAGGACTGGAATCTTCTTCTCATCGGCCTCAGAGACCAATCTGATTGCTTCACGCTCATCTGTTGCGATGAAGAATTCAGAGGCGGGACCGCCAACTTTGAAAGTGGTATGACTTGAGAGATTGACGCTCACAGCAGAAGGCTAACGACGAGGTGAGAGGATGTCGCTCTTGCCACGAAATCTTCGCAAGATGCGGTTGTAGTTCTCTTTCGAGTGCTTCTCTCGATAGGCGGGATCGACATCGTGATAACCATGATGGCGACCTTGCTCTAGCGGAAGGTCTAACTGATAGAGCTTTCCTCCTGCTTCGCGTAAAGCAAGTGACAACTCAAGATCGGCATTTCGATAGTACTTAGCGCTCGGATTAGCCCCCACCTTCAAAGCAAACTCGCGATCAACTAGCATGAAATAGGAGAAGAGAACATCGACCTCTCCCTCCCCCTTATCTTCAACAGAGCGCCACTCATCCTCAATATTGACTAATCCACCGCGCCATCCGACAGCGACAAAACCCTCTTTGATCTTATGAAGCGCGGGTGTAATCGCATCCCCGACAAAAGTTGTTGATGGATCCATGATGACGAGATAAGGGGTCTTGATGTCAGAGATTAACTGATTGATGGCATTCGCCCAACCAAGTTTCTGTTTGATTTCCACAACCTCGATTCTTGAATCCCTTGGGATTTCAATCTTCTCTTGTTTTCCATTGATGAGTAGCAAGAGCTGAGCATCAGAATGGTTGAGTATTGAGTGGATGGTGGCGAGCGCATCATCGCCAAATCCCTCAATGATCAGGGCAACAGTTACCTTTTCCATATCTCTTTTGTTCACATCTCTATTGACTAGTCGATCACAATCTCAGCTTTAGCCATACCAAGCACCTTCTGATCGCCATGAAGAGCAGTCAGTTCGATGGTGGCAATTCCATTCTCGATTGAAGCGACGGTGCCAGAGAATTCCACCTGAGCAGGCTCATCTGCAGGGACCACTACAGGCTTGGTGAATCGAGCGCCGAATTTTCTAATCTTTGATGGCCCGCCGATGAGATCAGAGATATAAGTTCCGCCAAGTGCCAGAGTGAACATGCCATGTGCAATCACATTGGGAAGCCCCACCGACTTTGCGAATGCCTCATCTTGATGGATGGGATTCTGATCGCCACTTGCATCGGCATACGCCTTGAGTGCTCTCCGATCTATTGAGAAGGTTCGGTTCGGCAAAACTTCGCCGACTGTGAAGTTCATCCGCGAACCACCAGAGTCGACCAAGCTTGGATGATCTCTCTACCGTCGCGTTCGATATCTGCTCTTACCGATACCAATTCATTACCGGCTGCGCTCCTAACGCTTTCCACCGTGGATGAGAGAGTGAGTCTGTCGCCTGCTTTGATGGGCTCGCGAATCTCAAATCGTTGGTCGCCATGGACCATCCGCGTCCAATCAACCCCGGCATTTTGCAAGCTCTCTTCAAAGGCGGCGATGATGAAGGTGAATGTGAAGGTGGGTGGAGCGAACGAATCATCTTGCTCGCCGATAGCCCGACAGAAACTAGTGATCGAGACCTGATCGACAGTGAAAGGTGTGGAGTTGGTGATTCGCTTACCGACGATCGTTGGATCGATCACGGGTTAGGGCGATTCGAAGTTAGCGAGTCTCGCGATGAAGCGTTGAAGACTTGCAGCGCGGGCAGTACTTCTTCATCTCGAGACGATCTGGATCATTTCGTCGATTCTTTCGAGTGATGTAGTTGCGCTCTTTGCACTCCACGCAAGCCATTGTGATCTTTGGACGGACATCTGCACTCTTGCTTGCCATGTGGAGCTCCTTGCCTTGTGGGTTTGCTTCTTCTGACGTGAACGCTAGGAAGCGTACCCGTCTCTTTGATGCTTCACCAAAGTGAACGAGAACTTGGTAGCGGAGGCGGGATTTGAACCCACGACACAGCGATTATGAGCCGCTTGCTCTACCAGGCTGAGCTACCCCGCCAAGTTCTGCGAGCCCTCTGACGGAATCGAACCGTCGACCTTTTCCTTACCATGGAAACGCTCTACCGACTGAGCTAAGAGGGCGAAGCAATCGCTGAGGTTACAGGCTTCGGTGAAGAGAAAGAAATCGGTCAGGGCGTGAGCACAAATCGGTGACTCTAGTTGGCGTTATCAGCTCAACTAAAGGCGTGGATCGAGGACGATCTTTCCGACAGTTTCACGCTCGCGCATCGCTTGATGCGCTTTCGAGGCCTCAGAGAGTGGATATGTCGCGCCAACAATCACACGCAATTCCTTCTTGATCATCATCTCGAAGAGTTTTGCAATGACCGTTGACATCATCTCTGGTTTAGCAAAGCAATTCGCAAGCCAGAAACCTGTGACTGATTGAGAACGTCCCATCAACTGTGCCGGATGAATCATCTTCATCGGTTCGCGAGATGCCATACCAAAGGTGACAATTCGACCAAAGTTACCTAACGCTTCCAATGATTGATCAAAGGTAGCGCCGCCAACCATCTCCAAAACTAAGTCAACTCGCTTTCCGCCATTCGCTTCGATGATCCGATCTTTGAGTCCTTCCTGCTTTGCATCGATAGCGATATCTGCACCGAGTTCAACTGCGAGTTTTCGCTTCGCTTCGGTCGATGCCACAGCGATGACCCTGGCCCCCCACTTCTTTGCAAGCTGGATTGCAATGGTTCCAACGCCGCCTGCTGCTGCGTGGATAAGTACCGTCTCCCCTGCCTTGAGATGTCCAACGGTCGAGAGGATGTGCCATGCAGTCGTTCCCTGGACGAAAGTCGAAAGTGCCTCGCCATCAGAGATTTGATCCGGAATCGGAATGAGTTGATCTTTCTTTGCAGCCACTAACTCGGCGTAAGCACTCGGTGCGCCGGTGAGATAGCGCTTTCCAGCAATCGTTCCCACCACTTCAAGACCAGGTGTTAATGGCAGTGTCTGCTTTGAAAGGTAAGAATCGTCAGTCTGATGTGTATCTGCGTAATTGATTCCGATACCTGTTACCTGCATCAAGACTTCGCCTTCACCAATCTCAGGATCGGGCAGGTCGATATAGCGCATAACCTCAGGGCCACCGAATTCTGTTATCTGAATAGCCTTCATGGATTATTGTTTCCTTCTAGTTGAGGTTTCGTTACTTGATTTCAGAAGCGAAATCTAGCCTTTAGTTGAGCCGAGAGTTAAACCAGATACGAATTGCTTACGCAATACAAGGAAGACAATCAAGGTAGGAAGGGCGGCGATCATCGCCCCAGCAGCAAGCAAGTTGTAGTCGGTGACGAATTCTCCAGTCAATCGACCTAGGGCCGAGGTGATCGGGCGCTTATTGTCATCCTTCATCAAGACAAGAGCCCAGAAGAAGTCGTTGTAAATCCAGGTCGTCATCAAGACCGCAAGAGAGGCAAGCGGTGGGCGAAGGAGCGGGAGCATCACATTGAAATAGTGGCGAAAGACTGATGCGCCATCAACGAGGGCCGATTCAGATATCTCCTTTGGAATGGTCTTCATATAGGAAGAGAGAACGAAGGTGGCGAAACCCATCTGGAATGCGACATGGATGAGGACAACGCCCCACTGTGAGTTATAGAGCAGGCTTCGATTTCCAACGAGATCACCGATTTCCAGATACATCTTGAAGACCGGGATGAAGACGAGCTGTGCGGGAAGAAGATTTCCTGCGGTGAATAGCAAAAGCATTCCAACATTGAATCTAAACGAGTAGCGCGAGACGACGAATGCGATCAAAGACCCAAGGAAAAGGGTGAGAAAGACAGCGGGAAGAGTGATCGCAATCGAGTTGGTGAGATAGGTAGGAAGTTCCATCCTCGATATCGCTTCGCTGTAATTTCCGAGCCCCATCTCCTTGGGCCATGAGAAAGTCCCATAAGCGCGGACATCTTTATAGGGCCTAAATGAAGACCAGATGGTCCAGGCAATCGGAAAGAGCCAGATGAGAGCGAAGATTCCGATGAAAAGCGAAATGAAACGATCTTTAATCTTCTGTCGGTTTCGATATCGTTCTTCGACGACGGTTGCCGTTCGCATCACTTCACATCTTCTCTGAACTGTTGCCGTAGATAAGCAAGAATCGGTCCAATCGAGAGAACGAAGAGGATCACCGCGTAGGCGGCGCCTTTCATTGATGCACCTTCACCTGCAATGTTCTGGAAGACCAAGACACCAAGGATTGGCATACCTGCAGAGGTGCCATAGATGATGTAGATGATGTCGAAAGCGCGAAGCGTCTCGATGATGGTGATGACCACGACGATGATGTTGACTGGCTTCATCGATGGGAAGATCACTCGCTTGAATGTCTGCCATTCCGTAGCGCCATCTATGGATGCTGCTTCGCGAAGTGATGGGTCGATCGCCTTGAGGCCCGCCAAATAAAGAAGCATGATGTAGCCGATATGTCGCCACGAAGCGATAGTCAAAATGACATAGAGATTCCATCGATCGTCACCAAAGAATGAGACTGCATTTGTGATGTCACGACCAATGAGGCCATTGATAAATCCATCTGGGCGAAGCATGAAGTTCCAGATAATGCCGATAACCGCGAGAGAGAGAATCACTGGCATGTAGTAGGCGGATTGATAGAACTTATGGCCACGTATCTGTCGATCGATTTGATAAGCAAGGAGGATGCCAAGTGGGGTCGCGATCAGGGCGAACCAGAGCAACCAGATCGTGTTGTTCTTAAGCGCTATCCGAAATGCCGGTGTATCGGCGATGATGTTGACGTAATTAGCGATACCCGCCCATTTAATGTCGGAGAAACGGATCCCGGTCCAGTAGGTAAATGAGAGTCCGATCGTTGCGACCGCTGGAAACCAGACCAGCGCTACGTGAAGAAATGTGGGGATTCCGACGAAGACGCCGAGTGTTACTCGATCTTTCTTGGAGAATGCTCGACGGCGGCGGGTCTTCCCACCCACCGCCGTCGAAGCCATTGCTTACCTCTTCCTCTTCTAGTTACTCGATCTACTCAAGCGACTAGAGCGGAGGAAGTGCATCCCATTGTGACTGGAGCGATTCCAGGATGCTTCCGACATCCTTTGGATTCTTGAACCAGCTCTGGAGTGCAGGACCAACGACTGGACCAGCGAAATCTGGCCTGGTGTCGCGATCCAAGAACTGAGTGATGTACTTCGCCTCTCCCATGACAGCAAGTTGCTGCTTCTGGAATGCGTCGTAGGTTGAAGTGTCCTGACCGCTATTTGCAGAGGTCATTGGGATGCCTGAATCAAGCATCGCCTGGACGCCTTCCATATCACCTGCGAACTTAACGAAGTCCTTACCACCATCTGGGTTTGCACCATTAGCAGCAGCACAGAAACCATCGATAGGTGCATCGATAGTGTCACGAGCATGCTCAGGATTGATCTCAGGGAATGGAATGATCCAGAGATCCTCATAGTCCGCATCGGACTGTTCCTTGAAGTTGGCGCCGAACCATGAACCGTTGAAGAAGAGACCGGCTTTGCGTTGCAGAAGGAGTTGCATTGCGCCGTCCCACTCAAGGTCAAGAACGTTGGTGTTCATGTAAGGAAGGAGCTTCTCCCAATAGGTGAAGACTTCACGTACGCGATCATCGGTCCACTTCTCGCGACCACCAAGGAGGTCTACATGGAATTGGTATCCGTTGATACGTGCATTGAGGATGTCGAAGGTTCCCATTGCTTCCCAACCGCCCTTATCAGCGGATGCGAGACCGATGAGTCCCTTGCCCTTCATTCCTTCAAGAACTGCCATCAAGTCATCCCATGAGTAAATGTCCTCTGGATCCATACCGATATCAGCGATCATCGACTTGCGATAGTGAAGACCCCATGGATACCAGGACTGTGGGATGAAGTACTGCTTGCCATCAAGACCGGTTGATGCGATCTTGTATGACTCTGCGTACTGGTCGCCAATCTCTTCCCAAACATCAGAGAGATCAACGAGCAAACCTTGTTCTGCGAAGAACTGCATGCGATATCCAGCCATCCACTGGAACGCATCATCTGGCGTTCCTTGGAGGTATTGGGAAAGGTTGTTCTGGAATGCATTTGATTCTGTCGCGTTGTAGGTGACTGTGTTACCAGTCTTTGCCTCGTAAGCAGCTACAAGCGCTTTGAGCTGCTTTGTTGGTGACTCATCAACAGTACGTGCACCGAAGGAGAGCGGTCCAGTTGCAGCGTCGCCACCGCACGATGACAGAAGTGCGCCACCGCCGACGAGACCTGCTGTACCGATCGCAGCACCTTTGAGTACTGAACGACGAGAAACCCCATTTGTAACTTCAGACATTCGAATGCCTTTCTTGAGAGAGGCGGGGTGCCACTTCTCGCCCCTGAACCTACTGAGGGGTAGGCAGGTAGGCAATGACCCCAGGCGACAATTTCGAGACTTCGATGGTTCAAATGGATGGTTTGACCCATTTTGAAGGTGCCGCTACTAAACCTGAGTGAATCCTTTAGAAGATTTGAGCCGGCCGAAGGGCTATGACTCAAGAACTGAGGATGTAGATCTCGCCATCAATTTCACTCGTTGCAAAAATAGGAAGACCCGTTGGCGCTGGACCACTCTTTCGTGCGCCAGTTGCAGAATCAAAATATGAGAAGTGACACTTGCAGACCAACTCCGGTCCTTCTGGAGTAACCACACATCCAGCATGGGTGCAGTAGACATCAACTGCACTTACTCCTGAGGCTGAACGGAAGAGCGATAACTTCACACTTCGCCCTCCCAGATTTATCCCAGTGAAGATTTTCGATTCACCCACGGCAATCTGATTCGACTTCGCTATAAAGAATCCAGTGCGCTTCACTGTGGCGCTCGGCGATGGAGTTGGTGTTGGTGTTGGTGTTGGAGTGGTCGGCGCAATGGGAGTTGCAATGGGAGTTGCAATGGGAGTTGCAATGGGCGTAGAAATGGGAGACGGAGATTGCGTTGCACTTGTTGTTGCTGTCGGAGTCGGGGACGGTATTGGGGTCGGAGTGGAAGTTGAAGTTTGTGTCGGCGATGGCGTAACAGAGTTTGATGGCGTTGGAGAAGAGATAGGTGAAGCGATTGCTGCCTTAATCCTCTTACCGCGTTTCCAGGTCAGGCGACCGCTCTTTCGAATACAACTATATGCATAACCATTGAAGATAATTTTTTGTCCAGCGCGAACACATTTAGCGGTTGGTTGCGCATGCGCTGCGTTTGGAAAGAGAGATGCGACCGCAGTTATGCTGCCAGTAAGAAGCGCTCCGACAAGCCCTCTTCTCGAGACTTCGAAGGATTGGTTGTCGTTAGCCATGCCCGAAGCGAAGCACCTTTGAAATCACCCTGCCAGTTGAACCAGCAATTCTTCCAAGAAGACGATTAGGCTTGAGATAGAGAATCTCAGTCCTGAGAATCGGCTGAAAGGGGAGGCCATGAACTTGCTCTATGAAGTTCTCGTCGTCTTGCACTTCATCGGAATGGCTGGCCTACTTGGTGGGCTCTTAGTTGGCGTCAGTGAGAAGCCGCTTCGAATCAAGGTGGCATCTCTTCACAGTGGACTCTTGGTCCTGCTTGCGGGAATCTTCTTAATCATCGTTAATGCAATGCAACATGCAAAAGACGATTCGGTTGAACTTCTCGATCACAGCAAACTTGGTATCAAGCTCCTCTTTGTCGTGATAATCCTGGTACTTGGTTTCCTCAATGTGAAGAAGTCCGAAGTGAAGCGCTCTACCTATATGACAATGTTCGGATTAGCAGTTGCTAATGTGCTCATAGCAGTATTCTGGTGACTATGAACCTATTTCCAAAAGCATCTGCACAACATCGACTTGGTGGTTATTTCCTTGATCTGGCTTTGATGATCGTCACATGCGGTATTGGCTGGTTGATCTGGAGTCTTGTGGTCTGGGGACAAGGACTAACACCTGCCAAGCAGATTCTCAAAATGCGCGTTGTCGCCGAGGCTGAGCGCAACACTGCAACCTGGGGACATATGGCCATTCGCCAGCTCCTTATTCCTATTGTTTTTGCGATTCCCGGCTTGATATTCGAAGCACTCGGTGGTTTTGCATCGGGTTTTGATGATGCATATTCCTCAGATCCTTTCGCAGGACAGGGACTCACAATTCTTGGTTCGCTGATCGGATTAGCGATCTCACTGACTGATGCGCTCTGGATCTTCAAAGGTGGCCGACTCAAGCGAGTCACAGACCTCTGGGCGAAGACCATCGTCGTCAACGAAGCCAATCCGATAAGTAACTGACCTTTTCAAAGGGAAGATCGGTGTTAAGGAATCAAGGCGAAGAGATGGAGATTCCTGGCTATCGAATCAAATGGCTGACTAAGGTCGTCTACAGCCAAGCTTTCGAACTCTTTATCGCTGCCATCATTATGCTCAACGCGATCGCGCTCGCGCTATTGACTATGAAAAATATCGATAGCGAAGTGAGGAGCTCACTTGAGACTTTCGATCGAATAGCGCTCTGGATATTCATAGGTGAATTGATAGCACGGATCATCTCCTACGGAAGCAAGCCTTGGATGTTCTTCAAGACCGGATGGAATGTCTTCGATTTCGTCATCATCGGACTATCGCCACTCTTTGCTAGCCAGACATTGATCCTTCGACTACTTCGCATCTTCAGATTGATTCGAATCTTCCGATTCTTGCCTGAGGTGCGAATTCTTACTCGATCCATCGCTCGAAGTCTTCCGCCTTTGATGAGTATGTCTGTACTCATCTTTCTTGCACTTTTCATGTACGGAATGGCTGGGGTCTATCTCTTCGGAAAAGATATGCCCGAGCAATGGGGCGATATCACTTCTGCGTTAACCTCGCTCTTCATCCTTTTGACTCTTGAAGAATTTGCAAGTTACTTGATGGATGGACTCTCGTACACGCCACTCGCACTACCGTTCTATATCTCCTATGTTTTCATTATTGTCTTCACGATCCTCAATGTGCTCATCGGTGTTGTGTTGAATGCGATGGACGAAGCTCGAGAAGAGAATCGCGCACTCAAGGGTGAAGAGCCCGCGAAAGGTCGGAGCCTCGATGATCACCAAACATGATGCTGGAAAGAGCTCAGCTCTCGGCAAATACTGGACGTCACCAGATCTCACTTCGGTCAATCGCCTTCCAATGCTTGACGCACCTCACCTTCACTCCTCTTCACTCAATGGTCAGTGGCGGTTTCAACTTCTCAAACATCCAGAAGCCAAGGTTTCTCGGTCATGGAGCCCGATCAATGTCCCTGGACTCTGGACCATGGTGCAAGATGAGAGCGGTAACTTTCCGTTCGAGGACAAACCCATCTACACAAATGTGCAGATGCCATTCGATCAACTTCCACCATTAGTCCCCCATGAGAATCCGACGGGTGTTTATGAAAGAGACTTCGACTTTTCCGATCTATGGCGGGGCAAGCGCGTAGTCCTCACTATCGGCGGATTCGAATCGGTTGCTTCGCTTTACATCAACGGCGGATTCGTTGGGCTTGCGAAAGATTCAAGATTGCATGCTGATTTTGATATCACTGACTACCTCTTTGACGGTAAGAACACAGTACGGATTGTCGTCGTCAAATGGTCAGATGCAACTTTCATCGAAGATCAAGATCAATGGTGGCACGGAGGGATCACCCGCTCGGTCACCATTCATGCTACTGAGAAGGTCTTTATCGAACGTCTCTACACCCAGACAGGATTACTCGCTGACCATACGACTGGGACACTTCGCGTTCGCGCCTTCGTCAATTCAATTGATGGCCTTGCCATTGATGGTTGGACCCTTCGAGCAAAGGTCAACGGAGCGAGAAAAGAAGTCCGATTCGAAACGGTCGTTTCTCGCTCTGAGCGTCCAAACTGGACCGAGATGACACCCGAACAACGCAGGGCAAGTGATGAATTCTTCAAAGGCGCGTATTGGGACGGAAGACTCCCGCAAAATACGCGTGATGCGATTCGAGAGATTGAGCCACCTGGCCCCGGAGTAATCGAGTTCACTGTAAAGGTTCCTGGAATTTCTCCCTGGTCTGCCGAATCCCCGAAACTCTACGAGATTGAATTCGAGTTAATCGATCCGCAAGGTAAATCGCTCGAAGTGATAACGCAGCGAATTGGATTTCGATCAGTTGAAGTCAAAGGAAAAGAGTTACTTGTCAATGGCAAGCCAATCATCATCTATGGCGTGAATCGACATGATTTCAACAAAGATAGCGGGCGGGTACTGACTCGAGAGTTGATGCGTACGGATCTATTGGAATTAAAGCGCTGGAACTTCAATGCAGTTCGCACCTCTCACTACCCGAATGATCCGGTCTTTCTTGATCTCTGCGACGAACTTGGTTTCTACGTATTCGGTGAGGCAAATATCGAATCCCATGCCTTCCAAGACAGTATCTGTAATGATCAGAAGTATCTCAATGCCTTTGTTGATCGAACTGCACGAATGGTCCAACGGGATATCCATCATCCATCGGTCATTGCCTGGTCCCTTGGAAATGAATCCGGATCAGGGTTAAATCATCACGCTGCCGCTTCCTACATCCGAAACTTCGATCCAACACGACCACTCCATTACGAAGGTGCTATCCGTGGAAATTGGACTATTGGGCACCACCTAACTGACTTGATTTGCCCCATGTATCCCGAGGTCTCAGCCATCGTCGATTACGCAAAATCAAAGCGCGCCGATCGTCCATTGATTCTCTGTGAATACAGCCATGCCATGGGCAATAGCAATGGAACTTTGAAGGAGTATTGGGATGCCATCCATTCCACTCCTGGGCTGCAAGGTGGATTCATCTGGGAATTCTGGGATCACGGAATCGTTCAAAACCTTCCTGGAGGAAAGAAGCGAAATGCTTATGGTGGCGACTTCGGCGAGAGCAAACATGACGGCAATTTCGTCTGTGATGGTCTCTTCTTCCCAGATCGAAGCCCGAAGCCTGCTCTCCATGAATTCAAAGCGCTCGCTCAGCCTGTTGTCTTCACCGCGCCATCACCAGCAACAGGTCGGGTTTCGCTCTTCAACCGAAATTTCTTCACTTCGATTGAGCAGTACGCGCTTCACTTCGAAGTCACAGTTGATGGACGTGAGATTGAAAGTGGGACAGTGAATCTACCGAAGATCGCTCCACGTGGTCGAAAGACGATTCAAATCAAATCAAAGTCGCTTCGAAATCAGAGTGAGCGCGGCGAGCGCTTTCTTAATCTCTCGCTTCGACTTAAAGAGACCACGGTATGGGCGCCGAAAGGACATGAGATTGCCTGGGCTCAATTTGCACTGCCTTCAAAACCACTTGCCAAGGCGAAAGTGCTTGCCTTGTCACCACGAGATTTCATAACGGAAGAAGGATTGATCAAGCTTCCATTGATGAAAGTTGCACCAAGACTCACGCTCTGGCGGGCGCCGACAGATAACGATCTCATCGGACATATTGCGACAAGATGGAACGAATGGGGTATCCGCGAGCTCACCCTTACCGATTGCGTGATCCGCGATGGAAAAACTAAGACCACGATTCTCAACACTTTATCGACCGGGTCTGGGATCAAGGTTAAGCAGAGCCAAGTAATCGAGCGGGTAGAGGGCGGAGTTCGCATCACTGAGAATGTTCTTTTGCCTAAGCAACTCGCTGATGTCGCACGAATCGGCACCCGATTTGAACTCGACGGCGAGCTCAATCAAGTGACATGGCTCGGTGCCGGAAAGCACGAGAGCGCCAGTGATCGGAAAAATGGTCGAGTACATCGATGGCGTGCGAGCGTTGCCGAGATGCATACGGACTACATAAAGCCCCAAGAATCCGGCGCGCGAGCAGATGTCAGGTGGTTTGCAGTTACTGACCCTTCCAATAAGGGCGCACTCATACAGCTCGATAAACCACGCTTTGTCACAGTCTCGCCTTATCGAAGTGAAACTCTCGCTGACACCTCACATAATGTTGACTTGGTTCCTTCAGGAAACTCTGTCGTGACGATAGAAGCGCTATCGCGCGGAGTTGGAACCGCATCCTGTGGGCCAGATACACATGCTAAGTACAAGATCAAGCCAGGGAGTTACACCTGGAGTTGGACCTATATCTTCTAGTAGCTACTTTTTTCAGGCGCTATATCTTCGCCGGCCACTGAGTTGGGCGTGGATATTTCGGTGACCTGCCATCACCTGATGAACGACCACGAATTCTTCGCCATATCCATGGCATGAGGAACAAAACAAACCATTTTGAATTCTCACTCAACTTCTTCATGGCGCTCGGATCTATCCCCGGCGGTAGCGGCTCTCGGTATCTCTCATCATGCGGCAATCCAAGTTTGGCAAGGACGCCTTGTGCAGCTCGATAGTGTCCTTGCGAATTCATATGTAGTCGATCCCATGACATGAAACCTTTGTCATGCCAGAACTCATCCGGGTTAGGGTCTAGCAGTATTGCGCCACTCTCTTCGGCCATCTTCTTGACGTTTTTATTGAACTCCCTGAATCTTTCAGCGAGCGCACTTCCTGTTCTACTTCCTGCAGCAAAGGTCTCCCGAACGCAAAAGAGCATCAACTGCGCGCCGCTTTGATGAAGCGTCCTTACCGCCTCGTTATAAAGAGTGAAAGTTCGCTCTGGTTCATATTTAGGCCTGAGCACATCATTGGCACCTGCATGAAACGAGACGAGAACTTGTGAAGCATCAAGATCACCTGTGATGAAGGGAAGAGCCACTGGGATTTGCTCGTTGAGGACTTGGCCAACGAGTTTGCCCCTGATAGCAAGATTCATATAAGTGAAGTCTTGTTCTTCTCTGGCTAGAACATCGGCGACGCGATCTGCCCAACCTCTGAAGTTCCCGCGGATGATCTCATCGTTCATTCCCTCAGTCATTGAATCACCGAGGGCGATAAACCTTTTGAATTTCCTCATCTCAGTCATTACTACTCGTTACTTGCACGCCTTTTCGCAATCTCATAGAGAGCAATAGAGGTAGCAACTGAGGCATTGAGGCTTTCGACTTTTGTAGAAATTGGGATCGCAGCAATTAGATCGCAGTGCTCACGAACGAGTCGAGAGAGACCTTTCCCCTCGCCTCCCACTACGAGATAGAGACCTTCAGAAGCGACTGAGATCGATGAGACATCATCTTTCGCGTCACCATCGAGCCCCACTACGAAACAACCCTGTTTCTTTGCATCTTCAATGGATCGCACCAAATTAGTCACCTGTGCGATCGGAACCCTTGCCACTGCACCTGCTGATGCCTTCCATGCAGCACCGGTGATGCTGGCGTTACGTCGCTCTGGGATGAATATCCCGTCGGCACCGAATGCAACAGCGCTACGAATAATGGCTCCGATATTTCGTGGATCGGTGACGCCATCCACCGCCACGAAAAGAGGTTTCCCTTTCACCCGCGAGAAGATCTCTTTTTGCGAAGAGTAGGCAAAAGGTTTTGCAACAAGCGCTATCCCTTGATGATTCGTGATTCCACTCATGGAATCAAGTTTCTGTCGAGGAATCTCGCGAATCGCAATACCTTGATTTCGTGCCAGATCGACAATCTCTTGCACTCGATCATCTATATCGATCCCGACTGCCGCGACCAATTCCTTGACTGGAACCTCCGCCCTCAGCGCCTCAAGGACAGCATTTCTTCCTGCGATTGTGTCGACATGAACTTTCTCGAACTCTTCGCGCCTTCTCTCTCCCCGTGGTCTCTCGCTGCGTGGTCTGTCGCTGCGTGGTCTGTCGTCACTAGTTCGCTCCGTACGAGGTCGCGACCTATCGTTACTTCGCTTCTTCCCGAACTTTGCTGCCTTGTGATACGGCCGATCAGCAGCTTTAGGTGTTGGACCTCGCCCTTTAAGTCGGCGAGGGCGCTGAGGAGGTGTTGCCATCAGGAGATACTCCATCTCGGTCCACTAGCGGTGTCTTCGATTGTGATACCGAGGGTTGAGATTCGATCTCGAATACGGTCTGCAGCAGCAAAATCTTTTCGAGCCCTCGCTTCCTCTCGCTCTTGAAGTAGCCCTGCGATGAGCCCATCAAGAACTTCTTTCTGGCTAGATGAATCCGAAGACTTGTCCGCATCAAATGCTGAATCAAAGGGATCACAGCCCAATACGTTGAGTGCGCCACGTATCTTGCTGGCTTCTTCGACCACGGCGGTGAAGTTGCCATCTGTTATCGCGCTATTTCCAGAACGGAGCCATCCTGAAAGAAGAGCAAGAGCAGTGGGAACCGCTAGATCATCATCCATCGCTGATTTGAACTCATCTGAAATCAGAACGTGCACCTCACCATGTTCTTTGGCTCGGTGTAAGAAGCCTTCTATTCGTCGGAACGAAGTTGCTGATTCTTCTAGCGCTTCAAATGAGAATTCGAGCATTGATCGATAGTGAGCGCTACCGAGATACCACCGAAGCTCAATTCCGCGGACTCGTTTCAATATCTCGCGGACAACGAGAGAGTTTCCTAAAGATTTACTCATCTTCTCGCCACTTGCTGTGACCCATGCGTTATGCATCCATACCCGAGCAAATCCATAACCTGCCGCTTGCGACTGCGCAATCTCGTTTTCATGGTGCGGGAATATGAGATCAAGTCCACCGCCATGAATATCAAACTCTTCGCCGAGATACGCATGAGCCATTGCTGAACACTCCAAATGCCAACCTGGTCTGCCATCACCCCATGGCGTAGGCCAGGAAGGCTCTCCAGGTTTCGAACTCTTCCAGAGTGCGAAATCTCGCGGATCCCGCTTCACTGAATCATCAGCATCGCCTGCTGGAAGTAAGTCATCCAACTTCTGCCCCGAGAGCGTCAGATAAGAAGCAAGTTTGCGCACTTCAAGATAAAGGTCACCATTTCCTGGAGCATAGGCATAGCCACGTTCAACTAGCCGCTCCATCAAAGAGATCATTTGAGTTATATGTCCGGTCGCACGCGGTTCATAGGTTGGCGGCATGACATTGAGCGCGCGATAAGCGTCGGTGAATGCTCGTTCATATTTCATGGCAACCGCCCACCATGGCGCATTCTCGTGGACTGCTTTGTGCAGAATCTTGTCGTCGATATCAGTGACATTGCGGATGAACGTCACTTTATATCCCGAATGGATAAGCCAACGCCTAAGGATGTCGAAATTTACGCCGCTTCTAATATGACCAATATGCGGCTCAGCTTGAACTGTTGCGCCACAGAGATAGATACCCACTTTTCCAGGAGTGATCGCCTTGAAGGTATCGACGCTTCTTGTTGCAGTGTTGTAAAGAGAAAGTGACATTAGGTATTCGATCCTACATTCACATCTCTTAAGGCGCGCTTGATGATCAGGGCTGATGCGCTCGCACCTATCCCTCGACCCTCACCAGTGAGGCCAAGTCCATCTGTGGTCGTTGCACTAACAGATACTTCTGCGCCACCTAAGGCAATTGAAAGTGCAGAGATAGCTTCTCGTCTCCTTGGGCTGAGCTTTGGACGGTTTCCAACGATCTGCACCGAGACATTGAGGATCTCAAACCCCGAATTCTTGACTCGATTGCTCGCCTCTCGAAGCAACGTTGCTCCTGATGCGCCGTCATAGCGCGGGTCATCAACGCCGAAATTTGATCCAAGGTCACCGATGCCAGCAGCAGAAAAGAGAGCATCACAAATTGCATGAGCAGCAACATCACCATCGGAGTGGCCATCAACTCCAATTTCGCCAGCCCAATCGAGGCAAGCGAGATGAAGTTTGCGATTGGGGTCGGTTGAGAATGCATGTGCATCTACGCCAATTCCGCTTCTAATCTCATCGCTTCGTGAAAGACCAAGAATCGCCATCGCTCGTTCAAGGTCTTCGCCCGTTGTGATCTTCAGCGCTCTGGCTTCTCCTTCAATCACTTTCACTTTCTCACCAAGTGATTCAACGAGAGCCGCGTCATCGGTTGCATCCGGGTTTCGCTCGCTATCTTGATGAGCGCGATTGAGAATTTGACGGGTGAAACCTTGTGGCGTTTGGACTGCTCGAAGGTAGGTGCGATCTGGGGTCATCGTTACATACCCATCGCTATTGATTGACTTGATGGTGTCGGCGACCGGGAGAGCAGGAATGACGGCAACTTCGCCATCATTGAGCGCTTGGATAACTCGGCTAGCTAGAGATGTAGAGGCGAGCGCACGTGCAGCATCATGGACCAAGACGAATTCGATATCGGGAGAGATCGCTTCGAGTGCATGTGCGATCGAGGCGCTTCGGGTTGCCCCACCAGTCACAACCTTGGCACTCTCGCCAAAGAGGCTTTGAACCTTGCCCTCATAGGTAGCAGGCGCAGCAATCACCACTTCATCGACGAGAGGTGAAAGTGATGAGAATGCATGTTCGATGAGAGTACGTCCAGCCAATTGAACGAAAGCCTTTGGAGTTTTAGCACCGAGGCGTTCTCCGCTTCCTGCAGCAGCGATGATGGCAGCAGTTCTAGCCATATTTACGCCCCTTATTGATTTTTACGAAGACGCCTTAAGAGGCAAGCACCTCATTGAGGATCGATTCGGCCTTGGCCTCATCAGTTCGCTCTGCAAGGGCGAGTTCTGAGATGAGAATTGATTTTGCCTTTGCCAGCATTCGCTTCTCGCCCGCAGAGAGGCCACGATCGAGGTCACGTCGATAAAGATCGCGGACGACTTCGGCTACTTTGATGACATCTCCTGATGCCAACTTCTCAAGATTGGCTTTGTAACGACGGGACCAGTTCGTTGGCTCTTCCGTATAAGGCTGGCGCAGTACGCCAAAAACTCGGTCTAGACCAGCGGAATCAACGACATCGCGCACGCCAACAAGATCCACATTATCTGCGGGTACTCGTACAGTGAGATCGCCCTGTTGAACCTTCAGGACTAGGTATGTCTTCTCTTCGCCTTTGATCGTTCGCTTCTCGATTGCCTCGATGAGAGCTGCTCCGTGATGGGGATAAACAACGGTTTCGCCGACCTTGAATGACATTGAGCGCCTTTCGTTAGGGGGCGATTCTACATCACATTCATCACAAGATAAAACTTCGATTCCCTGTGCAGTATTGCCCTATTCTTACGCCGTGAAATTCGAGGCTTTGCGCAGAGTTAGATTCTTGACAATTTCGGTTCTTTCACTCTCATTCGCGAGCGTTCTTCTTTCGGGTTGTGCCGCTGGACCAAATGCAGCGACGCGATTGATCACTCAAGTCACTGATGGCGTAGAAGGACAAACTGGCTCGATAAAACTGCGCAACATGACGCTCGTTATTCAACCCGATAGCTCTGCAGTTCTCGTTGGAACTATTGTCAATCAAGATGAAGCAGAAGATTCAGTCATTGGAGTTGCGATCAACGGAACCCAGGGATTGATCGGGCGCGATGGCTCACTGGCTAATAAGTTGCCACTCGAGCTCAACAATCCCGTGATCTTTTCGGGTCCAAGCGCCAATGCCTTCGCATTTGTGGAATCACTTGAAGCAAAACCTGGCTACCGAGTTCCTGTCCTTGTGATCTTCGAGAATTCAGGGATCGTAGAGTTGAACGTCTTGGTTCGAGACCGTTCAGCAGAATTCGCGGATGTGGCTAGACCAGCGCTAACACCAGTACAGGACTAGATTTCTAGTTTGTAACCTAGCCCTCTTACGGTTTGAATCAGAGCTGGATTCGCTGGATCCTTCTCAATTTTTGCTCGAAGTCTCTTGATATGAACGTCGAGCGTCTTAGTATCACCGACATAATCACTTCCCCAGACTCGATCTATCAACTGAGTTCGAGTAAGAACACGTCCTGGGTTTCGCATCAAGAATTCCAAGAGTTCAAATTCCTTGAGAGGCAGGGCAATTGGTTGTCCAGCGACGGAGACTTGATGACGATCAACATCCATGCGGATATTGGCGACCGCTATAACGCCATGGTCGTCTCCATTGGTTGCGAAAGTTCCGCGTCGCAGGACCGCTCGGATTCTGGCAACTAACTCACTTTTAGAATAGGGCTTAGTCACATAATCGTCTGCGCCGAGTTCCAAGCCCACTACCTTGTCGATCTCAGAATCTTTGGCAGTCAACATGATGATGGGAACTTGTGACTTGGCCCGTATGGCGCGACAGACTTCGATTCCAGAGAGTTCTGGGATCATCAAATCAAGCAAGATCAAGTCATAACTTCCCTTTTCAAACTTCGCTAGGGCTTCGTTTCCAGTTGCGGCGGCATCAACGACAAACCCCTCTTTGCCCAATAAGAATGAGAGCGCCTCAGAGAAAGACTCCTCATCTTCAACGACAAGAACTTTTGTCATGCTTCGTTAGTTCCTCTCTTGTCCTGTGGAAATTCGGGAGCAATGGGCAATCGCAAGGCGAATGTACTTCCTAGTCCTACTTTGCTCCAGACTCGAACTTCACCACCATGATTCTGCGCGACGTGCTTGACGATCGAGAGGCCAAGGCCGGTACCACCAGTCTCGCGCGATCTTGCTGGATCGACTCGATAGAAGCGTTCGAAGATTCTCTCTAACTCTTCCTCTTTTATGCCGATTCCTTGATCTTTAATAGCAACCTCGGCTACACCATCGACCACATGTACTTCAACAGAAATGTGCGTTCCCTCAGGAGAGTAGTTGATTGCGTTCTCGATTAGATTGTGGACTGCCATCACTAATTGTTCATGGTCGCCTAGGACCCAGGATTCATGTTTCCCAGCGAGTTCAACCTCAATATTTCGTGATTCCGCACTGGTCTCTGCTTGTTTGATTGCCTGACACGCAACATCAACAAGTTCAACTGGGCTGGGATTCATCAAAGGGTCTTCGCCCTGTAATCGAGAGAGATTAATAATCTCTCGGACTAAATCTTCAAGTCGCTTGGCTTCATTTCTGATTCTGGAGGCAAAGCGCTCCATCGCCTCGGGCTCATCACGAGCCGAAGAAATCGCTTCACTTAATAGCGATAGCGCACCGATCGGCGTCTTCAACTCGTGCGAGATGTTGGCTATGAAGTCACGTCTAATCGCGTCGACTCGCGCCTTTTCGCTCTCATCGTTTATCAGGACCAAGATGCTCTCATCATCCAGCGAAGTCACGGCGATTTTCACTCTACGTTTACCTTCGCCAATCAAACCACGAGGAATCTCGATGATTCCTTGATGGGGGCGGTCTGTCCTACGCACCGCCCTGATGATGGCCAAGAGTTCATCCCCTTGTAACCGATCACCTTTGATGACGTTTAAAGTGGCAATGCCAGCAGACTGATAAATCGGACGATCATCGCCATCGATGATCAAGACTTCATCCTCAAGAAGTTCCAAGACTCTAATCAAAGACGAAGAAATTGGGCTGAGTCTTAGTTCATGGGTGGCATCGACTGCATCATCATTTCGAAAAATCATCGAGCGACGTGCTCCATGGCTGCATCGTAGTTTGCCTCGAAGGATTTTTGGATTTCTTGGTCCTTTCCAGGCGGTAACGAGAGGCGATTAACCTCTCGTTTACCTCGAAGATTTCCCGCATTCATCTAATCTCGCATAGGCTAAGGCCATGGCTTGGTTGCGCTCGGCTTTTCAAGATGAGCTTGATGGAGTAACTACATCTCTAGTTGAACTCTCGGTACTGGTCAATGACGCAATGCAGAAGGCAACTCACGCGCTATTGACCGCCAACCTTACTGAAGCTGAAGAGGTCATCTCCTCCGACGATCGCGTCGATGCGATGGCCCACGATCTTGATAATCGAATCATTGAAATCATCGCTCGCCAACAACCGGTTGCGAGCGACTTGCGTGCCCTAGTTACCGCGCTTCGAATGAGCTCTGATCTTGAGCGCATGGGAGATATGGCGCATCACGTTGCGAAGATAACGAGGCTACGTCATCCCGCGGCTGCTATTCCTTCAGAACTTCTTTTGACTATCGAGGAAATGGGTAAATGCGTCAAAGTTGTTGCGGAGAAGTGCACATTGGTTATCACTGAGCGAGATCTCGACAAGGCACTTGAGATGGAGCGCGATGATGATGAAGTTGATCGGCTTCATCGAAAGCTCTTTGCAACGCTACTTGATGAGAGTTGGCCCCATGGCACTGAGACTGCAATCGATATGACTCTCTTGGGCCGTTATTACGAGCGATACGCTGATCATGCTGTTTCTATAGCGCGACGTGTCTACTTCCTCGTGACCGGCAAGTACTCAGACGACTCGGAGTAACTACTTCTTTCCTTGGTTTGCGACCGCTTCAATAGCGATTCGCGCGGCCTCTTCATCTAGATATTCGCCACCTTTTTTAATTGGTTCAAAGTCATCATCAAATCGATAGAGCAACGGGATGCCAGTTGGAATATTGACTGAAGCAATCTCATCATCAGAGATGCAATCAATATGTTTGACGATAGCCCTGATCGAATTTCCGTGGGCAACCACAAGCGTTCGCAATCCGCTTCGCATATCGACTGCAATTTCGTTTGTCAGGTAAGGGATAAGACGATCCACTACATCCTTAAGGCACTCAGTTCGAGGTAAATCAGCACCGAGCGCTGCGTAGCGGGGGTCATTCGATTGCGAATACTTATCTCCATCGTCTATCGGAGGTGGTGGAACGTCAAAAGATCGTCGCCAGAGTTGGAATTGCTCTTGCCCATACTGCTCGAGGGTGGCTTTCTTGTCCTTGCCCTGAAGCGCGCCATAGTGGCGTTCATTGAGCCGCCAACTTCTCCTAACCGGAATCCAATCTCGATTCGCCTCAGCGAGGGTGTAGTTTGCGGTGTGAATCGCACGCCTTAAGAGAGAAGTATGGAGAACATCAGGGAGAAGAGACTTCTCCTTGAGTAACTCGCCACTACGTTTCGCCTCTGTCACACCCTTCTCAGATAGCGCAACATCAACCCAGCCTGTGAAGAGATTCTTGGCGTTCCATTCACTTTCACCATGGCGAAGCAAGATTAATTCCATACTCATATGTCGTATCTTGCCATCAACACATCATTCAAGAGATCAGATGCTCGAAAGCCTTCAAGTTGGCAAGTGATTCACCGCGCGAGAGGCGCCATGCCCACTCGCGCCGAATCGCAGATGAAAAGCCTAACTCTAGAAGCGGGTTGAAGGCACCATCGGCATATTGAAGTACTGAGCCGATTACTTTATCTAGCTCGCTATCTGAAACTGCAGCGTGAGATAGACGCCCTACAAGATAAATATCTCCCAGCTCATTGAGTGCGAAAGCGACTGCATACATCGATGCATTTCGCTTCAACATCCATTCGTGAACTTCAGCCATGTTCTCATCAGGTTTTCTAATCACGAAGGCACTCACTCCTAGTGAGTGATCTCCAATTGTCAGAGCGCAATGGGTCTCTAGTTTCGATGTACCAGGAAGTGTCACCATGAATGTGCGCTCATCCACTCGCTCAAAAGAGAGATGGTGTGATTCCATGAATTCTTCGACAATCGCCGAGCTCCTTCGCTGACTAGCGAGTCGACTATCCATGGCGTCTCTTAAGCGAGGTTAGATTGATTGGTGGAGTTGCCTTGACTTCTGGATTCACTGAGCACTTTGTCATAGACATCAAGAATCGTCCGTGCAGTTTGATCCCACCCAAAGTTTGCCGCATGTTTGACTGCGCCAAGGGAAAGAATCAAACGTCGCTCTGGCTGTGCGATTAGACGAAGCAAGACTGCGCTCCATGCTTTCGGGTCATGACCATCAACTAGTGAGCCAGAAATACCGTCGGCAACAGCGGCTCGAAGGCCCCCCACCGCTGTAGCAACAACTGGTGTGCCACAGGCTTGCGCCTCAAGAGCCACTAGACCAAATGATTCGCTATAACTTGGAACGCAGACCACATCGGATGCGCGGTACCAATCTGGCAGCTCTGCACGCGCTATCGGTGGCAGGAACTTAACAACGTCAGCGACGCCAATCCATTTCGCTAACCTCGCTAACCTCTCCGGTTCACCTTCACCGTTTCCTGATGCGCCACCGATGATCTGCACTAGTACCTTCTCTCGAAGGAGTGGGCTATGAGCCATCATCTCTGCGGCTGCACGTATCAGGACTTCAGGACCCTTATGTGGCTGAATACGACCAACGAAAGTCAAAATCAATTTATCTTCCGGTATACCAAGTTTCCGTCGAGTCGCTATTCGCCCAATACCTGGCTTGAACTCATTGAGATTTACTCCTGGGGTAGCAACAAATACTCGCTCTGGACAGGCGCTGTATAGCGAAACCAGGCTCGCCGCTTCGGAATCAGTATTTGCGATGATCGCGCTTGCAGATTGAGCAACTTCTTCTTCACCGATTGCGCGGCTTAAAGGTTCTGGGTTTTCCCCTTCGGCAAGTGAGAGATTCTTGACTCGGGCAGTGGTGTGAAAAGTATGGACGAATGGCCTGCCACTTCTTTCTGAGATAGCGCGGGCCAACATCCCTGAACTCCAATAATGAGAGTGGATGATTTCATAACCCTCATCCTCTTCAAGGTGGCGATAGAAGTCGCGCTCTAATGGTTTCATCAGTGCCGGAATATCACTCTTACTGACGCCCTGATATGGATGTGCATGAAGATGTTTGACTCTCACTCCTGGTGCCAGATCAACGACTCGAGGCAGAGACTCATCGCTTGCTCGAGTGAAGATATCGACAGCAATGCCTGAATCAGCCATGCGTTTAGCACTCTCGACGACGTAGATGTTCATTCCGCCAGCATCACCAGTTCCTGCTTGGTCGAGCGGTGAGGTATGGAGCATCAACTTCGCAATGCGTCGAGGCGGATGACCTGCACTCGACCCGTTGCGGGGATTATCAGGAGACATTAAGGGCGAGTTTACTCGCGCGAATCTGTCCTACAACCCGTCCATCTCCGTATACAGAAATTTGATCAAAGTGAAGCTTCGCCCCCAGATGCGAAAGGCTTGCAGCAAGTAGTGGCCAATCACCTCTTTGCGATCCATCGCTCATCTTCCAGACAATCGTTCCTTTACCTCGAATCGAAGCGATCATCACTCCCTCTGCGCCATCTTTTGCGAAGAGGTCTGGAATCTGTCGCATCGATTCAGTGATTATTCGCCCCTCTCCGCTGACCATTTCGGGGAACTCTCGACAGGATCGAAAGACAGCATCGTGAATGGGGTCAGTTGAGTTCATGAGATTATGAATTGCCGTAGCTAGCCCTTTTAGCGAGACGGCAAAAAGAGGTGCACCGCATCCATCAACGGAGATCTTCTTGATTTCTTCTCCCGACAACTTTTCGAGTTCTTCTCTGATGAGAACTTGTAGGGGGTGGTTAGGGTCTTTGTAATTTTCGATTTCCCAACCATTGATCTTCGAGGTAGCAATCATTCCAGCGTGCTTACCACTGCAGTTTGCAGCCAATGATGATGGATCCTTATCGCCCCAGGCTCGTCTCTCTTTTGCACCTAGCGGACGGTCTGGGGTGTTTCGAAGTGATCTCTCATCAAGCCCAACACTCTTCAAAATTTTCTCTGCACTCTCAAGATGTCGCTGGCTTCCCGCATGACTTGCTGAAACAAGCGCTAGTTCTTGAGGATCCAACTCAAGACCCGCGCGGACCATCGCAGCGGTTTGTATTCCCTTGATTGCCGATCGTGGATAGATAAGAAGGTCAGATCCTCCAATTGATTTAAGTTCTTCTCCTACCACATCAAGAATAAGAAGGTGTCCATGATGGCCAGATTCGACCATCTCATCTCGAATGATCTCGACCAATATCTCTCCATTGAGTTCTGGTCTGAGATCTCTATTCATCGTCACTGACTACCTCTAAGAACGAGCAAGTGTTGACCAAATGTGAGCCTGAAGGTCTTTGCCAGGTACGGCCATGTCATAAGCAAAGAAAAGTTCTCCCTCCACCAATCCATAAAGCCTTGATCCTTCAGTAACACTCTTGGCGCTTGGCGCTGAATATCCCTGATCCATCACCAACTGGATCTTTGGTCCTTCGAAGCGCCCAAGCCAACCTTCAGTGATCCCCGAGCTATGGGCAATCAACACTTCAAGAACGTTGTTTGGTTTGATTCGCCAAAAACCAGTCTCGCTTGCGGCAGGGCGCACAATGTCATCGTTCGCATCAATGATCCATGAGCGCGAGAAATATGTGAGAAAACCCCTGCCATCATGATTGAAAGTGACTTCTTGGGCGAAATCAAAACGATCAATCCCTGGATAGTCGCCATGCCCTTTGCCACGCCAAGTCCCAACTAGCCATGCAAGTGGATTGAGATCGGGATGAAGACCCTCAGGAATTGTGAATGCCATCAGTTAGGCCAATCGAGAAAGGTTTTCCGCCAACGAGACACGTGGTTAGCCTACCTTTAGCGAGCAAAGTAGAGTCGGGCATATGGCAAAACAGATTGTGATCAAACTGATCTCGGGTAAAGAAGATCAAGAAAGACTCTCTGGCGCGCTGAGCGTCGCTAGTTCTGCGATAGCGACGGGAGTTGATGTCTCGCTCTGGCTCACCTCAGAGGCTTCCTGGTTTGCACTCCCTGGTCGAGTTGATGAACTCTCACTTGCGCACTCACCCGATCTTGGCGAGCTCTTTCAATTGATTGTCGATAACGGACGGGTCACCCTATGCACACAATGTGCCGCACGACGGGGAATCACAGAAGATGAAGTGATAGATGGAATTGAGATCAGAGGTTCGGCATCATTTGTAGAAGAGATTATGAGCGAAGGAGCTCAAGCACTGGTCTATTAAAAAGATTCTTACTCCAACGGAACAAGAATTTCTTGTGTTGCCTTGAGCCCTCCAAGATCAAGGATTGCATCAACCGGGGTCATTCGCTTGATGACGGCGAGCGCAATGGGGCCCAATTCAAAATGTCGCGCAACTGTGCCGACAAATCCCACTTCCTTCTGATCGAGAGTTATTTTCTCCCCCGTCTTCGGTAGATCTACTCGAGACCCATCAAGATGGAGCAGAACTAGACGACGCGGTGGATGCCCAAGGTTGAATACTTTTGCCACAGTCTCTTGGCCCCGATAACAACCTTTATTCATGTGGACTGCGATATTGAGTAGGCCTAATTCATTGGGAATGCTCTTGTTATCAGTCTCGAATCCAATGCGCGGACGACCATGTGCGACGCGCTCTGCCTCGAGAACCCAGATACCTACCTCTGATGCCACAGCGTTAAATGCACGCTTTGTCTCTTCCAACTCATTCCGTGGAAGAAGCGCAAAGGGTCCACCAATCTGATCACTCTTGCCTGGTGCGCGAAGAATGGAAAAAGATGTTGAGACATCCTCAACATCGACCTTGGTTCGAAAAATCATCTTTCGCAAGTACTCGAGCAATGAATCCTTTCGCTCGACCTCTAGATGTATGTAAGTCGCTTCGCCATCATCTACGAGAAATAGCTGCTGCTCAATTCGTCCTTGCGGATCAAGGATGAGCGCCTCTTGCCAGAGACCAGGTTCTAACTTCTCTAGATGTTGAGTAGTGAGGGCGTGGAGCCAGCTAAGGCGTTCAACCCCTGCCACGCGGATTACGGCGCGATGCGAGAGATCAGCCCATGCTTTTCCTGCATCGAGAGCCTTAGCTTCTCTTGCTACATCACCAAAGTGCCAGATGGCGCCCTTATCTGGTCCATTCTCGACAATCACGGCACTCACTTTGTTCTACCTACCGAGTTATTCATGATTTCTGGCAATTAGAACAGGTGCCATAGATCGCAAAGTGCGTGACATCAGTCTTGAAACCGTAGTCATCCAAAAGGTCATTGACGAACGAGGCCGCGCTCTCTATAGGCGCATCTCCTACTGATCCACAGTTGCCACAGACAAGATGAAGATGGGTTAACTCCTCAGCAGCGTGATAGGTCGCGCCACCATGACCAAGATGGGTATGTTGAACTAGTCCAACATTCTCTAAAGTCTCAAGGTTTCGGTAGATGGTCGAGAGATTTATTCCAGGATGGCTAGCGCGGACCCGGTCCGCAACCTCTTCTGGTGTCGCATGACCAAGTTCTCTCACCGCTTCAAGAACAAGTTGGCGTTGCGGTGTAAGGCGAAGCCCCTTTGCTCGCAACTCGCTCTTCCTTGAGCTCATCTCCATGAGCCAAGTCTAAGTCGCGAATTAAAGGCCTCGCTCACGAAGAATCGGTCAGAAATCAGTCAAAAAATGCGGTGCCGATGATCAACGCTTGAAGGCGCGAGTCAAGAGCAGATACATCTCGCAGCCAAGGCAATAGTTGAATGCCGCATTTAGAAATGCTGCAGCAAGAGCCATCGAGGTCGCAATGAGGAAGAGCGGATCACTTCCAGAGGCGAATCCAAGGAGTGCAAAAATGGCAAAGACAAGTCCAACCGCTTGAGCAAATTGTGGTGGACGTACATCTTCAGTTGGCACATCACCACGTAGCAGGGGCTTGATCAATCTCTTGAAGATGAAAGCGTAAGGAGTTCGCTGTGGGCCGAAAGTGGCACCGATCATGAATACAACTCCCTGAACCAGTAATGGAAGTGCAGAATCAAAGACGAGAGTCAATGAGAGCATGAGAACTGTGATCATCGCGCCAAAGCGCGGTCCGCGGGCATCTATTAGTGGAAAGTTCTTCTCGTTCTTCTTTTCTGTGGAAGCCATTTCGCTCTTGCCTGAGGTGAGAGCGATTGGATTTTCAAATGTCATTTCAAACTGCCTTTCTCTATTCACCGATATCTTCGGTGGTTTTCGCTACTGATACGTATGGAGTTACTTGCGATTAGATGAGATCAGCAGTGACAGAGAGAGGTCATGATCCGACCAAAATCAATTATGCGACGCTGAGTTAGCTCGCTTCGTTGGCATCGGAACATGGCAGAAGGATAGATAAGAAGCGACTATGACGCGAGTTGCGAATTATTTGCAGGAAGAGCTCAGGCTTTGAGCGCCGTAATTGCCTCAATGAGTTCATTGCGCTTTGGCGCGCCAATGGCCCGACCTCGTTCAATACCCGCGCCATCGAGGAAGAGCGTGGTGGGAGTTGAGCGAATATCTAAACGCCTGACAAGGTCTAGATGTGATTCAGCATCAATATCGATATGGCGAATATCTGGCATATCGGTGATGACGTCAGTAATCAAAGTTCGAGTCATTCTGCATGGAGTGCAGAAAGCGGAGGAGAACTGAACCAGTGTGGCTCGCTCGCCTAACTCACCCCCGAGAGTCTTCGCATCGAGAGCGATCAATTTGGCCCGCGCGGAATTCTTGACTCGACCACGCGAAGAGCGATACCAGAGTCCGTATGCGCTCGCTAAGGCGAGCACGATCACGACTGGTAGGAGTCTTTCCATGGCGGGTAACCTTACCCAGTTATGGCGCGGATCCTCCTGCTGACAAATACTCGTGGAGCAAGTGCAGAAGTTCTTCCTGCGCTCACTTTGTTGCAACACTCTGTGAGAATCATGCCGGCTGAAGGTTCGCTCTTGGTAGATATCCCAGATGTCGATGTCCTATTCATTGACGCAAGGCGTGAACTTCCCGCCGCAAAATCCCTCACGAAGTTGCTTGTTGCGACCGGTCTTGGCTGTCCGCTTCTCTTAGTCACGACAGAGGGCGGACTCTCAGCAATCTCAGCCGAATGGGGTGCTGATGATGTCATCCTTGATTCTGCAGGCCCCGCCGAGGTGGAAGCGCGAATCCGAATCGCGATTGGACGATTGCTGGCAGAGCGAATAGAAGCTGATCCCACAAGTGGTGAGATTAGAAGTGGCGATGTCATCATCGATGAGAAGACCTACACCGCAAAAGTGCGCGGCCGTGCTCTTGATCTCACCTTCAAAGAATTCGAACTCCTTAAATGTCTGGCACAACATCCCGGCAGGGTCTTCACTCGTGCGCAACTTCTGCAAGAAATTTGGGGATACGACTATTTCGGCGGAACCCGTACTGTCGATGTTCATGTACGGCGCCTTCGCTCCAAGTTAGGACCCGAATTCGAATCCATTATTGGTACCGTGAGAAATGTCGGGTATCGATTCACAACTCATCCGAAAGAGAGTTCACTCTCAGAATCTCTCTCGTGAAACTCTACGAGACGCTTGAACCCAGGGTTCTTGGTCATGTCTTTGATCTGATCACGGAGACGACAAAACATGATGGCATTCCCCCAGTCGCAGAACATGTCCTTCTTCATCTGAGGCATGGTGGCGATAAAGAAGACCGCCATATAGTCCTTGAATCTGATGGAGTGATCGCGGGGTATGCGCACTTAGACCTGACCGACCAAGTTGAAGGACCGAGCGCTGAACTCGTCATTCATCCTGAATATCGAAGCAAAGGTCTTGGTGAGAGTCTTCTGGCAGAGATCGTTCGGATCGCTCATGATTCGAATGGAGATAAGAAACTCAGACTCTGGTCTCATGGCGATCTCCCTGGAGCAAGACGACTTGCAGAGCGAGGCGGCTTTTCCATAGTACGTACTGTGGTCCAGATGCGAAGGCCCTTGACTGGAAATATCCCAGATAAAGATTCTCGATTCTCCTATAGAAACTTCGTGGTGGGTCAGGATGAAAGCAAGTGGCTGGAACTCAATAATCATGCATTCTCGGGGCATCCAGATCAAGGTTCCTGGGCGCTACATGACATAAAAGTGCGAGAGCTTGAAGAGTGGTTTGATCCAGCGGGCTTTATCATCGCCACAGACGAAGCAAATAACGAAGCGAAGATGAAGGGGTTTTGCTGGGTAAAGATCCATGGTGGCATCGGCCATCATCATGATGGATCAAGCCATGACCACGATCCGATTGGTGAGATCTATGTGATGGGCGTTGACCCTTCGCATCACGGAGAAGGAATCGGGCGGGCAGTCACTATTGCAGGTTTGCATTACATGCGAGACCGCGGGATCTACTCTGCGATGCTCTATGTAGATGCCGAGAATCGCGCGGGGCTTGCGCTATACAAAGGTCTCGGTTTCACCGAATGGGGACGAGATGTCCTTTACCGAAAAGGTTAACCAACTAAGTCTCGACACATTGCTCTAAATGCCTCGGTATGTGCCGATACATCTTCTTCTCTTGTCTCCGGTGACATCAATGCCATGTTATGAAATGGCGTTAAAAGAAACCCATCGTTAAGAAGGCGTAAATGGATGTACTGTTCTAACTCAAAATCAGAAGCACCTGCAGCCTCTGCGCCAGTTCGAGGTGCATTCGCTTGGAAGAGATACTCTCCTCGTGCACCCAATCGATTGCAATTCCAAGGCAAATCAAACTCTCGAATAACCTGATCAACGCCATCGCACCAGAGATTTCCTAGCCGAATCATCTCCGTGAATGCCTCTTCTGTGAGAACTTCTTTGAGAGTTGCTCGCATTGCCGCAAGTGAGAGCGCGTTTCCTGCAAGAGTCCCACCGATTCCGCCAGTATCGACAACTTCTCTTTCAACTCTCTTCGAGATTGCTCCAGCGATCTCTTCTCGCATACCAAAGGCACCTGTCGGAATGCCGCCTCCAATTGACTTTCCGATAGTGAGGAAATCTGGGGTTAATCCAAGTTGTCTGGTCATTCCTCCTGGGCCGACTGAGATGGTGTGTGTCTCATCAACGATCCAGATCGCGCCGAATTCTTTCGCTAGCTCTCCGACTTTCTCAAGATATCCATCGTCAGGCAAGACAATGCCGACATTAGTCATCGCCGGTTCCATCAATATCGCAGCAACATCGCCATGGCTTAGCGCCTGACGCATTCCCTCAACATCGTTGAATTCGACCACCCGGGTCGTTTGATCTAGCGGTACTGGCGCTCCAATATTTCCCTCTCGCGAGATAACTTCACCCTGCTCACCTAGGGTTGCAAAGGATTCATCAACCGAGCCGTGATAACAACGATCTATGACTATCACCTTTGATCGGCCAGTAATCATTCTCGAATAGCGAATTGCATGGCGATTAGCATCTGTCGCAGAAACGGTGAATTGCCAAAGCGGAAGGCCAAACCGCTTTGATAACTCCTTCGATACTGTCAAAGCGTCTTCGGTAGGCAGCATCGCGGTGATGCCTCTATCGAGTTGGTTCTTGATCGTAGCAACAGTTGCTCTTGGCGAGTGTCCCGTCATTGATCCCGTATCCCCAAGGCAGAAATCGATCAGCTCATTTCCATCGACATCACGAAATCGCGCGCCCTCTGCTCGTTCGACAAATAGAGGATGAGGACCTGGCCACTTGCTCATCCAAGACATCGGCACGCCGTTTGGCATCAAAGCTCTTGCTTCTCGAAATAGCTCTCCTGATTTCTTATGAGTAGCTGAGAACCGCACCTCTTCGCGCTTATGCAGTTGCTTGAGGCGAGCTCGATCGATCATGCGCTAAAAATATCAAGCAAGTAATACCCATCCAAAAATTTAGTTGTTTAGCGAGGGATTCTTGCTACTCCGCTTCAAAAATGAAGAGCGCTTCTAAGTAGTGATCGCCAGAGATGCCAAGGTTTGCCGCATCAGGCGGTGCCGTCTGAGGTTCGATACAAACTCCTTCACTATCTTCGTTGTAGACGACCCACCAGGGCGCATCCGATTCGATCGTCACCGAAAGTGCGTCTTCCCAGACCAAACGAGGAGTGCCTTGCACTTTGGTGAAGGCGTCATCAAAGGGGCCTTGATGTGGAGGGATGATTTCACCCGTTGGCAATCCATCGCTTCCTCGTTTCAGCATCTCGAGGGCATGAAAATCAATTTCAGCACCTGAACCTTGACCGATCTCTCGCGAAAACCAAGGATGAATGCCGAGCCAAGCAGGGAGAGTTATCTCGCCCGAGAAATACTCAAGGCTCCATCGAATGGCGTTATCGAGTACTTCAATCTGTTGGACCACACTCGCGCCTTCATAGGGATAAGGCAGTTCGAGTCGAGCGATTCCTTTACCAATATCTTGCCATCCATACATCACGCCAAATCCATGAAGTGCATGAGGTGGATCAAGAACTACTGGAAGTTGAAATGAGCGATCTTCGACATCTTTGATAAGACCCTCTCGAATTCGACCTGCCCAAGGTGCCATTGAATACCAACCCCAATTAACAAGGCTTCCACGTGAGGCAAGAGTGATTTCCATATCGCGAAAGAGGAGTGATGTAATTCTTGCGCCTTGATCAAGATCGATAGCAATTGAAATTTCGCCATCTTCAAGAAACTGCATCACAACCCCCAAAAATCATCGTATTCGTTTCGCGTTGGTGAACTAGCACCTTGTCGCGAACAGGTAATTGCCGCAGCGCGTGAGGCGAGTGTAAGTACTGATCGAAACTGATTGCCATAGAGCGCGCCGATTCCCTCGCTTGCAATAGCGCCGGCAATCATTGCTCCAACGGTATCTCCTGCACCGACTGTATCGATAACGCGAACTTCACTCGCCTCAACTTCTACTTTTTCATCAGAGTTAAAGCCTTTGATGCCATTTTCGGCGCAAGTAATGACGAGGTGCGAGGGGCCCTCCGTGAGCACTCGCTCGGCGAAAGCATCGATACTGGCATTGGGATATAGAAAGGAGAGGTCATCACTGCTTGCCTTGAGTACATTGGTGAGGGTGAGCCATTTCTTGAATTCCTCTCGATACTTGAGTAAGTCCCCAAGAAAGGCGATTCTCACATTGGGATCAAAGAGGACAAGAGGTGGATTATGGGAATTCTTGAGAGCAAGGAGCCAACTGAACAGAGATTCGGCCCCAGGTTGAACAATTGTTGCAAGGCTTCCTATGTGAATCAGCTTGGGGACCTCTCGCGGAAGCCATTCGAGATGAAAATCAAATGTTGCCGTTGAATCAACTTGAAATTGATAACTCGCTTTGCCTTCCTGATCTAGAGTCAGAATTGCCTTCGCTGTTGGTAAATCTGATTCATGTGAGAGTTCGAGGTCCACACCATCACGAGTCATCTCACTCCACGCCAGATGACCAAATCGATCTGTTGAGAAGCCGCCGATAAACGATGTGGGCAAGCCCCACTTCGCTATTGCTCGTGCCGTATTCGCGGGTCCACCACCAATAATCGGTTTGTAGGTCAAGTCATCGATCTTGGTTTCTCCATCAGCGGAAGGAATCAGATCAACCAAGACTTCGCCGACGACCCAGGTTCTAGAAACTAAGTTTGCGTGATCCGCTTTCGATTGACTCATCGCTTGAGCACTCAATTGGCGAAGAGAATGCCTTCAGCTACCAACTGATCTCTACGACAAACAACTCCCTGTTCGGAAGAGGAGTTCACTATTATCCCTAGATTTCAGTGCGAATCTGCATCGCAACATCTTGAATTATCTTGCGAAGATCCTTCTTCGGTTCCCATCCAGTCAGTTGCCGAATCTTGGTGGTATCGGGAATGCGACGCATTGTGTCTTCAAAACCCTTCGGATACGCCTTCTCGTAGGGCACATACTCGATCTTTGAAGCTGAACCAGTTTCTGCAATTACGATCTCAGCTAGCTGTGAAATTGTCACTTCTCCTTTGCCACCAATATTAAATGCCTGCCCTAGCGCACCATTATCAAAGAAGACGCGCATCATTCCTTCAACAGCATCATCAACATGACAGAAAACTCGCGACTGTGAACCATCTCCGTAAACTTGAATGGGCGCTCCAAGAAGCGCTGACTTAACAAATGCCGGTAAAACCATTCCATAGGCGCCTGTCTGTCTAGGCCCAACGGTGTTGAAGAATCGCCCAATCACAAAAGGAAGACCATGTGTCGACCCGTAAATGACAGCCAAGGATTCATCAACTGCTTTTGCTTCAGAGTAAGTCCAGCGAACAAGTAGTGGCGACCCGATAACACGATCTGAATCTTCACGAAGGGGTTGCTCTGGATTCTTGCCGTAGAGCTCACTTGTGGAGGCGATGAAAGTCTTGATCTTTCTGCCTGCTGCCACTTCAAGGACTGCTTCAGTTCCATGAAGATTAGTAATGAGCGATTCAAGGGGGCGCTCCAAAATTCTCTTCACGCCAAGAGCCGCCCCTAAGTGAAAAATCCCATCGACTCCTTGAGATGCCTGATTGAGAACTTGCCTATCGAGCATATTGCCCTCGATAAAAGTGAATTGTGAATGCCCAGAAAACTTCTCAATATTCTTCTTCGAGCCCGTCGATAAATCATCTAGGGCGACAACGTGATCGCCTCGATCGAGAAGCCGCGCGGCGAGGTGAGAGCCGATGAAACCCGCGCCACCAGTTATCAAGAATTTCATGATTTGCCCACCTTACCCGAGTAGCTCGCGATAAAGCTCTTCGTGGGCCTTTGCCATCACATCGACCGAGAAAAGTTTCTCTGCTCTTGCTCTAGATGCCTCACTCATCGCATTAGAACCTCTTGTTACCGCGGCGACTTCTTCGACTGCTTTCGCCATTTCCTGCGAATCTCGCTTAGTAAGCCAACCCGTCACGCGATCTTCCACGATTTCAGCGACTGAACCGACATCTGTTGCTACCACAGGCACACCTGCCATCTGTGCTTCAATCAGAGATAAGGGCATTCCTTCGCTATCACTTGTAGAGAGGCCTATATCCGCTATCGACCACATCAATTCCTTTTCTTGCCATCCCACCATAAAAAGGTTGTCGGGGATAGCTCTGGCTAAATCTCGCTCCATATTCCCACCACCCGCCATTACGAAATCAATTCCGGGAACCAGTCTTGCAATCTCCACTACTCGATCGGGTCGCTTCACTTGAGTAAACCTTCCAAGCCAGACCACTATCGGTCGACTTCCAGTCAAATAGGAATTTGGATTTCTTGAAGGATTAGCAATTCGAGACTCGCTGGATCCTTGGTTTTGGGCATGAGAATTTAGTGAGAGCGACCGATTAACTTCTTCTAAAGCAGACTTCCTCGAAAGGAGTTTGATTGGCTCAATTCCAGGAGCAATGGATTGATACTGAGCTACCGAGCCAACCCCGACTGCAATCAACTCATCTTGAACACGTCTGCCAACCGAGATCAATCGATCGGTTCGTCTCGCTAATACCCGCTCGATGGCGTTGAGCACCGTCACTTTCATCTTCGAGAATTCTGGATCATAGAGATGATGTCCATGAAAAGTGTGGATTCGTTTTGCTGGATAGTTGATGGTCCTTGCAATCAGCCCTGCCTTAAAAGTGTGCGAGTGGATTATCTCTGGGCGATACTCGGCAACAAGTTTCTTGAACGATTTCCTCGCTGCGAAGTCCTGGATTGAAAATTCGCGAGAGAGAGTTGGTATCCGAACTACCCCGAGTTCAGATGTAACC
>Ga0194119_10001478_pt1 | contig 42588 bp, 23 predicted proteins | sample TA2MahC100mmetaG_FD_148620 | JGI IMG/M metagenome (GOLD analysis project Ga0194119, IMG submission 148620) | Freshwater microbial communities from Lake Tanganyika, Tanzania - TA2015018 Mahale Deep Cast 100m | ecosystem: Environmental > Aquatic > Freshwater > Lake | place: Tanzania: Lake... | reverse complement strand
GCTCCGGTAGTAACTCTTGAAAAAGCAGAATCTTTTGAAGATGGAATTAAAAGAATGAACGATACAAAATACGGACTCCAAGCTGGCGTGTTTACAAATAATCTTACAAATGCAATGAAATCATACGAGGAGTTGGAAGTCGGCGGAGTTATCATTAACGATTACCCAACATTTCGAGTTGACAATATGCCTTACGGTGGTATTAAAGAAAGCGGTTTCGGTCGTGAAGGAATTCGTTACGCAATTGAAGAGATGACGGAATTAAAGCTCGGTGCATTTAAGTTGTAATGCTAATTTTTGCTAAATTGAGGCTGATATACAAAGATTATAAGTAACCTCGCAGTTAGAGATGTTTGAATATTAATAAAACTTTCATAGCTTTAATTACTATTTCGAAAAAGCAGTAATCAACGCATTCAATAAATCTGCACGCCGGACAGGTTTGGGAATAAAAACTAAACCCATTTCCTCAATTTCTTCCTTCAATCCGCTTAAAATATCTGCGGAGGTTGTTACAATCTTTAAGTCTTTTAATCTTTCTCTTTTTTTAATTTCCTTAATTACATCCATTCCTGCGATATCAGGCAAACGAAGGTCTAAAACTATTCCATCAAAATCCTCAGTAATTAACTTGTTTAGAGCAAGCTTACCAGAGAATACTGTCTCAACGTCACATTCACTGAGCATAAGTTTGAATAGTTTGTGATTGTATTCCTGATCGTCAATTACTAAAACTTTCTTTCCTTTGATAATAGATAAATCTTTTGGCAATTCAGAAACTTCAGCTTCTTCAATTTGCTCAGCACGCTCCGCTGGGTAAGTAAAAGTCACAGTCGTACCTGCATTTTTTTTGCTTTCAATTTTAATTTCTCCCTTCCATAAAGCACAAATCTCTTTTGAGATAGCGAGACCCAAACCACTGCCGCCATATTTCTGTGAGATTTCCCAGTGAGCCTGTTCGAATGGGGTGAAAAGTCTATCCAGCTCTTCTTGTGTCATTCCAATTCCAGTATCGCTGATCGAAAAATTCAGAGTTTTGTTTCTATATTTCACATCTACCGAGATCAATCCTTCATCAGTGAACTTCACTGCATTATCTAAAACATTTAGCAATACACGCTGCAAGTTATGAGCATCGATACTGAAATAACTATCCGGTTCAATATTTGAATTATAATCTAATGCAACTTTCTTCCCAATCAACTTCACCTCTATCATGGAAAGGACCGATTTCATTAGAGTAACTATATTATATGGTTTCTCTATCAATTTGATTTTGCTTGCTTCAGCTTTCGAAAGATCAAGAATGTCATTTAAAGTTTTTAATAAATGCTCTGCGCTCTTCTGAATGTATATTAGAAATTCTTTCACTTCTGCATCTACTTCCAAACTGATCAGAATATCCACATAACCAAGAATAATATTAATAGGAGACCTGAGTTCATGTGACATGTTTGCCATGAATCTGGATTTTGTTGCCGCTTGCAAATCTTTTTGTTTGACTGTCTCTTCGAGCTTCTTGACGTGATCTCGTAATTCTGAATTATCAAAAAAGAGGAACAATGAACTTGGACGCTTATGGAAAATTATACGCGAAGCATAAACATCGATCCAAAATTTCGTTTTATCGCGATATCGATGTACTTTTAATTGCTTGGGCAGCTGAGTATAGAACTCAACATCAGATGAGATCAAATCATTTACTTCACTTACTAAATCTGGGTCTACTAAATCCCAAATTTTCCTTCCTATGTTTTCTTTACCAGTGAGTTGGAACATCTCCATACCGCGTTTATTCATGAAAATTATCTCTGCAGTTTCCTTATCGAGAATCAACATGCCCATTAACATTCCATCAATAATTTCGGAATGAGCATTCTGAAGTGTGAATAATCTATCTCTGAAATTTTTCTCTTCAGTTATATCACGAACAATTAAAATATAATCGTTTGTTTTTCTTTTCTTTTGCTTGTAAGCCAGCATAGAAACATTTGCATAAATCTCCACACCAGACTTAGTTAAAAGTCTTGTCTCATAGTTAGTCAGATTTTTTTCAGAGATGATTGCTCTGACGATTTCATTTCGTCCTCTTTCATACTCGGAAATCAGAGCACCAATGTGTTTGTCAAGAATTTGTTTTTCTGTAAAACCAAAAATCTTCGATGCGGCTCCTTGCCAAGATTTTATTATTCCGCGTGAATTAATCTGAATAATTGCCTCACTCGAATATTGAATAAAATCAAAACTTGCCTCATTTGGTTTTGATGATTTAACTGATTTGGTTTTTACGTTCTTAATTTCTTTTGACTTTTTTGTTGCTGTTTTAGCTTTTTTCATTTCGTAATCCTTGAGAATTGTAAATAAAATAATAAAAATTGAAGGAAATGTGGAAGATAATTTTTTTATTCGAAGTGAAAATTTCAGTATATTTACAGTGAATTTTATGGAAACAAATATCTCAAACCTTACTGTTAAAAAAACTAATCTTCCTAAAAAATTTCCAAAGGAAAGCGAATTAGGTTTCGGTGTGCATTTTACAGATCATATGTTTGTTTGGGACTATTCCCCCGATACTGGCTGGGTGGAACCGACTATTCAACCTTACTCTTCGGTATTAGTCGAGCCGGGTTGTGTTGTTTTTCATTACTCACAGGCAGTTTTTGATGGTTTGAAAAGTTTTTTAGGAGTAGATGGTAAAATTAGACTCTTCCGAGTAAAAGATTATTTCAATAGGTTTAATCGTTCCTCTGCTGGATTGTGCATCCCTCAATTCGATGCTGACGAAGTAATCGACTACTTAAAAGAATTACTGATAATTGAGAAAGAGTGGCATCCAAGTTCTATAGGGACTTCGATATATATTCGTCCGCTGATTGTGGCCCGTGACAATCTTCTCGGAGTTAAGTCTTCAAAAACATTTTCTATGTTTATTGTACTTAGTCCTGTCGGAGCTTACTATGCAGAAGGATTTAGCCCTGTAAAAATCCTTGTCGAAGAAGAACATTCTCGCACAGCTCCAGGCGGATTAGGCGACCTGAAAACTCCAGCAAATTATGCTGCAAGTTTATTCTCGACTGAGCGGGCAAAATCGAAAGGATTTACACAAGTCCTTTGGCTTGATGCCGTTGAAAAAAAATGGATTGAAGAAGTTGGAACAATGAATATCTTCTTCCGAATTGGAGATGAACTTATCACTCCTCCTCTTGAAGGAACGATATTGCCAGGAATTACCCGCGATTCAATCATTAAAATTGCAAAACGAGAGAAATTCAAAGTAACCGAAAGAAGAATTTCCATAGATGAAGTATACGAAGCTCATGCTAAAGGGACGTTAAAAGAAATCTTTGGCTCTGGGACGGCCGCCGTTGTTTCCCCTGTTGGAAAGTTGAGCTACAGAGGGAAAATGATTACAATAAACAACAATGAAATCGGTGAATGGAGTCAATATCTTTATGACATCATTACTTCGATGCATTATGGAAAATCCGAAGACGTTTACGGCTGGACAAGTATAGTCGAGTAATTGTTCTTGGCTGGTCAACTTTTCATTGTTTCAACGCCAATAGGGAATTGGAACGATTTAACTTATAGGGCTAGACGCACTATTTCCGAAGTAGATTTCCTTGTTTGCGAAGGGTATAAATTCGGTAAAAGAATTTTAAAACAACTCAACCTTGAAAAAGAGCTTCATCTTCTCAATGAACACAACGAAGAGGAAAACTCGTTGTATATCATTCAAGAACTTCTTATTGGTAAATCTTGCGCAATCATTTCCGATGCCGGTACGCCAATATTTGCGGATCCGGGACATCATCTCATTCCACTTGCTATTAAAAATGGTATTTCCATTTCACCAATACCGGGCGTCGATTCGCTAATTCCATCACTAGTTTCATCAGGCTTTGACATAAGCAGATTTTATTACGCCGGATGGCTTTCTCCCAAAAAAGATAAGCGCCTCGATGAGTTAAAAAAATTAACTGGTATAAAAAAAACACTTGCGATAATGGAGACACCCTATCGACTTAAACAGCTTCTCGATGATGTTAAAAAAGTTTTTGGCGAAGAAAAAATTATTTCTCTAGCTTGTGATGTAACAACTGAGAAGGAAATGTTTTATCGCGGCAAAGTTAGCGACGTACTATTGGATATTGAAAGTTTAAATGAAAAGTGCGAGTTCGTTTTGATAATAGATAACACTAATAAGTAATTTCACCCCAACTATAAAAAAGGGAGAATTTTTATTCTCCCTTTAAAGCAGCATTAACTTTTTCAATTAACGATTGGTACGATACTGGTGAAGTAATAAAGTGATTTGCTCCGAGCTGAAACACGAGTTCAACTACTTCTTTGTCATTTAATGCAGATGCAACAATAACTTTAGCAGAAGAATTCTTTGGACTCGTTCGGAGAAATTTTAATACTTCAAATCCACTGACTTCAGGCATCATTAAGTCAAGAATGACTAAATCGTAATGGTTGTCCGATATTTTTGATTTTGCCTCTTTACCATTTGGTGCTGTATCGGCATCCATGCCGGCACGTTTTAAATAATGCAAGTGCATTTTTACGACAAGTGGATTGTCGTCTACGATTAAAATTTTATAAGTGCTCATTGTCCCTCATAAGATAAATTTGATTCTGTAACTGATGATCTATAGACTCTCCATTTTGAAGTCTGGTAAACAAGTGTAGTATAATCAAATCCTTGTTCAAATGCATCAGGATACATTGCTGTCAATTGATCAAATCCAGTTGCAGTAATTTCTGGTTTTGGTACTACAATATAATCCGCTCTGAATGCCGGCTGCTGCAGTGATCTCAAATAATCATGTTGGTAAGGTAAAAAGAATTGCTCAGGATTGCTGTAAAAACAGACTATCGGATAACCAACTGCATCATCGATAAGTATTTTGCTTTTTTCTGTTGTATTCTGCTTAAGGAATTTTGCTACATTTAATTCTTCCTCAAATAGATCTTGAACCTGCTCGCCTTGTAATGCTTTTGTGAAATTAACTTCTGTAAAATCTACCGAATTTGATAATGAATAATATCCAAAAAATAATGATACAAACATTAAAACCGATATTAATCCGCCATATGCAGGCTGATAACTCGGAGAGTTAACAAAGTAATAAACTACGATGATCGTAATCGGGATCAATACTGCAAACCAACTGACTGACAATGATGAGATTCCCAAAAAGATAACAATAATCTGAAGAATTACTGGCGCGATTGCAGCGACAAATAGTGTTACTGTCCGAATAGTCGGAAGAACAAAAAAGTAAGCTGGGAATGCGAGGAATGCCATCTTTAAAACTACCCAAACGGATTTAATTATATCCCCCTTCGCATCAAATAACTCAGGACGAAGTGCCATTTCATTTGAAACCTGTTTGAAATAGGAATATGGACTGAAATAAAAGTAAAACGGTTCACCAGCAAAAATCCAATTAAGATAAATCCATGATCCAAGCACGATGAATGTCGGTAAAACCAGCATCATTGTAAGTGCAAATATTCGAGTAATATTGAAATCTGTAGATTCAGATATCAAGAATGGAGCAAAAGGAATTAAAGCCATTGTTAGAAAAAATGTATCATACCTGATGCCCGCCATTGCACCCAAAGCTACACCAGACAAAACAATGTAATACGGGATTCTTGTTTCATGAAATCTGAAAAATGAATAAACAAAGATCACAAAAAACACCATGTAAAGCGTCAGGCTCGGTTGAGCAAACATCACATATAGAAAGATTGGATTTAAGAAGAACAAGACAGTAACTACAATCTTAATTGCAGTGTTTCCCGGTATCCATCGTAAATATCTTACACAAAGTGCCACACAGAATGCACCCCAAAATGTCGAAATAACTAATGATGCAATCGGTGAAGAAGAAATCGATAATGGCAGATAAAATAGATATGGAAGAGGAGGATATATTAATCCCATATTTTCTAATCTGGGTGGATTTCCACGCATAGCAAGCTGCGCTTTTTCCATCAGGAAAATGCCTTCTTGTGCGTAGAAGCTATAGCTAGTGTAGAAGAAAACACCGATAATGAAAAATGCTATCCAGAAAAAGAAAAAAACAAGTATGTCACGTAATTTGATTCCCATTTACGAACTCTTTATTTCTGGTTTGGAATAAGTTGTTAATCCGTGTGTTGTTTTTTCCCAATAGAATGGCTTTACAATTAATTGCCACAATGCTTTATACGAAGCTAATGAATGGAGAATCCAATAAACAGGATTCAGCAAAGCGAACGTTACAAGGTTGTATTGCCTTCTGCGAAATACTGCAAGCATGTTCATATAAACAACCATCGCGTTACCAATTAGCAGGTTAAATAGTGATATGTACAAAACCCACGCAGGGAAAACATCAGAAATCCACGCAGGCTTGAAGACGAGCCAAACTACAAACAGAATCCACAATGGCAAATTTATCAAGAATGTCGCCGGAGTACCTCCGATAAACATGAAGAAAGCGAAAATACCTCGGACACCGATCCTTTGGAAAAGTAAAAGAGGATTTCTCAAATGCACAAGAAATGTTTGCATATATCCTTTTACCCAACGGGAACGTTGACGAATCCAGCTTGCTGTATGCTTGTTTGCTTCTTCATAAGTTGTGGAATTTATAGTACCAATTTTATATCCCTTTGCATATGCTCTAATACCTAAATCAGCATCTTCGGTAACATTGAAAGGATCCCAAGCATTAAGCTCTATCAACTTGTCTTTAATAAAATGGTTGCTTGTACCCCCCAATGGAATTGGTACATTAAGTCTATCCATACCAGGAAGCATGTAATCAAACCAGTATGAATACTCGAGTGTAAACATTCTTGTTAAGAAGTTTTCGTTTGCATTAAAATAATTAAGCTGAGCTTGGATACAGATTACATCTTCGGGGAATTTTCTGAATCCTATTATTGCTTTCTTAAGCTGGTCAGGTTCTGGAATATCTTCGGCATCGTAAATTGTAACAATGTCACCGCGACAAAATACCAAGCCATAATTACAGGCTTTTGGTTTTGTCTTCGGCTGCATGTTTGGTACAATTATACACTCGAAATGCGATGGGATGTTTAGATTACGAATCTTATCGATCGTTGGAAAATCTTCTTCCTCAAGAAGGATTTTTATGTCTAATTTATCTTTCGGGTAATCGAGTTTATTTAGTCCAGCTATTAATGTTTCGATTACTTCTGGTTCTTTGTAAACCGGCAGAAGAATACTATATGGTGGAAGGTCTTTATTTTCCAATTCCTTCACTTCTGCTTGAGTTACACTTTCGTACATTTCAAATCTTGCACCAGCAAGGGTGAGAATAAACTTAAAACCAATTGAGAATAAGTATAGTAAATTCACCAATGCCATCAGAATTATTGTCGTTGTCCTCGGTTCGACCGCAAGACCGATAACCAACAAAGTTCCAAGCAATGCAAGACCAAGAGTTTGTGGTAGAGTAAATGTTTCAATAGCCGAACTTCGCTCGTCTTCCGTGAATAAGCTATATACTGCGCTGCTTGCTAATTCCTGTCCAAAAGCTTTATTTAAAACCCATTGAATGTCGACGTCCGTAGCGTAATAAATTTTCAATGGCATTTTTATTTTATCATAAATTGTGTTAATCACTTCCTCATCAAGCGGATTGACCATGGCAATTAAGAGCGAATTCGCATCTCTCCTGACTGGTACAACGAGTTTATCATTGAGGTAAGTTTGATCAAAATTTGCAAGAAGCTCGTAATCGATGTCCTGCTTGAGGAGATCAATTTTATGAACAGGAATTTCCCACCGAATTATCGTTTCATAATCCGTGCGAGATATATGTCCATAAAATAGAAGAACTTTTGGAAAATATAGATTTTCACTTTTTCCATGTTCTTCAATAGCTTCTATCTGAGCTTTTGAAAATACTCTATGTTTTAGCAGAGCACTTTGTAAAGCTTGACTATGACTGGTACCAGATTCCGAGCTTAAAAGCTCTTCCGGCACCGACTTCTCGTCCAAAGGCGTCCACGCTGAATCCGACATATCCTGATAAATGTTTGTTGAACTTATAAATTAATGCTGGTTCTACTTTAAGAAGCGAAAAATCTAAATTTCTTTCGAAAATTTGACTGAATCTTAATGTAGAATCAACTTTGTCATGATTTCCAAGACCAAGAATCAGGTTACTTGCTAATAGTATCGACACTCTGGGTGAAATATTTAACCCGATTGTAAGTCCTCCGCGAAGCTGATCCGACGGAGCTTCGAATCTTTTTCTGATTGCAAAGAATATTTCCCAGAAACCCTGTGTACCTGTAAATCCGAATGGGGAGCCAACTAGCGCCCCAACTTGAAGATCTACTTGGCTGTTACCAAGTGGTGGATCGCCAGGATTGCTATACAATGGAAAGGAAACAAGAAACTGCAAAGCTGCACTAGGGGCATCTCTTGTGAGTTGAAATTGGAGACCAACTTCTTGATCACCAAATCCACCGTTTGTTATCAATCCAATACTATCACGATAACTTAGTCCATAGAAGAAAAAATTGGAAAGGAACATAATATTATCTTCCAATCCGAATTCATAGTATAGATTGGTTTCATATTTAGTGAATATTCCACCAAGCGGCAGAAAGAATCTGTCCCCATTTCTATTGAAGATAGTTTCTGATGAATAAAAAGTTTGCACACCGGAGAGGAAATATTTGCCGGCTTTTTGCTGCCAGACACTCGCACTGCCATTTGAAGAAAGCAGTACAATAAATGCCAATATTGAAATTACACTTTTATGAGCGCGCAATTCTAACTCCTCTTTGACTTCTGAAGTAAAGTAAAATTGATATTGCTATGATCAGTATCCATCCAATCAATAAATAAACATATTTATATTTATCCCAAGATATTTTAACAACAGGCACGTTTTCTTTTGTTGTATAAAGTATTTTGTCAATCGCTTCTGTAGTCTTAAAGAATAATGGATAATCTGTTCCACTCAAAATAGCGACGTTTCCATCAACATTACTTATTCTTTGACTAAAGTGATCGGCAAGTTGAACTAAATAATTCTTTCCTTGATCGCCATAGCTCGATAATAAAAGAACTTCATTATTGGTGAGTGTACGTGTTAACTGCATGACTGCAATAGGCATTTCATCGGAATATTCGAACATAACTTGCTTTGTAGAACTGCTGATAATTTTAAACCGTTGATTCATATCGAGCGGCAGATATTCGAATGATTCTTTATTATACCTTACATCTGAAGAGACTACAATATAATTGTTACTCGAATTCTCCATAGTATTAAACATCTCAGCAAAACTCATCGATGGGGGATAATATTGAGTTTGTCTAGATAGTGTTTGAATCGATCGAATTACAGAAGCAGCGGCTTCGATATGCTGCGGAAGTGGATTCGATTGAAACACCATGTAAGTATTTAGTAAAAACGAATTCGGGAATTTGCTGAAATTATTTACTTTTTCAACGACTCCAGTTGTAATATCAAAGTAAGAATATGAATAGATTTCACCTACGAATTGAGTCAGATCGTCTCTGCACTCACCTTCATCTGGAAAGTAATTGAACTCTAGATCGCATGTGTTTACTTTTTTAAATAGATATTTCGGCAACGAAACATACAAACCGTTAAAAGTTCCGCTTGCATCGAGACGTTTGCTTTCAACTAGCACATCATTCAAATAGACATTTAAGAATCCATTTGGAAAAGTTTCTTTGACCGGAGTGTATTTTGAGTACAGATAAAAATCAACATTATCAATTGATTTTGCTAAATCTAATTCGGAAAAATACATTGTAATTCTTAGACTACCAATTCCTTTGGTTTGCAATTTTTCATAACCCAATTCATCAAGAGTCAGTTTATATTTGTTATCTTTAAAGGATTTAATCTTGAAGGGTTCAATATAGCGAATGACCGCAAAATTACTCAATAACTTTGCATAATGTTTTGGATTCACTAATGTTCCTCCGGCCTTCTGAACTGCGGTTGGAGTTTCCCCTGAAACATATAGGACTTTTGTACCGCCGAAAGTTTTTGTGAGGAGTATACCGTCATCGGGAGTGAGATCCTGCTTGAAATATTCCTTTATCCCATCCCGGTTCGTTGCAAGTGGAATAGGTAGACTCATTAAATTATCAATTTTCCCTACACAAATTACATGCGAATATGTCCCTATCTTATTAATATTGAATTCTTCAAAGGAATCATAATCGATAGTTGAGGTTTTGACGTCTTCCAGCATCCGTGTGTTTACCCAAGTAGCAGCACCCGCAACTTGAGGATCGAGGTTTTTTGGAATTAAAATTAAGTTTTTTTCCATCCGGCTCGAGAAGAAATCGGCGATTAGATTTTTCGAAACATCCGTTGGAAATGATAAAGTCAATCTTGAATCTTGCCTTATCACCAACCAAAGAGCTTGCGTTGCTAAATCCCTGCACCTGTCGTCAGTAATATTCAGATATCCGCCAACTTCAATTTTTAGAAGAGGCTTTTCGGATTCCAATATATCAGCTTGTTTAACTCCTGCCAATGAAATCCTAACAATGGGACTCGTAACAGCGGTTCTATAAAAAGACGTATACACTGGAACATCATTGATAGATACTTTTATATTAGAATATTCTGATAAAATGCTCGAGAAAGAGTAGTGCAGTTCAAAATAACTGTTTGAGAAATCTATCCCAGAACGTGGAATTGGAAAAAAGAAAGTGTGTGCTGGTGTTATTCCATAAAGAACAATGTCTTTTTGAAATCCTATATCCTTAAGAGTATAGGTTCTGAGTTCTTGCGCCATTGAAGCGCTCGGTGCAAGTACGACTAATGTAACCTGCAATATGACCAAAGATAGTAGGAGTTTCTTCTTCATCTACTTTAGCTCCCTTATATAACTAGCGCATATTTAAGTAGATAATTATTAAAAGTCAAGTATTTTTTTAAAGAATTTCCAGAACTATAAGATTTTCAATATGATACGTATGGGGGAAAAAATCGATCGGTTGGACCAAACCAACCTTGTATTGATCTGAAAGACGAGCAACATCTCTGGCCTGTGTAGATGGATTGCAACTTACATAATAAATTCTTCGTGGTTTAATTTGACAAAGCTGTATTAAAGTTTTTTCTGATACTCCAGCACGAGGTGGATCAAGTATCACTGTAACATCATTTTGATCACGATTAAATCTTTCTAAACTAAATCCATGTTCTAAGTTGGTGACAAAAAATTCACAATTTGTAATATTATTTATTTCTGCATTCTTTTTTGCTGCTCGAATTGAAGAATCTGAAATTTCAATTCCATAAATAAACTCAAACAAATCGGCTAAAACTATACCAATCACTCCAACTCCGCAGAATAAATCTATTAGTGCAGGCTTTTTACCTTTGAGTTCAGTTTTATCGTTCCTAATTATTTGCTTCACAATCGAAAAAAGTTTTTCTGCTTGATGTGTATTTGTTTGAAAAAATGTGTTTGCAAATATCTCAAATTGTTTATTTAATAATACCTCTTGGATATAACCTTTTCCGAATATCACATGTTCTTCATGACTTAGAGCGCTGCTCAAATGCGGCATGCTGATACTATTCACGAAAGTAGTAACTTGTGGAAAGTTTTGATTCAATATATTTCCTAGTTCATGCATTAAATCTTTATCATATTGAGTTGTGATAAGATTAATCATTTTATCGGGAGTATTGTAACTTTCTCGGATCGCAAGTGCTTTTAATAATCCATTTCTGTTCTTCAACGAATGAACCGAAATTTTATTGTTGAAGAAAAATTTGCCGATAATATTTCGTACATCATTCGAAAACTCAGACTGCAAGTAACATTTATTTAGGTGTAAAACCTTGTCGAACACATTGGGGATATGGAGTCCGAGTGCAAATGATTTCTCTTCGGGCGAGTACTCAATTCCCGTTTCTAACCATCGTTTATTAGAAAACGAATACTCCATTTTGTTTCTGTAGTGATAAATTCGATCTGAACCTATTGTGTTTTCAACTTCAATATTTTTCAGTTTGCCGATCCTGGACAATGCATCTTTAACAATTTCCTTTTTATTTTCAAGCTGTACTTCATAGTTCATATACTGAATTTTACACCCGCCGCATAATCCAAAATGTTGACATTGAGGATTGATCCTGCTAGGCGAATGTAAAATTATCTCTTTCGCTTCCGCTTCGCAGAAATCTCTTTTAATCTTTTTTATCTGGACTCTGACACGCTCGCCAGGTATACAATTTTCTATAAAAACTTTTTTCCCTTCATATTCAGAAAGGCATACTCCTTGATGAACCATTTTTCCAGCTATCAATTCGATTATATCATTTTTCTTCATCTCAACCAGTATATATAGACGTAATTTTTTCCTTCGGAGGTAATATTTTCATGTAATTTTTACTCTCACAAAATAATTTATTTATTTTTTTTAAATAATTAAACGTTTATTGTTTGGCACGCGACTTGAGTCGTTATTATCACCTATCAATTATGAAAATACTCTCCTGACCTCCTACTAATCCCAGAGCTTTCCCTCTGGGATTTTTTTTGCACCAAATTGAAATCTCAAATCAAGAATTAATCTCATTTCAAAACAATTCATATCACAAAAACCTTAAAAAGGTCGAAAAAACGCTCCCAAATATTCGGCATAACTCTTGGGTAACAAAACTTTGACTATGAAAAATAGGAAATAACTAGATGATGAGTCTCACAAAAAGACACAAATAAAAAATCTGAATCTGCGGAGACTAGATAGGAGGTAAATATTTCAGATAAGATCGACTATCAAACGTGAATAAATAATGACTTCAATGATCATGAAATTAATATGCTCAAAATCAATAAGTGAATTGAAAACAATAAAAGATGGAGATGAAAACTCATTGAGAGGAAAATCGATGCAAAATGATCTATTAAACACATAGTGCGAGAAACATAATTGAATGAAAAATTTTTGAGTCTTTAACAAAGACATATGGAATTTCTAAATCACTAATGACTAAATAATAATTAGGGGGACTCCATGAGATCCTATTCTACATTGTTAGGTTCTTTTCTACAAAAGACCTATTTGCTCTTTGCCATAATATTAATGGCAATTATATCCCTTTATAATCCTGCGTCCGCTCAATCGGGAAGCTGTGACTTGAATAACTTCGTCACATATACCCAAGGAGGATGGGGAAATAAAGGAGGAAAGTTATGTGACGGTGTCACGAAAATAACTGTTAAGCAGCTTCCAACTGGACAAGAAGTCTCCAAAGGAAATGGAACTGATAAGCTCGGTTCTAATACAACCTTTACCTATTCTAATGGAAAATCAGTTGTCATACATACTTCTTGTTCACAGCCAATCTATGTTGGGATGGAAGTCAATAAAGATGGTTTTACATATAAGATTACAGAATTAAAAACCATTCCTTCTTCTTCAACAAATCCCGGCAATATTCGCGACCTTCATTTTCCATCTGTGTTTCCCAGTGGATTAGTCGTTGGACAGTCCAGTGGCTTTACATTAAAACTCTCCGAAGCAAAAGATGTGAAAGATTTCCTGCCAGCCGGAGGAACACCAAAAGCACTTGATAAAAATTATGTTGATTCAAAATCGACAAAGGCCGGTGTTTTTGCTGGACAAGCGGTTGCTCTAAAAATGAATATCGCTTTCAGTGATGCAGGAAAAATTGGTACAGGTAGTGTAAAACTTGGTTCGTTAATTGTTTGCGCTGGTCCCCTTGCAGGGAAAACTGTTTATGAAGTAATGGACATTGTTAATAAGTCATTAAGCGGCGGAACAACTCCATACTCTTATTCTCAATTGAATGATGCAGCGACCGCCATCAACGAAAACTTTGACGAAGGAAAAGTCAATAAAGGATTTTTGAAATGTCCAACTACACCTGTTCTTGGTTCAATTTCAGGTTCAGTATTTTTCGATGTGAATTCCAATGGTTCATTCGACAGTTTTGAATTTGGATTAAAACACGTAACCGTTAAGTTGTATGAGGGCTCAGTTCAGAAAGCTGTTACACTGACTGATGAATTTGGATTTTATAAATTCTCCAATTTGCCAGCAGGTGGATATAAAATTCAAGCAATTGATCCACCATTATTAGTTTTAACTACTACACACAATCCGATTAATTTGACACTCGGTTCAGGTGAAAATAAAACTAATAACAACTTTGGCTACAAATGTGGTCCAAGTCTCGCTAAGATTTCTGGATATGCCTACGTTGATGCAAACAAAAATGGCATTAAAGAATTAGGTGAAGCCCCATTAAAGGACGTTGTAATAAAACTCTATGATGAACATGGACAAATTGAAACTTCAATGCTAACAGATGATGCTGGATTTTATGAATTCCGAGATTTAATTCCAGGTATCTACACTGTTGAAGAAATTGATCCAGACATGTATAGAAGTGTAACTTCGAACTGGATTAATTTGATGATTTCTGCAGGTGAAAGTTCACAGAATAACAATTTTGGCGATATCCTTTCTGCCGACATTTGCGGAATCGTTTTCGATGATCTGAACAGCAATGGTGTAAAAGATCCATCTGAACTCGGAATTAAAGACGTTTTAGTTGAATTATTCATTAAAGCAACTGGAGAATTTGTTGCTTCGACTACTACTGGAGTTAATGGTGAATACTGCTTTGGATATTTAATTCCAAATGTCTATAAAGTTAAAGAAACTGATCCAGCCGGTTATGTAAGCACTTCACCAAACGAAATAACCGTTACAGCTAATCAGGGCGATAAAAAATACAATAATAATTTTGGCGATAAGCTTGCTACTCCTCATAAAGGTTCGATCAGTGGTCTAATTTGGAACGATCTGAATAAAAATGGAGTCCAAGATCACGGCGAGCCTGGAATGAAAGATGTAACTGTTAAACTCTATGATTGTCATGATAATTGGATTGCAGAGAAAAAATCTGCTTCTGATGGAAAATATAATTTCGGTGATCTGAGCTCCGGATCTTATACAATTTTAGCTCAGCTTCCATCAGGATTTTCATTTAGTCCGAAAGACAATGGTCACGACGATAGTAAAGATTCCGATGTTGATCCTATCACCTGGAAAACCGATTGTATAAACCTTGCTGCCGGACAAAATAAGGCAGATGTTGATGCCGGAATGTACCTATCAGCAACCTGTTCAATCGGTGATAGAGTATGGAATGACAAGAATAAAAACGGTATTCAAGATGCTGGCGAGCCAGGTATGGCAAATGTGAAAGTTAAGCTAATAACCTGCAGCTCTTCAGTTTATATAGATACGAAGTTAACCGACCATGATGGTAAGTATTTATTTACCGGTGTTACTGCTGGAAACTATACACTTATTTTTGAAGACCTTCCGGCAGGATGGAAATTCAGTCCAAAAGATGCTGGACACAATGACTTATTAGATTCAGATGTTGATCCTTCAACAGGAAAAATTTACTGTATCAATATCGATCCATCTTGGTGCGACAGTAACTCGACTAAGTGGGATGCCGGTATATATCAAGATGCTCCTCCGCCAACATGTTCAATCGGCGACAGAGTATGGGAAGACAAAAATAAAAATGGCGTCCAAGATTCTGGTGAACCAGGCGTAAAAGATATTACTGTTAAATTAACTGCCTGCAGCAGCAGTACCGCAATTAAAACTACCAAAACAAACGAACACGGTAATTATTTATTTGCCGATGTGATTGCTGGTCAATATCAAATCCAATTTGAATTACCTACCGGATATGAATTTAGCCCGGCAAATAAAACAAACGATTTATTCGATTCTGATGTTGAATACTCGAATGGAAAAACAACGTGTTTCACAATTGATCCAAGCTGGTGCGATAGCAATTCCACTAAATGGGATGCTGGAATTTATCTCCATACTCCTCCGCCAACGTGTGCAATAGGCGACCGTGTATGGGAAGATAAAAACAAAAATGGCGTCCAAGATGCTGGAGAACCTGGTGTAAAAGATATTACAGTGAAATTATTCGCTTGCAGCACTTCAAGTCCACTGTTTACTACCAAAACCGATCACGATGGCAAATATTTATTCCCCAGTGTCGTTGAAGGATTCTACACAGTAAAATTTGAAGGACTTCCTGCCGGTTATTCATTCACATCAAAAGATGCAGGTCATAACGACCTTATCGATTCAGACGTTGATCCAGCAACTGGAAAGACGGCTTGTTTCAATATCGATCCATCATGGTGCGACAGCAATTCCACAAAATGGGATGCCGGTATTATCTCATGTCCTCCAGGTGTTAAAGTTGCTGGCAAAGTCTTTAACGATGCCAATGGAAATGGCGTACACGATGCTGGTGAAGTCGGTATTGCAAACGTTGAAATGAAGCTTTGGGGAATTGCTGCAAATCTGATTGCAACAACTTTAACTGATGCACTCGGTAAATTTGAATTCATGAATGTAATTGACGGTCAATATCACGTTCAAGAAATTGATTTACCGGGCTATGTCAGTACGACTCCAAATTCTGAATTCATCACTATTGCAGGTGCGGACAAATATGGTCTGAAATTCGGTGATAAAGTAAAACCGACTCCAGAACCATGTGATCTTACAAAATACTCAACCATGACTCAGAATAGTTGGAAGAGTGTTAAAGGATACAATTTACTCGATTCCAAGTTCACGACATTATTCACTAGTGGATTAATAATTGGCGATCATGGTGCTGGTTATCAAATAAAATTCACTTCTGCAAATGCAGTAAAGAACTTTATGCCGCAGTCCGGTGTGCCCTATGCTCTTGATCAAAGCTATATTAATCCAGTCAACACTCCAGCTGGTGAATTTGCTGGACACATTCTAGCATTGGCCTTAAATCTTGCTTACAATGATGCTGGATTACTCGGTCATACAAGCACTACAAAACTTGGCAATTTAGTTGTTGGAAGCGGTCCATTAAAAGACTTCAAAGTTTATGAAGTACTTAATATCGTTAATAAAGCTCTCGGCGGAACAGTTAGCCCATTTGATATGGCGACACTGAATCACGTTGTTAAGAAGATTAACGAAAACTTTGATAACTGCAACCTCGGCTTCTTGGTCTGCCCGCCTCCTCCAGATCCATGCGGCGGCGGATTCGATGCTGGTGTAGAATCTAACTCTAACTTAGCTGATCTCTTACTTAGAAGATTAACTAAAATTGAATATGGTCAAACTACAAAAATGCTTCGTAATCCAAAGATTGCTTTCACAGCAAGTTATGGTTTGAATGAGTTATTCCCGAACGTTGGACCTCTTGGCTCAACACCAAAAGAAACTACACCGTTCGATATTCTTGGAATTTCAAACGCGACCTCTGCATATGCTGTTGATTACAATCTTAATATGGCAAAAGGTGATGTTCGTGTTGCAAGTATATTTGCAACTACAACCAATCCGCCTTATGTCTATGAACATACAAAATCAATCTGTGATAGATTAATCGATGCGGAACTTCAGCACTTATCACATGTTGAAATCAATGGCAACTATTACTTTGCTTCTGTTCTTTATAAACAAGCTGAAAATCTGTATGACTATACAATAAACTTTAGCGTTTATGAAAAAGGCGGAACGTTTATAGTTGATTCACGCTGGTTAATTGAGGATTATGATGTACCATCCGGCGTAAGCAATGTTTACAACTTCCAAGTTTGGGCAAGTAACTTCAACAGTACTATGTACCTTGTTATGAGTATTATAGATCAATTCGCTTCAAGAGGAATGGTTCAGTACAATAATAGCATTTCCTTACCGCCAACATTGGTCTATGTACAAAAAGGTAAATACAGTCATACTGGAACTATCGAACTAGTTGTCCAAAACAATCAAGTTGTTGCAGATAACATTACAATTAAAACCAAATCACGGTCAATACAGGGAAGCGGCAAAATTGAAAGCTCTCAATCATTCGGTGTACAGCCTGGATTGAATACAATCTATCTGAAGACCGGTGTGATTTCAGATGCAAATCTGTATATCTCATCTTCAAACGGATTCAGAGACGAAGTATTTGTCAGCGGCGGTGCTTATACCTACTTGAATGGTTCGGCTTCAAAAGTTGATGAATTTGTTACCAACACGTTCACAACTGTATCTGCATCTGAATTGCCTAGCGAAGCATTGATTCTCTCTGGCGGTGCAAAAGTAAAAGGTAAACTAAGCGATTGGGTTTCAATGTTCAGATCGCTTACTGCCAATACTGCACCTTATGACTTAAGCGACTACAATGCTCTCAAAGTTACGATGAGAGGATACGGCAAAGTTTGGTTGAGATTAGAACAAGATGGTATAAGTGGGTTCAACTATCATGCAAAACAAATTGTACTCGATGGTTCAGCACTAGATCTTACAATTCCATTCAGCGAACTCAAACAAGTTGGAAGCTCAACTGCTAAATTCGATCCTTCTCTTGTAAGAAAGATCTCCATCTATATGGATAAAGCAGTTAACAGCACGCTAACTAACTTCGAATTCGAAATCAAGAACATTGCTTTCTTGAGCAAGAATGGTTCTGATAGAAGTAAAGGCGAATCAGTTCCGACAGAATTTAAGCTTTCGCAGAACTATCCGAATCCGTTCAATCCAAGTACATTGATCGAGTTCTCGGTTGCCAAGAGTGAGTTTGTAACTATTAAAGTTTACAACGTTCTCGGAAAAGAAGTCGCCAACTTAGTCAATGAAACTAAAAAACCTGGAGTACATTCAGTTAGATTCGATGCGAATGGATTAAGTTCTGGAGTTTATCTCTACAAGATTCAAAGTGAGTCTTACACTGCTACTAAAAAGATGATTTTACAGAAGTAATAATCTGTAAATACTCCCTTCCATGCACGGCATCCCGATTAACTCGGGATGCCTTTTTATATTTCTCAAAGTAAGACCCCGTCTCATTTTAATTCATTAAAAGAATTACTTCATTCAAAATTTCTCTAAAAACCTCCCATCTTCTTGGCACCAAAGTTGAACAAATATGTGAAAACCATAGAAAGGATTCTAAAAATGAAACATAGATTCAACATTTTTTTGAGTGTTACACTCTCTTTTATTTTCATCGCAATATTCTACAATTCAAGTACAGCCCAAATAAAAGATCTGTGTATTAACATATCTAGCGTCAAAACTCAGGTTGCGACTTTAAATACCAGTTTTGACGTAAATAATAATATTAAAGTCGTTTTGACAGTTGCAAAAACTTTGAACGACAATACATACGGGACAAATTCAATCGGATGGCCAGGCGGCAATCACAAATTCGATCATCTCGTCGGCAGCGACAAGGCTCATTTTGTATTTAAAAACGCAAGCGGCACAACCGTTTTTGATTTTGATCTCGATTATTTACACGGGGATAACAGCATCCCTTCAAAATATCGATCACTCGGAATTTCTGGTGGTGATGGAAAACTCTATACTGGACAAGCAAGCTGGCTGCTCAGCTACAACACTTCCCTCAACAGAAATTTCAATGAGTTTGGATATGTTCTCACAACAAACTCTCCTGCTACAAATTCTAATTATGATCCAAATCCTTCATATCCAAATTGGATATTCGAAATGATCTATGAAGTGACCATTGACAAAGCCGCATTTGGCACATCAGGCTATGGTTCAGTTACTGTTCCCGATATGCATCATTCTCCAAATAAATACGGAATAGACAAAGTCGTTCAACCTTATGACTGCACACCTCCGAAGGGTTCGATTGGAGATAAAGTATGGCTCGATGCAAATGAAAATGGGATCCAAGATGCTGATGAATCTGGAGTCGCTAATGTAACTGTAAAACTCTACAGCGGTAGTTCCCTTCTGAAAACAACAGTTACGAATTCAACTGGGATGTATTTGTTCAGTGACCTTGTGGCTGGAAGCTATCAAGTTGAATTTGTTCTTCCATCCGGCTATCTCTTCAGCCAGCAAGATCAAGGAACTGATGATTCAAAAGATTCTGATGCTGATATTACAACTGGAAAAACAATCATCATTTCTCTTGCAGCAGGTCAAAATGATCTTAAATGGGATGCTGGCATTTACCGCGATTGTAAAAATTCATTGGGCGATTTTGTATGGCATGATAAAAATGTCAACGGCATCCAAGATGCTGGAGAAGTGGGAATCGAAGGAGTAGTAGTCGAACTATTAAAAGGGACTTCGGTTATTCAAACTTCAACTACTGATGCTGCTGGAAAATATTTATTTACGAATTTAGCGAATGGTACATACAGCGTTAGAGTCGCTGCATCAAATTATGCAAGCGGTGGTATATTGTACAGTTCGGCTCAAACAAAATGGTATGCAACAAAGAAAAATCAAGGTTCAGACGATTCAAAAGACAGCGATGCAGGAAAGAATGAATCAGTTTCTGTTACATTAAATTGTGCAAATAACATTACAATTGATTTTGGTTTCTTTAAAACTTGCGTCAGTGTTACAAAATCATCAAATAAAACTACAGCCAAACCTGGAGATGTTATAACATATACTTTCACTGCAGAAAATTGTGGTGATATATCTCTTACAGGCGGTGTAGATTTCTACGATGCTTTAATTAATCCAGTCGCTCCACACAAAATTAATAATATTTCACCCATAAATCCTGGTGACAAAAAATCATTTACCAAAACTTACACCGTAAAAGAATCCGATTGCGGAGATCTTGTAAATACGGTGAAGGCTGTTGGTCATCCAGCAGACGGTTCGGCAGATGTTGAACATACTGCAAGCGTGACAGTGAAAATAGAATGCAAATCTTCAATTGGCGATAAAGTTTGGAACGATTTAAATGAAAACGGCTTACAAGATGACGGCGAACCAGGAATAAAAGATATTACAGTTAAACTTTTTGATTGTGCAGACAATTTCAAAAAGGAAGTAAAAACTGATGCAGATGGTAAATATTTGTTCAGTGAATTAACCCCTGGCGATTATTATCTGCAGTTCGTAAAACCTTCCGATTTTCTATTCACCACAAAAGATGCCGGTTCGGACGACTCAAAAGATTCCGATGCTGATGTGTCAACTGGAAAAACAGTTTGTACAACTCTTTCCCCAAGTGAGAATGATTTAACCTGGGATGCAGGTCTTATCATTAAAAAAGCATCGCTTGGCGATAAAGTATGGAAAGACTTAAACAAAGATGGTATTCAAGATGAAGGTGAACCCGGCATAAAAGATATAACTGTAAAACTTTACAATTGTGCAGATGTTTATATCAAAGAAGTTAAAACAAATGCGAATGGAATTTATTTATTCAACAATTTAATTCCAGGAAGTTATAAAGTTTTAGTACAGCTTCCTGATGATTATTTATTCAGCTTAAAGTATCAAGGTTCGGATGATTCGAAGGATTCCGATATAGATCCAATCACTTGGAAATCTGAATGCATAACTCTCGCAGCTGGAGAAAACAACTTGACAATCGATGCTGGAATGTATTTGAAACCAGCTTCAATCGGTGATTTCATTTGGAAAGATTTAGACAAAGATGGAATTCAAGATGAAGGTGAACTTGGAATGAAAGACGTTGTCGTAAAGTTGTATGATTGCGCCGAGGGATTCATCGCCCAAACTACAACAAATGAAAACGGATTATATTCGTTTGCAAATCTTGAACCGGGCAGTTATGTAATCTTAGTTCAATTGCCTGATGGACATTCTTTCAGTCCAAAAGATCATGGAAGCGACGATGCGAAAGATTCAGATGTAAATCCAACCTCATGGAAGACAATTTGTATAACTTTATCTCCTGGTGAGAATAATACAACTGTCGATGCAGGAATTTATCTGACTCCAGTTCCCGTCTGCACGATTGGTGATAAGGTATGGAATGATGTGAATATGAATGGAATTCAAGATTCCGGCGAGGAAGGAATGAAAGATGTCCTGGTCAGATTAATGGATTGTTCGGGCAACAAACTTGCAGAAAAGAAGACAAACGAAAGTGGTCTTTACTTATTCGAAAATGTAATTAAAGGAAGCTATCAGATTCAATTTGTACTTCCTTCTAGTTACGCATTCAGTCCTAAAGATAGAGGCGGAAATGATCTGTTAGACTCTGACGCCGATGTTCTTACTGGAAAAACAGTTTGTTTCCCAATTGATCCGCCTCATTGCGACAGCAATTCAACAAGATGGGATGCTGGAATCTACAGACTAAAAGCATCGGTCGGCGATTTTGTATGGTACGATTTAAATAAGAATGGCATTCAAGATTCCGGCGAACCTGGAATTTCAGGAATCACAGTTAAATTATTTGATTGTTCAAATAACTTAATGAGTACAACCACAACTAATTCAACAGGAAAATACAAATTCGAAGATGTAATGCCAGGAAACTATTATGTCCAATTCTTCGCCCCAACTGGCTACCTTTTCACACAAAAGAATCAAGGAACTGATAAGAAAAAAGATTCTGATGCAGATCCAATTACCGGCAAAACTACATGCTTCGAATTGAAAGCCGGACAAAATGATATGACTTGGGATGCAGGGCTATCCGAATGCATCACAGGTGCAAAAGTCTGCGGACTTGTATTCAATGATGTTAATGCAAACGGAATAAAAGATGCCGGCGAAGTTGGAATCGCAAATGTTGTAATTAAACTCTGGGGAACTTCGGCAAACCTGATTGCAACAACTCTTACTGATGTTCAAGGTAAATACGAATTCTTGAATGTCGTTGACGGTCAGTATCATGTTCAAGAAATCGACCCAGACGGTTACTATAGCACTACGCCAAATTCAAAATTAATTACTATTTCTGGTTTCGATCAATGTGGTATTGAATTCGGTGATAGAGTAAAGCCAACACCAGAACCTTGCGATCTTACAAAATATAAGACCTATTCAAATGCTAGCTGGTGCTTAGAGCCTGCAAAGTCTTTACTGATTAGTAAATTCAGTTCAGTATTTTCATCTGGAATGACACTAGGTGGAATTTCATCGGGCTATAAAGCAACATTTAGCTCAGCTTCGGCTGTTATTGCCTTCTTACCACAAGTCGGTATCGCAGGCTCATTCAATACTAATTATTCAAATCCAACAACAACCTCGGCAGGTGTATTCGGCGGCAATCTTGCGGCATTAGAGTTAAATGTTCAATTCAACGATGCCGGATTCCTTGGATTTACATCAACCACCAAACTTAAAAACTTGGTCGTTGCCAGTGGTCCAATGAAAGATTATAAAGTCTCCGAAGTACTGGCTATGGCGCATAAAGCAATCGGAGGTTCTTCAACTCCATTCTCTATAGCAATATTAAATAATGTCGTTGAATCAATTAATGCCAACTTTAACTGCGATTGCAGCAGAGGTTACTTGACCTGCCCGAAAGACCCTGATATGCCAGGCGGCGGTTTTGATGCTGGTGTTGAATCAAATGCAAACTTGGCTGATCTCTTACTCAGAAGATTAACTAAGATCGAATATGGACAAACCACAAAGATATTACGCAATCCGAAGATTGCCTTTACAGCAAGCTATGGTTTGTACGAATTATTCCCGAATGTCGGTCCGATGGGTTCAACTCCAAGTGAATCAACTCCATTCGATATTCTTGGAATCTCAAACGCAACATCTGCTTATGCTGTTGACTATAACTTAAAGCTCGCAAAAGGTGATACGAGAATTGCAAGCATGTTTGCAACGACTACAAATCCACCTTACATCTATGAACATACAAAGGCAATATGTGATAGATTAATTGATGCAGAAATGCAAACATTAACTCAGCTTGAAATCGGCGGTAAATATTACTTTGCTTCAGTGCTTCACAAACAAAATGAAGGTGTAACAGATTACACGATTCATTTCAGTGTTTATGAACGCGGAGGTACGTTCAGCGTCGATTCACGTTGGCTGATCGAAGATTATACAATCCCAGCTGGAGTTACCAACATTTATAACTTCCAAGTTTGGGCAAACAACTTTAACAATGCAATGTACCTTGTACTTGGAATTGTCGACCAGTTCCAATCGAAAGGTAATGTGGAATATTTGAATAACAATTCACTTCCGACTTCACTTGTCTATGTACAAAAAGGTAAATATCAGCATAATGGTACTGTTGAGCTTGTAATTAACAACTCCCAGCTTGTTGCAGATAACGTCACAATTCTCGTTCGCTCACGTGCAACACAATCCGGCGGTCGTGAAGAAAATTCCAATACTTATTCCTTAGTACCAGGCTTGAACACTATAACATTCAAAACTGGTATTGTTTCCGATGCAAATGTTTATCTCTACTCCAATAACGGCTTCAGAGATGAAGTGTTTGTAAGCGGTGGCGCTTATACTTACCTGAATGGTACAAGCTCAAACGTTGCAACCTTCACAACCAATGCTTATGCTCCGCAGAAAATGAGCGATTATCCAGAAGGATCGCTGGTACTTTCCGGAGGTGCCAAAGTTGAAGGACAGCTCAATGATTGGGTCACATTATTCAGATCATTGACTGCTAATGCTTCGGCCTATGACTTAAGCGACTATAATGCAATCAGATTAACAGTTAAAGGTCAAGGCAATATTTGGCTGCGAATTGAACAAGATGGAGTAAAAGACTACAACTTCCATTCAAGATCAATCACTCTTTCTGGCTCAGAGGAAACTCTTACGATTCCATTTGACCTGTTCTTACAGAGAGAAGGAGTCTCGAGTACTTTGAATCCTCAATTAGTAAGAAAGATCTCCGTTGTGATGGAAAAACGAGATAACAAAGATATTACCAACTTTGAATTCGAAATTAAGAATATTGCATTCTTAAGCAAGGGCGGTTCAGATAAGGGGAAAGGTGAAACTCTGCCGCAAGAATTCAAGCTCGCACAAAATTATCCAAATCCATTCAATCCGAGTACGATGATTGAATACTCAGTTGCTAATAACGAATTCGTAACATTGAAGGTGTATGACGTTCTCGGACAAGAGATCGCGACATTAGTAAATGAATTGAAAGCTCCGGGAAAATATTCTGCAAGATTTGATGCAAGCAGTTTAACTTCTGGAATCTATGTCTATAGAATTCAAAGCGAATCGTTCAGCTCCACGAGAAAAATGATTTTACAGAAGTAATTCTGTAAAAATACTCTCCTTTCCCGTATGCAGTCCCGAGAGATCGGGACTGCTTTTTTTTGTGAAAAATTCATTTTAATAAAGTTGAACTGCTGGTTAAAAAAGATAACAAGATTTACCACAGATTCTCAGAAAGGCTGGGCGCGAATGTTCAGTGTTTCAATCCTCGAGAAACTTATTACTTCTGATATAACATCTTTTTCGTTTCAAAGTATCCGTTTGAAAGTGTCAGCATATAATAATATACTCCGCTTGGCAGATTATAAGTCGAAGCAATAAAATCGACCTCATAAGTTCCTGGACGAATTGGCCCGGAGAACAAAGTAGCTATCTCCTGTCCCAAAGCATTATAAACTTTAAGCGTTCCATCCCTTTCACGATAAAGCTGATTAATATTTTTATCCACAGGAATTGAAAACCGAATTTTTGTTGAAGGATTAAACGGATTCGGGAAATTCTGCGATAGAATAAATTCATCGGGGGGTCTTACATAATAATTTACAAACGAAGTCGAAAGATTGTTTTTAAAGTACGTAAAATTTCCATCGTACTCACCGAGGATTAAATCAAGCTTTCCATCTCCGTCGAGATCGGCGAATCCAGGTGCGGCGTGCTGCTTTACACGAACATTGGCAAAGAACGTATCATTTTTTTCCCAGACTGGATTAGTTTTGCTTCCAGTATTTTCATAGTAGATTATTTTTCCATCAATCCCGCCAAGAATTAAATCGAAATCAAAATCTCCATCAACATCTGCCAAAGACGGATGTGCATCTCGCGGGAAAGTCACTCCCAATATTAAAGAATCTTTTTGCGTGAAATTATTGTATCCGTCATTCAGAAAAAATTTAGCATTTGCTGAAAGTTCAGCAGCAACCAATAAATCCAAATCTCCATCACCATCAATATCAACAAATGCCGGCGCCGCTCTTCCAATAACATTAATATGCCCAAACAAAGTAGTATTTGCCGCGAAAAACATTCCATTATTAATGTGACAATAGACTTTCCCATTCAATCCACCAGAGACGATGTCGTAGTCGCCATCTTGATCGAGATCAACAAAAACCGGCGAAGAATAAGAACCGATATCAATGTTAGTAAAAATCGTTTCTGTTTTTTTAAATTTTGGATTTAAGCTGCTTCCTTCGTTTTTAAAATATTGAAACTTTCCAAGCCAATCACCGCTCATCAAATCAATATCACCGTCATTATCATAATCTGCCAAAGAAACAGTCGATGCCCCCCCCTCGATTCTTATTACTTGAAACTGTGAACCATCGTATTGATATTCAGGAGAGGTTGGCGTACCAATATTTTTATAAAAATATAACGTTCCATCGGAAGTTCCATATATCAAATCGTAATCATTGTCACCATCCAAATCGCAAAAAGTTGGATTCTTCCAATACGTTTTTGTCTCCACCATTTGAAAGCGAGTTGTATTGCGGGTCCAAACTGGATTAGTTGTTCCAGTATTTGCATAATAAAGATAGCTCGATAGATCACGCCCTAATAATAATTCAGAATCTCCGTCAGAATCTAAATCAGCTAAAGCAGGATAAGAATTGAGTCCAGCATCAGGCAAATCAAGTACCAATGCATTGTCCTTCACAAACTTTGGTAATGTATTTGTTCCTGTATTTCGGAAGCCCATCGTTATGCCTGCAGTTGGTCCACCGAAGAGGGATTCTCCAATTCCAATAAGCAAATCTAGATCTCCATCCCGATCCAAATCCGCAAACTCAGGTTTGGCATCAGTACCGATTTGCGAATTAATTCCAGGAAAGAGAGTATCAACTTTCTGCCACACTGGAAAAGTCGAATCGCCAATGTTCTTATAAAATAATAGTCCATTATAACCGCCAATTATCAAATCAATATCTCCATCATTATCAATGTCGCAGGTAGTAGGATAGTAAGAATTTGTCCCTACATAACCACCGGAATAAATCGAAGAGAACGTTGAAGTATCTTCCTTAAATTTGGGTTGGAATTTTGTTCCTATATTTTGAAAGTATTTGATTCTGCTTGAAGAAGTTGTTCCAAGTATAAGATCATAATCGCCATCGCCATCCAAATCTGCAAAGTTTGGAGCTGAGAAACTGCTGACATTTACACCGGAAGGACTAAATATTGAATCAACTCTTTCCCAAAACTGAGCATAGGATGGATTACTAAAAAGCATCAGGATAAGAAAAACAAATGATGTGACGAAAGTTATATTTAATTGCCGATGTCTAGCTGGAGAGTTGCTCAATTTTATTTTCCTTATTGAGTGAGAATGAATTAACAGAAGTTTGAGAATGATGAACTATTCGTTAAAGCTTGAAATAGCGGTCTGGAGATCATCGTAAACCTTGAATACTTTGTTCATCCTGGTCATTTCGAGAGATGATTTTACATTTTGATTATTAATTACTAATCGAATGCTGCCGCCAATTGCCACTACTTTTTTTAATATGATTACAAGTACTCCCAGAAAGGTACTATCGATGAAATCACATTCAGAGAAATCGACAAGAATTTTTTTCTCTTTTTTATCAATTGCCTGATTTAAAAAGTCTTTAAACTCGTTCGCCATATAAATACTCGTGCGACTGAGTTTAACACCAATTATATAAATATCCTGAGCTTTATTTTCAGTAAAGTTCACTATTCCTCGAATGCAAAGATAACAAATATTTTTTTTTATTCAATCTCTACTTGTCTGCCCTATTTTTACCCCCGCCTCCCAATAGCTTTGATAAAAATTCCTTTGTAATCTTCCAACTGCAATAATTTTATGTTATTTTTCCGCTATGAAACAAAAATTTTATTTTATTCCCATGCTGGCAATCGTCCTGCACGTCAGCTTGGTTTTTTCTCAGTCGGATACATCCATTGTATTTTCTGAAATAATGTTCAATCCGGTGACCTCATTTTCAAATAATGAATTTATCGAGCTGTTCAATACAAGTTATACTGATTCATTCAACCTATCGAGCTGGAAAATCCGTTATGCGGCTTCCACGCCCGATAATATCACAGATGCTGGATATGGAACTAAACTCGCACCGAGAAAATATGCAATTATCTTTGAACAAGACTATTTAGGTGGATACACCGTTCCTTCTTCGTCTCTTATCTTAAAGATTCATGATCATTCATTCGGTACATCAGGAATGGCTAATACTGAAGCAAGAGAGTTAAAATTAATCAACTCGAAAGGAGATACAACTTCTTCCTATACTTATTCTGTCCCTAATCCGACTGGCTACTCCGATGAAAAAGTCATTCTTATCGCAAATAACTCTGCGAGTAATTGGGCTAATAGTCTTGTGATTAATGGTTCACCGGGAGGATCGAATAGCGTATCTCCAAAGGAGTATGATCTTGGAGTCACATCAATTTTCTTTTCGCCGTCTGCTCCGGTTTTGAACGATACCATCTCCATTAGTGCAATGATAAAAAATTTGGGATTGAATCCTGCTCAGAATTTCAGCGTTAAATTTTCATACGATACGAATGGCGACTCGATTCCAGATATTGATTTGCCCAGCGTGCCAATCTCCAATTTAAATGCAAGAGACTCTTTGTTGGTGATTGCGACACAAAAAATCAATAGAATCCTTAATCGTGTCGTTGCGTTTTGTTCAATAGAATTTACACAGGATGAAAATTTATCCAATAATAATTTTTCCATTTCAATAGAGCCTGGACTTTCTCCGAAGTCAATACTCATAAATGAATTTATGTTTGATCCTTTAACAGGTGAGCCGGAGTGGGTTGAGTTATTCAATAATACTGATGGAACAATAAATTTAAAAAGTTGGAAAATCTCCGACGTTTTATCGACTCCAACCTTGGCGACGATCACGAATTCTGATTTTAATTTTTTGCCAAAATCTTTTTTAATTCTTGCAACAGATACAACCGCAATAAAAAATTTCTACGCATCAATTCCTTCAAAAATTATACGAGTGAGTATTCCTGCTTTAAACAATGACAAAGATGGTGTCGTACTTTACGATCATCGAGGTGCCGTGATGGATTCTGTGTTTTATTTATCAAGCTGGGGAATAAAAGGAAATTCTCTCGAGAGAATTAGCTTAACAGAAAGTTCAACCAAACAATCGAATTGGGTTGCATCGTTCGCCGACAGCGGCGGAACGCCAGGTCAAGAAAACAGCGCTAAAGATGCAAAGAGCTATTCAAGAAATTCATTTGTTATTAATGAAATAATGTTTGATCAGTTAAGCGGACTTTCAGAATATGTTGAGTTTTATAATACAACCTCCGATACAATAAACATAGCCGGCTGGCGTTACACTGAAAATGGTGGATTGACTTTAACTTTATCGGGAAAGATCAAAAAAATTCCACCTGGTGGATATGTTATTCTGTCGGCGGATTCATCGAATTTAAAACACTTTTCTTATTTGGCTGAAGGTTCACCGAATTATTATGTTGTAATTGCGAATCGTTCTGACCTCAGCTTATCAAATACCGAAGACATGGTTAAAATTATCGATCTATTTGGAAATACTATCGACAGTGTTTTTTACAATGCTAAATGGCACAATTCTGAAATTGAAGATACAAAAGGAAGATCACTTGAGAGAATTAATCCACTTCTTTCATCAACTGATGCAAAAAACTGGAGTACCTCAGTAAATATACTTGGCGGTTCGCCTGGAAAACAAAACAGTATCTTCACGAGAACTCTTCCTTCGCAATCTTCTCTTGAGATTTCTCCAAATCCATTTTCGCCAGATAATGACGGATTCGAAGATTTTACAATTTTCACTTACAAACTTTCACAATCGACTGCATCGATCCGTATCAGAATATATGACAGCCAAGGCAGACTCGTAAGAACCCTCGCGGATAACCAACCAAGCAGTGCTGGAGGATCTATAATTTTTAATGGTCTTGATGATCACAAGCAGCCACTGAGAATTGGTATTTATGCAGTTCTGCTCGAAGCAATAAATCAAACCAATGGAGTTGTTGATAAGGTTAAAAAAACGCTTGTCGTAGCTCGCAAGCTGAAGTAAACTCATGATGATAAGAATTTTATTTTTTTTTATTCTTAATCAAGCCTGTAGTTTTTCTCAAGTAATTCAGTTTTCGAATGAATGGTTATTTAAGGTTGGAGATGATGCGAATTATAAATTTACCGACTACGATAATTCAGATTGGGAAAAAATAAAAGTCCCTTCGCATTGGGAAAATTCCGGATTTGAAAATTATGACGGATTCGCTTGGTATAGGCTTCATTTTTCTGTTGATATCAAAAACTTAAACGAAAAACTTTTTCTTTTAGTTGGAAAAGTCGATGATAGTGATGAAACTTATTTGAATGGAACACTAATTGGATCATCAGGTAAATTTCCACCGTTAGCTGAATCATCTTGGAATCAGCAGAGGGCATATCAAATTCCAAAAGGACTACTAAAACAGGAAAATGTTCTTGCAGTGCGGGTCTATGATATGGGTGCGCCTGGCGGAATTCACTCCGGCATTTTGGGAATTTTTAATGAACAGGATTATGTTGAAGAATTGAATCTCGGACCTGGCCCGAAAAAATCATTTTATCAATTAGTTACTTCGAACGGATTAATTGCTGCTGTTTACAATGAAAAATTGCATCTGATTGAAAATGTTTACCCTCATATTTTTGCTGCTTATGATTCTGCAAGAAAAGTATTACCCTTCATAAAAAATCTGAAGTTGGAAACTGATGACTCCCCTTTTTCCACTGAATACGAGAAGAATTCACATTTAATCTTAGTTAAATACAAAAATTTCGAAGTCAGATATTTAACTTCCTTTACTGAGGATAATAAAGTTTTCTACATCACAATTACAGGAAATGCTGAGAAAATTGAGAATATAAATGTAAACTACTCTACTGCTGCAGGTGAAATTGTTTCCGAAGAAATCATTAAACAAAGAGCTGATGGCAAGACGGAAAAGTATTTTCTTTTTTCGTTTAACGATTCGCTGCATAATAATTCGAAAGTTCTTCTAAATGCTAAAGCTATAATTCTTACCTCTCATGATTTTGTTGAGCGTGAATTAAACTTTTCTCAGGAATTGTTTGCGAGAGCAAATATTACACAACACTTGAGTATAGATGAACGGAATTTATTCGAGCAGTCAATAACTGTTTTGAAAATGTCACAAGTTTCTCAAGGTGAAATATTTCCGAAATCACGCGGACAAATTCTAGCATCGCTTCCACCGGGGATGTGGAACATTTGCTGGATACGTGACGCTGCCTACTCTATTTTTGCATTAACAAAACTCGGTTTTTTAAGCGAAGCAAAGAGTGCATTAAACTTTTTCATTAAAGCGGAAACAGGATTCTATAAAAAATTTATTCACTCCGATGGAATTGACTATGGCATCAGTTCAGATTATTTAATTTCCGTGTGCAGATATTTTGGTACTGGAGTTGAAGAATCGGACTATAATGAAAATGGACCGAATATTGAATTAGATGGGTTCGGACTTTTCCTTTGGGCTTTTTCTGAATATGTAAAAAATAGCAACGATGAAAATTTTCTCAACGAAAATTTTGAGATAATTAAAAATAAAGTAGTGGATGTAATAATTAATTCGATAGAAAAAAATAATCTAATCCGAAAGGATTCAGGTCCGTGGGAAAGGCATTTGCCGGGGAAGCAATTTGCATATACAACTATCGCCTGTGCGAGGGGATTATTGTCATTTGCCGAACTTTGTCGTTTAAAAGATATTGATTATTCCAAATGGATTCTCACTGCATATAACAGATTGATTAGCGGAATAAATAATTATTTAACTGTCAAAAAAAAATATTTTAAAGGAAATTTTGAATCCGTCAATCCGAATGAGTACGATCATTTTGATGCTTCGACGTTCGAAGTATTTAATTTTGAACTGATCAAAGATAAATCTCTTTTTAATTCTCATTTTAACAATTACGCACGTAATTTAAGATTCAAAGAAAAGCAGAGAGGTTATTTTCGGATCAACAAAGGCGATTGGTACGATAGTCAGGAGTGGATTTTTCTGAACCTTAGGATAGCCTCTTCTCTTAAAAAATTCGGAGAATTGAGAAAAGCGAATCAATTAATAAATTGGATTGTTGAACAGTCAAAACTAAATTTTAATTTGATTGCCGAACTATATGGAGAAGAATCTTCAACTTATGAAGGAGCTTGTCCTATGGTTGGATTTGGTGCCGGTGTATACATATTATCTCAAATTGAAATTCGGGAGTGATCATATCGAGATGGACTTGCAATTTATTTTTTGATTGATAATATTTAAATGAACATTGGGGGAAATTTAGTATAACTATAAGGAGTAGTTAATGGCTAACAACGACTCTTCAAAACGATTTCAGTATTTAATTTTAACTGTGATCATAGTATTAGTTGTAATTTTCACATTCACTTTCATTTTTTGATTTTGATTTTTTCAAATTGATTAATGAAAAGTGTTATACACTAAGATTAATACCCTTCTTGTTAATATTTTCACTGATCGTCTGTTAATAAACATTTCAAACAAATTGTGTTTAATTAATTCTGCTTATTCAAAATTTTTAACGCTAATTCCAAGACTTCATTGACGGATATATCGTTGATGTTATCTGTTTTTGATTGTACGTAAAATTTGTTCTCGCCGTATGGATTCCATTCCGCCGCTTCTGCTTCAGTAAAAAGTGAAATCATGTTCACGCCGGTGGTTCCCGCAATGTGCATAGTTCCGGTATTATTTGTAATAAATAAATCCATTTTACTAATAATCCCGGTTAGATCATTTAATTCAAATTCCTTTTCGACGACATATTTTATTTTCAACTTTTTAAATTTATGGCTCAATTTCTCGACAATTTCACTGTCAAGAGGTCCACAAGTAATCAAGAGATTCAATGCAAATTTTTCCAACAGCTTTTCAATTAGCTGAAAATAATTCAAAGCTGGCCAGATATTTTTTTTCTGTCCCGCCCCAACATGAATTCCAATTAGTGGTTTATTCCTATTTTTGTATTGGTTGTGAATAAATTTTTCAGCAAAAGGAAGATTCCTCTGAATTGAACTCTGCAGACAATCGTTAATTTCTTCCTCCGATAAGAAACAACCAATCTGCTGAACAACATCAAGGTTTCTTTTAATCTGATGAATGTTATTTTTTATCCATTCGTAATCGGATTTAATATTTAATAATCTGGAAGATTTATTTGAAACACTTCCGACACTCCTCACGCCAATCCGAATTTTTGCACCGGAAAGATAATTTATTAAATGGGAAGTCCTCGAAATTTTTATTGTAGATGGAACAATGCCAATATCAAATTTAGTTTTTCGCAGCTTGATAAAAAATTTAATTACATTTATAAGTGAAGATCTGTCAAATACGATCGCTTCGCTTAAATAGGGATTTATCTTTAAAAATGGAACTGGATAATTTGTTTGTGCTGCTGCAAGCGCGAGCGATGCATTCGGGAATTTTTTTTTCAATGCAGCAAACATTGGAACTGAGACGATGATATCCCCAATTTGATTATGCTGACGAACAACAAGAATATTTTTGACCTTTTCCGGGCGAGACAAAATTTTCAAGTATTTATTTTTCACCTTTAAAGATTTGTTCAGTAGAAAAAACTAAAAATGAGCTATTATTTTTGGATTCCATACGGCGTAAAATAAATTCCGGACTTTTTCACAGATTTAAATATCTCCCAATTTTTCATTGCTCTTTCTTGATAATCGTGATAGATGTGATATTGGATCGCTGCATTATTTAACGATTCAATCTTAACTCCATTAAGCTCTAATCTGAATTGAATATCTGTATCTTCGCCCACCGAAGCTCCGTCGTAGCGCTCATCGAAGCCGTTGATGTCCAAAAGATCTTTTTTATGAATAGAGAAGTTTGAGCCGAGCAGCCCTCGTTTTTTTCGATTTATAATTTCTCTAACAAACTGCGATTTAATATAAAAGCCCTTTTCGGCATCATAAGTTTTACCAAAAATACTATCGAAAAGAATTGTAACGAGCTTTTTTTCAAGAAAACCATTTTTGATTTCTTCAGGATTTAATTTGGAAGTGATCCTTTTAGATAAATTAACTCTCCTGCCTGCCAAACATTTTTTTTCCGCTCTGTTCCTGAAATGCTCGGCGGTAAACTCGCGATGAGGGATACAATCGCCATCAACAAAGACGAGATAATCTGACGCAGATTCAATTACAGCTTTATTCAGAATCTTATTTTTTCTGAAACCTTTATCTTCATGCCAAACATGTTTTATACTGAGCGATGATTTTTTAATAATTTCTTTCAATTCGTACAAAGATTTTTCATCTGAACCATCGTCAGCGATTATTATTTCAAACTCTTTGAACGATTGTCTCTCAAATCCCGCAAGCACAAGCTGAATAAAATCGATTCTATTGTAAAACGCAATAATTATCGAAGTTTTCAATACAGCAATATCTATCTTATTTATTGTATATTAATAATGTAATTGTAACTTTGAACAGAACAATTCGGTTGTTCAAATTTACAATTTTAATTTGTCGATTAAAATTTCTAAGTGAAACATTTAAGATGAACGAATTATTAAGAAAGAAATTTCTTCTTATTCTTACTCTAATCGCAACAGTTGTTACGCTTGTTATTCTATTTGCGGTGAATCGAAACTCTAATATCTCTAAAACCGAGTCAGAATCGACTAAAGATATTGAATTCACAAAAAACATTCTTTTGAATGCTTCTTTTGAAGAGCCCGGCTTCAATCACTGGATAAAAGCAAATGATTTTTTCGCGGGTGTTAATTTGGAATATTCTGATGAGAATTATAAAGACGGAAGAAAATCTTTTGTGATTAGTTCAGATAAAAAATTTTTTGAGAGGAGTGAACCGGTTTCGATATTTATATATCAGAAGTTTGAAAATGTCCCCTTTGATAAAAAACTAATTTTTAATTCTTTCATCAAAACTGAAAATGCAGATGCTGCATTTATTTCACTCGAACTATATGATCAAAGGGATAGTCTTTTAACAGTCACAAATACAGATCTTATCGAAGGTACAACGGATTGGACTTACTATACGACCTGGATTCGGACACAAAACGAAAACATCGCTTACCTGCTTGTAAAATGTGCGCTCGAAGGGAAAGGAAAAGTATGGTTCGATAAACTTGAGTTGTTTCCTGTTGAGGTTGCACATAAATATTTTCTTAAACCTGAAAAGGAAAATTAAAATTCAATTAATTAACTTTGATTAAAGAATTAAACTTAAAATATTTTAAGAGAGGGAACTATGAAATCAAAAATAATTTTTATTACAGCAATTGCCGCTGCAGTTTTTATCGCTTCATGTACAAAAAAAGATTCCCCTAATGAACCTGGAGCTGGTATTAATGTAAGCTTTTCTCTTACTGCTGGAAAAATATTCAACTATCAATATTCTGAACTCGATTCGCTGAATAATCGAATCGGAACACCTCAAAGTGTGATGGAGAAGATTAACGCAATTAATTTTTCATTTGGCGGATATAACGATGTGGCTCAGATTTTTATTACTGGTGGAGGTGAGCTAGATACTTCTTATAAAAGAATTGTGTCTGGCAAAGATATTTATGAATGGACAGATACTTCCTCTGGTTTTGGAATGATGACATTGCACAATTTGATCAAATTACAAAAACAGACTCTTGCTGGGATCTGGATGCCTCTTGTACTGCTTTCAAAAGGTGAAGGAGCTGAATATGTTACGCAGCCAAAGCGGAGTACGGTTTTTCAAATTGATTCGGCAACCTCCGTATCAATCTCGATTGAAATAAAAGCAAAGAACGAAGGTTTTGAAGATGTAACGACTCCTGCAGGAAAATTCAAAGCGTACAAAGTTAAAACGACTTTCAAAGTCGATATTCCTTTCGAAACAATTAACCTGAACATTTATACTTGGATCAGTGATGACTTAGATTATATAGTAAAACAGGAACAGAAGTCTGTTACTTCAAAAGTTTTTGGAATTACTCTGCCAGGATTTGTTCAAGAGCTTCAATCAACTGGAATGTAAGCAGAGAAATTAATTTTGCTATTAATTGACATCATTCCAAATAAATGCGATTTCTGTGGAGTATGTGTCGGAGTTTGTCCCGAAGATGCAATTGAACTGAAAGAAGCAGAAATAAAAATAATCGAACCGCTCTGCACAAATTGCGCAAAGTGCGTTTGGTGCTGTCCGATTGAAGTATTGGTTTTTAGAAAAGATAAAATCCAAGAATTGAAAAAAGAAGTTTTGAATAATTCTATTTAATTAATTGTTAAAAGAATACGACATAGTTGTAGTTGGTGCTGGTCCTGCAGGAACAACCGCTGCGAGATTTGCCGCTGAACTAGGTGTTTCAGTGCTTGTTCTCGAAAAAGATCGTGATGTAGGTTATCCGGTCCGCTGCGGTGAAGCGGCAAGCAAAGACGGAATAGAGCAATTCATTGAACCTGATCCGAAATGGATTGCATCAACAATCTCAAGTTTTATTTTAGTCGCACCCGATGGAACTGAAGTAAAGCTTAATTTCGATCGACGCGGCTTTGTACTTGAGCGAAGAATTTTTGATTACGAACTGGCAAAAATCGCATCACATTCAGGCGCTGAAATTGTTACTAAAGCGTATGTATATGACTTACTCCGTAATGGGAATGAAATTTGCGGTGTAAAGATCGAACATGAGGGTGAAAAAAAAGAAATAATATCCAAAATTATAATTGCCGCAGATGGAGTTGAATCGCGTGTCGGGCGTTTTGCAGGAATTAATACAACAACTCACTATTCAGATATGGAATGCTGCGTTCAATACACTGTATCGAATATCAATCTTGAAAACTCTTCATGTTATTTTCACTTCGGCTCAAAATATTCTCCCGGTGGATATTTGTGGCTATTTCCGAAAGGAAATAATTCTGCAAATATCGGCTTAGGCATTGGTGGGGACAAAGCAAAAAAGCGAAGTCCAATTTCCTTCATGAATGAATTTATCGATTCCAAATATCCAAACATATCAAAACTTACAGTTGTGTCAGGCGGAGTTCCTTGTTCGCTGACATTAAAAGAAATTGTAATGCAAAACGTAATGCTCTGCGGCGACGCGGCTCACCAAGTTAATCCACTTTCTGGCGGAGGAATTGTAAGCGGAATGGTTGGTGGAAGCATTTGCGGAAGGATTGCTGCCGAATCAATAAAGAAAAAAGATTTTTCTCATTTAAAAAAATATCCAAAAGAATGGCATCAACGAGTTGGCAAAAAGCACGAAATGTACTACAGAGTGAAAAATGGAATTTACAAGTTCACGGATGAAAAGCTCAACAGCATCGCTCACTCTGCAATAAAAATTCCAGAAGAGAAAAGAACACTTGGTGCAGTATTTAAGATCGCACTTTTCGATAAACCAAGTCTAATGATAGATATTGCGAAACTGTTTGTGATATAAGAAACAACCTCCCTCTCTTGACAACACACTGTTTTTATCTTAACATTGCACCAGCGGGATAAATGCTATGCGCAGCTGTTTTACATACAGTTCTTTTACTGGGCTTAACAGAAAGAATAATAATTCACCCGTTTATCTCAACCAAATATTTTCTCCCTTCTTCTTACTCAATACTAAGTACTCAGTACTAATTACTATCTGGGTGCCAAAATATAGAGCATCCCTGATTGGGACTCAACATCTTTTTGAATTGATCAAAAAAACTTCGAATGGTAAAATTTAACATGAAAAATATTCTATTGATGATTTTATTTATTCTTTCATGTGATTTAATTGCTCAGACTAGACAAAACCAGTTTGAGTACTTTGAGAGAAATAATATTAAAGCAACTGAAATAGAGCCCAATCCGAAGGAGCCTTCGGACATTTATAAAATAGAATATCCATGGGGGAAGACAGCAGTTTATAATTATACTGAACTGCAACCGCAACCCACCATAGATGCATTAGGAAATGTTATAAATATTGACACAACTTACATTGACCTTACAACAATCGACACTTCTTTATACGCTAATATGTTTACACATTGGAAAGAAGTGGACATCGGTTGGCCAATATATTATGGAGATGAAAACAAAAACGGACAAATTGAATTTTATGGACAAGAGCGTAATATAGATTCAAGTAAATTTGTAATCTACGAGAAAGATTCAAGCAATAATTTTTATCTTAAACATACATTCAAAGATTATATTTACAGATTATGGGGTGTTGGAGGATTATATGACTTAAAAAACTTAGGGCAAAAAAATTATTTTTTATTAGGAACTAAAATTATTGGTGGAATGGGCATTAATGGATGCTTGTCTTATAAAAATGATAATGAAATTAAACTACCAACCACTTTAGATTTCATAATTGATAAATACTCAAGTTTCGATAATTTAACTTTCGGTGATTTTGATAAGAATGGAAGACAAGACTTGCTTTTCGTTTCTTCTCAAGGAATATGTATCGCGGAATATGAACCGATCATAAATAATATTGAGCCGGTGTATTCCTATAAACCTGATATTGGTAATACGCATGGATTTGCAACGGGTGATTTTGACTTAGACGGTAAAATCGAGATTGTGGCATCAAGTATCCATGGCTATATATCTCTAATAAAAAACACTGGAATACATAATTATGAATATGCCTGGCAAGCAAGAGTTCAAACATATAATCTATTAGAACAGTTCGTGACGAATGATTTTAATAATAATGGTAAGCCCGAATTTTGGGTTGCAGGATTTAACCTGGAGTATGGTTATGGCTATCTATTAAAGCTATTTGCTTTTGAGTCGGTTAACGATTCGTCCTACATTCCTGTTAAAATTATTATACTAAAACCAAATCAGAGTAACTTTATTTGGGTAGCAGCTTGTTTTAGCCGAGATATTGATAACGATGGCATTGAGGAAATAATAATAACCACAAATTCAAGCATTCTCATACTTAAACTTAATAGCTCTGAAAACGGAAATGAATACAGTATGTTTTTCTTTAGTGAGTCTAATTCATACCAACTCATTCAGGATGCGCAATTTACCAATGTGGATGGTGAAACAGGTGATGAACTGTTAGTATCTATATATAAACCCGCAAAAAACATAACAAAGATTTATAAGAAGAATTTCAGTACTGGTATATACGATGATTATAGAAATAACGTAAAGAATTTGGGTGTTATGAAGCTAAACGTATATCCCAATCCTTTCAATCACAAAGTAAAATTGAGCTTTAATATAAATGACCAAGAAATAAAGGAAGGAGCCTCATTAGACATATTTAATATTTTAGGTCAGAAAATCAAAAGCATCACTATGTCAAACTTGAGCCATGGAGAAAACATAATCGAATGGGATGGAAAGGATGATTACGGTTATTCGCAAAGCAGTGGAGTTTATTTAATAAATTTAAGAACTATGTCGAGTTCAGTCTTTAATAAAACAGTATTAATAAAATAAAGAAGGGGACTACAATGAAAAAATTTTTGTTTTTCATAATTCTGATTGTCTCGCTTCAAGCATATTCTCAAACTGGAGGCAGTTGGAGCGGGATTCTTAATACAGGTGTTCCGGCTTCACAAATTGAAGAAATGGATTTACTTTCTAACAGAACCGGATTGCACCTTGTTGTAAAAAACACCAATACTGGCATTATTTACTACAGACTAAATACTAATGGTTCGATTCAGCAAACTTATAATTTCCCGAATAGTGTTGGAGCAAATTTCCCCCGAATAACTGGTGATCATAACAATCTCTATGTTCTTTATCAGAAGGATGATTCAATTAAGGCGTATTACAATCCGAATAGCGGTAGCACTTGGACGCAAAATCCTGACATAAAGAGTTATTGGTTACGAAATACCATTAGTAACGTAAGCAGTTTAGAGGTAGGATTCGATATTTTCTCACCTAGTAATATTAGGAGAATTCATATCGTTTTAACTGTCACTGAAAATAGTATTGCTAAAGCTTTTTATACAAGGTATTACACGTCACAGGGTTCTTGGTTAAATGACTCCTTTATTGATCTTGATGAAATTGGTATCAATCCAACAGTAACTACAATGCCCTTTGGGGAAAAAACATATTTTTCTTTCCATAGACAGAATAATCATAGTTCTTGGACTCGTGGTTTTAATAGCCCAGATCAACATGGTAATTGGGATGTTGCTCAACTGGCAGCTACTAATACATTAGCAGAGAAGGTTTTTGTGGATTATCCTTATTTGCATTTATTCTTCTTCGACTTATCAAATAATTTAAAACATAGAAGATCTTTACCTATGAATTACATAGCTGATCCTGTTTCTGTAGGGTGGAAACAAGTTGATCTTTCAAATAATTTACTAAAACAAAATGCAGCTCTATATAAACCAAAAATTTCAAAGACAGCTGATGGCTATATAAATATAATTTACACCGCTTCAGGTTTATTTTATCGCAATTATATTGTCCAATATGTTGGTTTGGATACAATAGATTCTTGGTCCAATGAATTTACTATAACACAAAGCTATGTTGAGAATCCTCCATGTATGTCAATCGTTTCAAATGACATTTATATTATCTGGAAAGACGGAATACCGTATGGTGGAAATAATTACCTTAAATTAAGAAAATACGATGCAAATCCATTAGTTCCGCAAAATTTAAGTGTATCGAATGTAAATGGGCGAGCAGTTCTATCATGGAGTTCAAATCTTGAAGCAGATCTTGTTCGTTATAGAATTTATAGAGCACGAACCACCGGCGGCACACCATCTGAGAACGATTTCAGTTTTCTTGATTCGGTTTACAAACCAAATACAAGCTTTCAAGATCCAGATATGATTGTCGGAAGCGGAACCAACAAAGTATTTTGGAAAATATCTGCAGTTGACACTGTAGGACATGAATCAAATAAAACAAATAGTGTCTGGTTATATTACGATCCTGAAATGCAAAAAATTAGCTTATTGAAATATGAATATAAATTATTTGATTGCTATCCTCATCCTTTTAATCCAATCACTAAAATTAAATTTTCTATTCCTTTTAATGAATCAGTTACACTGAAAGTATATGATCCGCTCGGTAAAACTGTTTTGAACTTAGTCAACGAATTATTAGAAGCCGGAGTTTACGAAATTGTGTTTGATTCACAAAAACACAATTTAACCTCTGGCACGTATTTCTACCAGTTCAAAGCCGGCAATTACACTGAAACGAAGAAATTCATTCTTCTCAAATAATTAAAGTATAATAAAGATGGCATCTTATTATTGCGAGGTGCCATCTTGAATTAAAGAGGTAATATGAATATTAAAATATCAAAATTGTTTTTTCTTGTATTATTTCTATACACTCAAGTAAATGCTCAATCGGGTCAATGGAAGATTTATAATATTAGCAATACCGGACTTCGTAATAATCAAGTGCTCTCAATTGCGATTGATAATTATAATACTAAATGGATACTACAGAAAGATGTTGGTCTAATAAAATGGAACAAGACAAGCTGGGAATTTATTGATCTATCTTTTTATGGCATTCCAAACGATCAATTCACAACTCTTGTCCTAGATAAATGTAATAATAAATGGTTTGGAACGAATGGTTATGGATTGGTAAAATTTGATGGAGTGGATTGGGTTGTTTACAACACTTCCAATTCAGGCATACCCGATAACAGAATAAATGCAATCGCATTTGATAGTTTAGGAAATGCTTGGATTGGGACTGAAGAGAACGGTTTAGTCAAATTCGATAGCGTAAATTGGCTAGTTTATAATAAATCAAATTCCGGATTACAGGAAAACAAAGTAACCGCAGTAGCAATAGATAGATTTAATAATAAGTGGATAGGCACATGGTTTTGGGGAGGTGTGGCAAAATATAATGATACAACCTGGATTACATATAATTATACAAGTTTTAACCTTGGATTTATACACTCAATTTATATAGACAGTAAAAACTTCATATGGGTCGGTACGCATTGGGGCCCATCAAGGTTTGATGGAAAGAATTGGACTAATTGGCATATAACGAATCATTCTTACTCTTCTCGAGTTAAAGCAATCGCTGAAGATATCAATCGAAATATTTGGATAGGATTTGAACAAGAGTTGTTCGTCCCCCCCTTTGGTTTTTTCGTTAAGTACTACGATGGGCTGAATTGGTTTCAACTGCCAGAATATTCTACTTTTCCGAAAGACTGGATCGAAGCGATTAATGTTACTGATTCAGTGATATATTTTGGAACAAATAAGGGATTTATTGTAAAAAAAGATGGTAATAATTGGCTCATCTATCAAGACACTAACACCGGCATCCAAAACGATTATGTTAAAGCTGTTGCATACGATAAATCCGGTAACATCTTAATCGGAACTTACGGAAGCGGAATTGTATTTCATAAATCAGATAAAAACACAACAAGCTGGCGG
>Ga0194119_10001470_pt1 | contig 42710 bp, 38 predicted proteins | sample TA2MahC100mmetaG_FD_148620 | JGI IMG/M metagenome (GOLD analysis project Ga0194119, IMG submission 148620) | Freshwater microbial communities from Lake Tanganyika, Tanzania - TA2015018 Mahale Deep Cast 100m | ecosystem: Environmental > Aquatic > Freshwater > Lake | place: Tanzania: Lake... | reverse complement strand
CGGTCGCGCGCGCCACCGAGGACGCCGAACGATTCGAGCGCGAAGCCCGCGGGATCAATCCGCGCGTGGCAACCGGCGCAGCGCTCCTGAGCCCGGAGCTGCTCCAGTTGCTGGCGGATGGTCGCCAGGCCAGCTCCTCGTGCGGGACGTCGAGCGCCTCGCCGCTCTTCTTGAACCGAAGAGCGTCGCCGTCCTCGAGCAGCCACTCCTTCACCGATAGCCCCGGGGAGCAGAGCAGGTCGCGCAACGCGTGCTCGTAGTCCTGGCGGTTGAGGCAGCGGAGCGTGGAGTGGCCCTCCCCGCCCAGCTTTGGCGGTTGGCGGCGGCCAGTTGGCCGGAGAGTTAACTGAGAAACGCGGCCAGCTCCGGGGCGGCCCGGAGGATGGCCGCGGCTAGCCGCGCAGATCAACCCGCGGCGCGCGCGACAACCGGCCCCTGCGTCGTGACGAGCCCGCTGCGGCCGTCGGTCGGCGCGGCGACCTGGTCGCACACGGGAATCCGCTCCGGGGCCGCGAGGAGTTCACGGGCGGCCTCGTCGAGCCGCACGAACTCCACCCCGCGCGAGCGGCAGCCTTCGAGGAAGGCGCGGAAAAGGTCCGGCCGGCCCATCCCCTCGATCTCCGCGTGCAGCGTGAAGACGTTGAGGCGGTCCGGCCGGAGCCGCGCGCAGCAGTGGGCGGGTATGGCGGCGTCGGGGAACTCCGGGCGTCCCATCAGCTCGTCGAAAGTGGGGAGCGTGGTCGGGAGCTCGAGCGTCCGGGACACCCGGCCGTACACCCGCGGGAAGTGGGGTCCGGCGCCCCGCGAATCGCTGGCGTAGAGCAGACCCGCGGCATCGTAGGCCGCGCGGCTGTGGGCGTTGCTCTGCCAGCCCGCAGCCCCGGCCGTGCGCGCCTCGCACCCGAAGATCCGCCGGAACTCCTCGCGCGCCGCGCCAAACTCGTCGGCCACCTCCGCCGGCGACATTCGCGCGAGGTGGTCCTGCCAGCGGTAATGATTGTAGCAGTGGATCCCGACCTCGAAGCCCGCGTCGCGCACCGCCCGCATCACACCCGCGTTCCGCCGCCCGATGTGGGGCGCGGGCAGCAGTGTCCCGTTGAGCAGCGTCCGCCAGCCGTAGATCCCGACCACGCTGGAGCGGGAGACCTTGGCGAGGAAACCGGGGCGGAACACGCGCGTGACCGCGCGGCCGGTCTGGTCGGGGCCGAGCGAGAACAAGAAACACGCCGGGATGCCGGCCGCGCGCAGCTCGGCGGCGAGGCGGGGCACTCCCTCCCGCGTGCCGCGGTCGGTGTCGACGTCTACCTTGAGGGCGAGGCGCACGGCGGGCGGAAGCTCATTCCAACCGGTAATCTTGGTGCGCGAGGTGGTAGTCGAGCGTGCGCCGGATCGCGGTGGGCAGGTCGACGCGCGGGTTCCAGCCGAGCTGGCGGCGGGCCGCGGTGATCGCCGGTACCCGTTTGCGGATGTCCTGGTAGGACGGCCCGAAATACTGGTCCGAACGGACCACGACGGTCCGCGCGGACTCGGCCCGCTCGCGGATGGCCGGGTACTCGCGACAGGCCCCAATGATCAGCCGCGCGAGGCGGGCGACGCTCACCTCGTTGCGCGGGTTGCCTAGGTTGAAGATCCGCCGCGACGCCTTCCCGCCTCGGTTCTCGATGATCCGCAGCAGGGCGTCGATGCCGTCGTCGATGTAGGTGAAGGATCGCGTCTGCCGCCCGCCGTCCACCAGCTGCAGCGGCTTCCCGAAGAGGACGTTGGAGATGAACTGGGTGAAGAGCCGTGAGCTTCCCTCCTTTGGCTCCAGCACGTCGTCGAGCTTCGGCCCGATCCAGTTGAACGGCCGGAACAGCGTGTAGTCCACGCCGTCGCGCACGCCGTAGGCGTAGATCACCCGGTCGAGGAGCTGCTTGGAGCACGCGTAGATCCAGCGCTGGCGCTCGATCGGGCCGTAGACGAGGGGGCTGGAGGACTCGTCGAGCTCGCGGTCCGGCGACATCCCGTAGACCTCGGAGGTGGAAGGGAAGATGATCCGGCGCCGGTACTTCACGCACTGGCGCACGACGGCGAGGTTGGCCTCGAAATCCAGCTCGAACACCCGCAGCGGGTCCTTCACGTACTGGACCGGGTTGGCGATCGCGACCAGCGGGATGACGGCATCGCACTTCTTCACGTGGTACTCGATCCACTCGCGGTTGACGGTGATGTCACCCTCGACGAAACGGAAACGGTGGTTCCCGAGGCTGTCCTCCAGCTTGTGGGAGCCGACGTCCATCCCGTACACCTCCCAATCCTTGCGTTCGAGGACGGCGCGGGTGAGCGAGCTGCCAATGAAGCCGTTGGCGCCGAGGATGAGGACTTTGAGGGGCATAAGGGGCGGGAAGGGAACGCGGGAGCGGCGCCCGCGCAATTTAGAGCACGATTCCGGCAGCGAGGGCGGGCACCGGCGCGCCGCGCCACTCGGTGCGGGTGAGGAGCAACGCGCCGTCGCCGGTGGCGACGAGGAGCGGATCGGGAGCGAGAACGGAGCCAGGGGCGGCGGCCGCGGTCCCCGGGGGACGCGGGGCGGGCTCGGCCCACCAGACCATCAGGCGGGCCAGGCCGACGTCGGTGAACGCGCCCGGGAACGGATCGGTGACGGCGCGGATCAGGTTAAAGATCACAGCGGAGGGTTGCCGCCAGTTGATGCGACCGTCCCCGGGGCGGCGTCCGCTGAAGGTGGTGGCGAGCGCCTCGTCCTGCGGAGTCTCGGGCGCAGTCCCAGCGAGCAGCGCGTCGATCTGCCGGGCGAGAATCCGGCGGGCGCAGGGCAGGACCTTGCGGAAGGCCTGCTCCGCGGTGTCACGGGGACCGAGGTCGACACCCTCCTGGTCCACGATGGCGCCGGCGTCAGCGCGATTGATCATCCGGTGGAGCGTCATCCCGATGCGGGACTCCCCATGAAGGACCGCCCAGTTGATCGGGGCACGGCCGCGGTAGCGGGGCAGCAGGGAGCCGTGGATGTTCCAAGCTCCCAGCCGCGCGAGGCCGAGGATCCGCGTGCCGATCATCTGGCGGTAGTAGACCGAGAGGATCAGGTCCGGTTGGAGCTCCGCCACGCGGGTGCGCCACTCCGGGGTGTTGATGTTCTCCGGAGTGAACACGGGCACGCCCCGCTCCTGGGCGGCGAGGGCCGGGGTGCGGAACCAGATCTTCTCGCCCGGCTGGTCCTGGTGGGTGACTAGCGCGACCACCTGTTCGCCTCGCTCCAGCAGCAGCGAGAGGCAGTCGTGCCCGACCTCGCTGTAGCCGAAGAAGAGGATGCGGGGCCGCATCAGCCGGCGGGAGCGCTCACTTGCCGGGCAACTTCACCTCCACCGCGGGGGCGGCGCCCGCCGGGGCGGCCGGAGCGGTGGTCGCCGGCAGCGAGGCGCGGAGCATCATTGCCTGCTGGGTCCACGGGCTGGACACGTCGATCTGCATCAACTGGTCGACGAGCCGCTGGGCCTCATCGGCATTCTTGGCCTCCACGGCGAGGCTGGCGAGGTGGTAGGCGGCCTCGGCGCGCACGGCTTTCAGCTGGGCGGCGTCATCCGCCAGTGCCTTCAGCGCGGGGGAGGCCTCCGTCGCCTGGCCCGCGGCCAGCTGCGCCACGGCGCGGCCCATCCGGGCGCGGGCGGCGAGGGGATCGCCCTTCAGGGTGGTGGCGGCCTGCTGGTAGAGCGCGGCGGCATCGGCGGCCTTGCCAGCTTGATAAGCCTCGTCCGCTAGCCGCAGCTGGGCCACACCGGCGAGGGGGTGCGCCGCGTGGGCGACGGTGAACGCCTTCAACTTGTCGGAAGAATCAGCGGCGGCGTAGGCTTCGACCACGCCCGTCTCCTGCTGCCCCTGCAGGTAGTCCCAGCCGCCCTTGGCCACGATCGCTAGGGCGACACCGACGCAGAGGCCGGTGATGACGTTGCGGTTGCCGGACCAGAAGGCGCGGACCCGGTCCTCGAAGGTCACCGCAGGGGACGTGGCCGCGGCAACCAGGTTGCGATCGTCGCCGGCGGGCGGGTTCGGGGCGGGGGGGGCGGGCGTGGTCATAGGAACGTGGGAACGATCTGAATTGGCGAGCAAGGCAAAGGCCGGCGGCGGTGTAAATGCCGGAAACGGTCGGGCCTAATCGAAGACGACGGTCTTATTGCCGTAGGCGAGCAGGCGGCCCTGGAGGTGCCAGCGCACGGCCTGGGCCAGCACCAGCCGCTCGAGGTCCCGCCCGCGGCGGACGAGGTCGTCCACCCCGTGGCGGTGCGTCACCCGGGCGACGTCCTGATGGATGATGGGGCCCTCGTCGAGGTCGCGGGTGGCGTAGTGGGCGGTGGCGCCGATCAGCTTCACCCCGCGCATGTGGGCCTGATGGTACGGGCGGCCACCGGCAAAGGCGGGCAGGAACGAGTGGTGAATGTTGATCACCGGCACCCCGCAACGCCCGAGGAAATCCGCCGAAAGCACCTGCATATAACGGGCGAGCACGACGAGGTCGGCGCCGGCCGCCTGCAGCAGCTCGAGCTGCCGGGCCTCGGCGGCGGCCTTGCTCTCGGGCGTGACGGGCACGTGGTGGAAGGGCAGCCCGTAGCCGGCCGCGGCGGCGGCGAGGTCCGGATGGTTGCCCACCACGGCCACGAGGTCGCCGGGCAGGTCGCCGGCCCGCCAGCGCAGGATCAGATCGTGGAAGCAGTGGTCGGCCTTCGAGACGAACAGCGCGACGCGTTGGCGGCGGGCAGTGGAGACGAGGCGGGACTGCATCCCGAGGGAGGTGGCAAAGGCAGTGAACTCGGCCGCGGCGTCGATGTCGGGGCCGGCCGCGGGCACCCATTCCACCCGCTGGAAGAACACCCCGGCCTCCTGGTCGCGGTGCTGGTCCGCGTGCAGGATGTTGCCCCCGCGGGCGAAGATCCAGCCGGCGACCCGGGCGACCAGACCGGGCTGGTCGGGCCCGTGGAGGAGGGCGATGAGCGTCGCGGGGGCCATCCGCAGCGTCAGACGGGGACGACGTTCCCGCGGTAGCGCTGGATCGGGCGCACGCCGACGTGCTTTTCCCGAAGCGCGCGGATGCCCTGCACGGCGGCGGCGGCGCCGGTCAGCGTGGTCATGATGCACACGTTGCGGGCGAGGGCGGCCGCGCGGATCGCGTTCTCGTCGCGGCGCGGGATCATCCCGGCGGGCGTGTTGATCACCAGCTGGATCTGGCCGTTCTTAATCAGGTCGATGGCGGTGGGCCGCCCCTCCTGGATCTTGGCGATCTTGCGCACGGCGACGCCGGCGTCGGCGAGCGCCTTGGCGGTACCGCCGGTGGAATGGAGGGTGAACCCAAGCGCGGCGAGCTCGCGGGCCAGCCCGACGGCGCGGGGCTTGTCGGCATCCTTCACTGAAAGGAACACGTTCCCGGAGGTCGGCAGCCCGGGTTTGGCGGCGGCCTGGGCCTTGGCGAAGGCGACGCCGAGGTCCTCGTCCAGTCCCATCACCTCGCCGGTGGAGCGCATCTCCGGCCCAAGGGCGATGGTGGCGCCGGGGAAGCGCACGAACGGGAACACGGCCTCCTTCACGCACCAGTGGCGCGGGGTGAGCTCACGGGTGAAGCCGAGTTCGCGCAGCTTGGCGCCCGCCATCACCTTCGCGGCCAGCTTGGCCAGCGGCACGCCGATGGCCTTGGCCACGAAGGGCACGGTGCGGGAGGCGCGCGGGTTGACCTCGAGCACATACAGCTGGTCGTCCTTGATCGCGAACTGGACGTTCATCAGCCCCACCACGCGGAGGGCGCGGGCGAGGGCGTGGGTCGCCGCCCGCACGGTCTCGAGCATCGGCGCGCCAAGGGTATGTGGCGGCATCACCATCGCGGCATCGCCGGAATGCACCCCAGCGTACTCGATGTGCTCGAGCATCCCGCCAATCACCGACGTCTCGCCGTCGCTGATGCAGTCCACGTCGAGCTCGATCGCGTCCTCGAGGAACTTGTCGATCAGCACCGGCTTGCCGGGCATCACATCGAAGACCTGGCGCACCACGCCCTTGAGCTCCTCCTCGCTGAAAAGGATGAACATCCCGCGGCCGCCGAGCACGAAGGACGGGCGGAGCAGCACGGGGTAGCCGATCTCCGCCGCGCCGGAGAGGGCCTCGGTCTCCGTGAGCGCGATGCGGTTGGCGGGCTGGCGCAGGCCGAGGTCGCGCAGGATCGCGGCGAACAGCTTCCGATCCTCCGCGGCCTCGATGCTCTCGGGCGAGGTGCCGATGATGTTCACCCCGGCCGCCTTGAGCGCGGTCGCAAGGTTCAGGGGCGTCTGCCCCCCAAACTGCACGATCGCTCCGGAGCAGCCCTCCTGCCGGTAAATCTCGAGCACGTCCTCGAGCGTCAGCGGCTCGAAGTAAAGGCGGTCGCTCGTGTCGTAATCGGTCGAGACGGTCTCTGGATTGGAGTTCACCATCACGCTCTCGCAGCCGATCTCGCGCAGCGCGAAGCTCGCGTGGACGCAGCAGTAGTCGAACTCGATCCCCTGGCCGATGCGGTTCGGGCCGCCGCCGAGGATCATGATCTTCCGCTTGCCGGACGGCGGCAGGACTTCGTTCTCGTCGCCGTAGCTTGAGTAGTAGTACGGCGTGAACGCCTCGAACTCCGCGGCGCAGGTGTCGACCAGCCGGTAGGTGGTGGTCACGCCCAGCTCGCGGCGGCGGCGCAGGACGGACTCGCGGTCGGTGCGGAGCAGGTGGGCGAGCTGCACGTCGGTGAAGCCGGCCGACTTGGCGCGGCGCATCGCGGCGGCGTCGAGGGCCCCGAGGGAGGACGCGGCGATCTCGTTCTCCAGCTCCCAGATCTCGCGCAGCTGGTGGAGGAACCAGGGGTCAATTTTGGTCAGCTCAAAGATGCGCTCGACCGTGTAGCCGGCGCGGAAGGCGTGGCGGAGGAAGAAGATGCGCTCCGCGTTGGGCGTGCCGAGGCGGGCGTTAAGCGTGGTCTCGTCCACCGGCTCATCGCCGCCGTGGCGGCCGCCACCGCCGAAGCCCCAGGCGCCGATCTCGAGCGAGCGCAGGCACTTCTGCATCGACTCCTTAAAGGTGCGGCCGATCGCCATCGCCTCGCCCACGGACTTCATCGCAGACGTCAGGGTGGGGTCGGCCAACGGAAACTTCTCGAAGGTGAAGCGGGGGATCTTAGTGACGACGTAGTCGATCGTCGGCTCGAAGCTGGCGGGAGTGAGGCGTGTGATGTCGTTGCGCAGCTCGTCGAGGCTGTAACCCACCGCCAGCTTGGCGGCGATCTTCGCGATGGGGAACCCGGTTGCCTTGGAGGCGAGCGCCGAGCTGCGGCTCACCCTCGGGTTCATCTCGATCACCACCATCCGCCCGGTCACGGGGTCGACGGAGAACTGGATGTTGGAGCCGCCGGTCTCGACGCCGATCTCGCGGATCACGGCGAAGGAGGCGTCGCGCATTACCTGGTACTCCTTGTCGGTGAGGGTCATCGCCGGCGCCACGGTGATGGAGTCGCCGGTGTGGACACCCATCGGGTCGAAATTCTCGATCGAGCAGATGACGACGCATTGGTCCTTGTGGTCGCGCATCACTTCCATCTCGTACTCCTTCCAGCCGAGGAGGCACTCCTCGACGAGCACCTCGTGGACCGGGGAGAGGTCGAGGCCGTTGGCGACGATGCGCTCGAACTCCTCGCGGTTGTAGGCGATGCCGCCGCCGGAGCCGCCGAGGGTGAACGAGGGCCGGATGATCAGCGGGAACATCGCCAGCACCTCGGCCGCCGCGCGCGCCTCCTCCATCGACTTGACGGTGCGCGAGTGGGCCACGTCCAGGCCGATCCGCAGCATCGCCTGCTTGAACAGCTCGCGGTCCTCGCCCTTCGCGATCGCTTCGGGCTTGGCCCCGATCATCTCCACGCCGTGCCGCGCAAGGACGCCGGACTTGTGCAGCTCCATCGAGAGGTTGAGCGCGGTCTGGCCGCCTAATGTCGGCAGCAGCGCGTCCGGCTTTTCCGCGATGATGATGCGCTCCACGAACTCCACCGTCAGCGGCTCGATGTAAGTGACGTCCGCGAACTCCGGATCCGTCATGATCGTCGCCGGGTTGGAGTTCACCAGAATCACCCGGTAGCCCTCCTCGCGCAGGGCCTTGCACGCCTGCGTGCCCGAATAATCAAACTCGCAGGCCTGGCCGATGACAATGGGGCCGGCACCGATGATGAGGATAGATTTCAGGTCTGAGCGCTTGGGCATGAACGTAGACTCCACCGAGGCTTGGCGCCGCTTCTACCCGCGGCAAGAGGGAAAGCGGTACCAGCCCCCGTCCCTCAGAAGTGGCGGCGCAACAGCCGCCGGAGCACCGGGCGCACGCGCCGGGCGAGGAACGGGTTCGCGTAACCCATCCACGCGACCGGGGAAGTCGTGTCCAAGGGGCAACGCAGGGGCCCGCCCTCCGGCGCCTCGACGATGCACCCCGCCTCGCGGGCAATGAGCGCGGTGCAGATGTCGTACGGGTGGCAGGCCAGGGAATTCGCGGGCAGGCCGCAGCGGGCGTGCGCGAGCGGCCGCAGGTCCCCCAGCATCCGGTCGTGGCCGGCAAGGAGCTCGTAAAGCTGCCCGCCCGTCGAAAGGTACTGGTCGTCGAAGACCAGCTGGCCCCCGTCGCGCCCGTGGAGGCCGAGCTCCCGCCAGAGGTCCTCCTCGAAGGTCGCCAGCAGGCCCTTGCCCTCCGGAAAAAAGCGGGCCAGCGCCGCAAAGCCGTGGGCGAAATCCCGCGCCCGCGAGGGCCGCGGCCGCCACCGCCAGCGCGACCCATCCGCCAAATCGATCCGCTCCGCCCGGACACCCCGGCCCGCCACGACGCTCAACTGGTCAACCTGCGCCTGCTTGGCCGTCGGCAGTTCGGTCATCGCGGCCACGAAAACATCCCCCAAGTGGGTCCGCGCCCCCCGTTGCGGGGCCAGCGCGGCCAGGGATCACGCGGGCCGCTTGTCGTACATCAGGCAGCGGGTGCCGTCGATGGGGTCCAAAATGCACCGCAGCACGGTCCGCCGGGCGGGCGTGCCCGCGGGGAACGTCGTCGCCCCGTCCGCCAATCCCTCCATCACGATCTCCACCGGCCAATCCCGCGGCTAATACCGGCCAAACCAGTCGAGGATCGCCGCCTCGCCGATCCGGTCGACCCGGTAGATCGTGTCCGCGGCGGTCACCCCTGCCACGCGCGCGAAGTCCCGCCCGCCCCGCGTCCGGGCCGCCACCAGCGCCGCAAGCAGGTGGTCCTTCAGGGCGCAGAGGAGGCGCCGGGCGTTGTTCAGGGCGGCAGGGGGCACCGCGGCAGGAGAACAGAGCCCCGCGACGGCGGTCGATGAGAAAGACTCCCCCCACCCCGGAGCCCCCGCCCGTCCCCTTACCGCGGGGGGACTACCCACCCGATATGACTCGACTGGACACGCGGTCCGTTTACGCTCAAAAAGCATAATTCCCCGCCCCGGGCGCCGTCGCCGGGGCTACCGTTCTGACCGACCATCCCTATGAGCCCGTTCCCCCCCCCCTCGGCGGCCCTGCTCCCCGTCCTGGCCCTCGCGCTCGCCGCCGCCCTCCCTGTCCAAGCCGCGCAGTACGACCAGCGTCTCGCCAACCTTTCCACGCGCGCCCAAGTCGGCACCGGCACGAACGTAATGATCACCGGCTTCGTCGTCCAGCAGGGCGCCCCGAAGCAGATCTTGATCCGCGCCGTTGGCGCGCGCCTCGCCACCACCCCGTTCAACCTCACCGGCGTCCTCGCGGATCCCCTCCTGCAGGTGTACAACTCCGCGGGCGTGCTGGTGCTGACCAACGACAATTGGAGCACGGCCGACCAGGGCGTGATGACCGCCGTCGGCGCCTTTCCCCTCACCTCCGGCAGCCGGGACGCCGCCCTCGTCGCCACGCTCTCGCCCGGCTCCTACACGGCGCAGGTCAGCGGCGTGGGCAACACCTCCGGCGTGGCCATCCTCGAGGTCTACGACGTCAGCGGCTCGGCCCGCCTCCTGAACCTCTCGACCCGCGCCCTTGTGGGCAACGCGAACCAGACCTTCTTCTCCGGCCTCTCCGTCGCTGCCGGTGGCGGGGCCCGACGCATCCTGGTCCGCGCCGCCGGGCCGGCCCTCGGCGCATTCGGGGTCGACGGCACGCTGGCCGACCCGGCCATCGCGGTGCTCGACGCCGCCGGCCGCCAGATTCCGGGCGGGGCCAACGACAACTGGGAAACCGCCGGCGCCGCCGCTCTCCGGGCCGCCTTCACCGCCGCCGGGGCGTTCCCCTTCGCCGCCGGGAGCCGCGATTCCGCCCTGCTGCTCGACCTCGCCCCAGGCAACTACACCATCCAGGCGAACGGTGTGGGCACCGCCACTGGCACCGCCCTCGTCGAGGTCTACGACCTCTCCCCCGAAACCCTCTCCACCGTGAGCGTGCGCGCGTCGGTCGCCGCCACCGACGCCGTCGCCGGCAGCCCGGCCGTGTTCACCTTCTCGCGCGTCGGGCCGGTCAGCCAAGCGATCACCGTGGAATATCGGATCACCGGCTCCGCCGCCGCGGGCGTGGATTTCGAGACGCTTCCGAGCCGCGTGACGATCCCGGCCGGCGCCACCAGCGCGAAGGTCACGCTGCAGCCCCGCGCCAATCCCGCCAACACCCTCTCGCGCACCGTCGAGCTCTCCCTCGAGCCCCGCAACGCCTACGGCATCGGGGTGGATGCGACCGCGGGCGTCACGCTCTTCGCGAACTCGGGCACGCTTTACCTTTCCACGCTGCGGACCGTGCCGGGCATCAGCGCCTCGACCGCGTATGGCTCCGCGACCGTGCAGTTGGCCCCGGACGAGAAGTCGGCGTTCGTGAACGTCTCCTTCTCCAACCTGAGCTCGCCGCAGGTCGTGGCCCATCTGGCCATCAACGGGGACTACGTGATGAGCCTGCCGAACGGGCAGGTGAACAACGCCGTCTGGACCTTTGCCCCCGTGGGCCGCTACTCCACCGCCGACCTGATCGCCGCGCTCAAGGCGGGCCGGGTGACGGTGGCGATCGACACCGCGCTGAACCCGGCCGGCGAGCTGGCGGGCGGCTTCGTGCGCAGCAGCGGTTCCGCGGTGTTCAACCCGCCGGCGCCCGCCCCGGCGATCGACCTGAGCCGCGTCTCCGACGCCGACGCCGCGCGCTTCCTGCTGCAGGCCACCTTCGGTCCCACGGAACCGACCATCGCGGAAGTCCGGCAGCAGGGCTATTTCCGCTGGATTATGAACCAGATCACGGCGGTGCCCGCGTCCTCCCACCGCCAGGAGACGATGCACGACTTCAACCGCAACCAGACGATCGGCGGCACGGGCAACCGCGATCCCGTCACGCTGGCCTACCAGCGTCCGGGTGGCGCGCACCGGCAGGCGGCCTGGTGGAAGAACTCCGTCGACGGGCCGGACCAGCTGCGCCAGCGCGTGGCCTTCGCCCTGAGCCAGATCATGGTGATCTCGGACCGCAACGGCACCATCGCGGCCTGGCAGGAGGGCGCGGCCAACTACTACGACCTGTTCGTCAACCACGCCTTCGGCAACTTCCGCGACCTGCTGGAACAGGTGAGCCTCAGCCCGATGATGGGCATCTACCTCAGCTCGCTCCGCAGCGCCAAGGCTACCTTCAACGCGGCCGGCCTGCCGACTTCGCTCCCGGACGAGAATTACGCGCGCGAGGTGATGCAGCTGTTCACGATCGGCCTGCACGAGCTCAACCCCGACGGCACCCTGCGCCTCGACCCCTCCGGCCAGCCGATCCCGACATACACCCAGGAGACGATCGTCCAGACCGCGAAGGTCTTCACCGGCTTCGGCTACGCGAACCTCACCCGCGACGCGACCGCCAATGCCGCCCTCTTCCGCGGCAGCGCGGGCAACTACATCGATCCGATGATGCTCTGGCCGGCGTTCCACGACGACACCGCCAAGACCATCGTGGGCGGCCGCACCCTTCCCGCGGGGCAGGGCGGAAGGAAGGATCTCGCGGACACGATGGACGCCTTGGTGAACCACCCGAACACCGGGCCGTTCATCAGCCGCCAGCTGATTCAGCGCCTGGTGACCAGCAACCCGAGTCCCGGCTACGTCTACCGCGTGGCGCAGGCCTTCGCCAACAACGGCGCGGGCGTCCGCGGCGATCTCGGGGCCGTGGTCCGGGCGATTCTGCTCGATTACGAGGCCCGGTCCCCCGCCGTCGCGGCCACCGCCACGTTCGGCAAGCTGAAGGAGCCGCTGCTGGTGACGACCGGCTTGCTGCGCGCCTTCGGCGGCGGCTCGAACTCCGGCCGGTTCCCGATCTTCAACCCCGAGGGTTCCCTCGGCCAGGCGGCCCTCCGCGCCGACACGGTGTTCAACTTCTTCGAGCCGAACTTCGTGCTCCCCGGCGCGATCGCCGAGGCCGGGCTCTACGCCCCGGAGTACCAGATCCTGAACGACACCACGGCGCTCACGCAGCCGAACTTCTACTACAACTACATCTACACCACCCGCTCCGCCACCGACCTCGCGCAGCAGACCGTGGGCTTGATCCTCGCCCCGCTGTACCCGCTGACGCGCACGCCGGCGCAACTGGTGGACCGGCTGAACCTGCTGCTCACCGGCGGGATGATGCCCGCCGCCGCCCGCGACCGGGTGGTGACCGCCGTCAACGGCCTCCCCGCCGGCACGGGCACCGCGACCGGCAACGACATCGAGCGCGTGCGCGCGGCCCTCTACCTCGTCCTCACCTCCCCCCACGGCGCCGTCCAGAAGTAACCCCGCGATGAATCCCAAGAATCCCGCCTTTGACCCGGTCCGCCGCCAGTTCCTCGGCCAGTGCTGCGCCGCGGTTACCGCGACCGGTATGCTCTCCACCCTCGCGCAGCTCCGGTTGATGGGCGCGGTCGCCAGCCCCGGGAACGGCCCCCAGCCCCCCGCGCGCGACAGCAACCTGCCCTCGGACTTCAAGGCCCTCGTGTGCCTGTTCCTCGCCGGCGGCAACGACGCCAACAATATGATCGTGCCGTTCGACACGAGCGGCTACAACGCCTACGCCTCCGACGCCGGCCGCGGCGCGATCGCCCTGCCCCGCTCCCAGCTGCTCGAGATCAAGCCCGCCACCAGCGATGGCCGCGGCTGGGGCCTGCACTCCTCGCTCAACGCGGACGTCGCCGGCACCAACACCACCGGCCTGAAGTCGCTCTTCGACCAGGGCAAGATGGCCCTGCTCGGCAACGTCGGGACGCTGGTCGTCCCCACCACCAAGGCGCAGTACAGCGCCCGCTCGGTGCCGCTGCCCCCGCAGCTGTACTCCCACAACGACCAGCAGGTCGAGTGGCAGAGCAGCATCGCCGACAAGCCCTTCGCCACCGGCTGGGGCGGGCGCGTGGCCGACCTCACCCACGCCCTCAACGGCAACACGAGCATCTCGATGTCGATCAGCCTGAACGGGCAGAACTCGTTCCAGGTCGGCAAGCGCGTGGTCCAGTTCGCGGTCGGCCCGGGCGGCGCCGTATCCCTCTCCGCCGCCTCCGGCACCAGCGTCCCCGCCAACATCCGCCGGGCCGCCCAGAACGACCTGCTCGCCCGGCAGAACGCCAACCTCTTCGAGGCCGCGTTCTCCGGGGTCACCGAGAACGCCATCGCCGACAGCGCCCTCATCAGCGGGGTCCTTTCCGGCAACGCCCCCTTCACCACCGCGTTCCCCGGCACCGGCCTCGGCCAGCAGCTGCGCACGATCGCCCGCCTCATCGCCTCCGCTCCCCAGCTCGGCCTCAAGCGGCAGATCTACTTCGCCCGCATCGGCGGCTTCGACCTCCACGACGCCCAGCTCGGCGCCCACGCCAACCTCTTCGCCGATATCAGCCGCAGCGTCGCGGCCTTCCACCGCGCCACCGTCGAGCTTGGCTGCGCGGACCAAGTCACGCTGTTCACCGCCTCCGACTTCGGACGCACCTACAACACGAACGGCGACGGCTCCGACCACGGCTGGGGCTCCAACCACTTCGTGGTCGGGGGCGCCGTCAAGGGCGGGGACCTCTACGGCCGGATGGCCGACCTCACGATCCGCGGCCCGGACGACGCCGGCACCCGCGGGATGTGGATCCCCACCACCAGCGTGGACGAGTATTCCGCCACGCTCGCGTCCTGGTTCGGGGTCAGCGCCACCGACCTGCCCATCGTGTTCCCGAACCTCGGCCGCTTCGCCAAGCCCAACCTCGGCTTCGTCTGAGCCCAGCCGCCCGCGTGCGCTTCCGTTCCCCCCTCACCGCGGTCCTGCTCGCGCTGCTCACGGCCGGGCTGTGGTTCTGGACCCGCCCGCCCGCCCCGCCGTCCACCCCGCCCGCGCCCAGGCCACCCGCGGCCGCACCACCGGCCGCCCGCCCCGCCGCACCACTCCCGGCGACCCCTCCCGCCAGCCAGTCAGCCGCGGCCTCCGCCGGCTCAGGCGCCGCCCCCGCCCCGGCCGTGGCGGCGGGGGACGCCAGCGCGCCCTACGATCCCGCCGCCTTCCCGATCGCCGCCCGCCTCAACGCGCCCGGCGGCACGGTCGCCGCCGACTTGGCGGTGCTGCAGGAACTCTTCGACACCTGGCGCACCAACTTCCCCCGCGAGGGTAACCCGGTGGGCGAGAACGCCGAGATCACGGCGGCCCTCCTCGGCACCAACCGCCTGGAGCTCGCCCTCGTCCCCCGCCGCCACCCCGCCCTCAACGCGAACGGGGAACTGCAGGACCGCTGGGGCACGGCCTACCGCTTCCACCAACTCAGCGGCGAGCGGATGGAGATCACCAGCGCCGGGCCGGACCGCCGCTTCGGCACGCCCGACGACGCGACGCTGACGCCCCCGTGACGGGCGCCTACCGCGCCGCGGCCGCCGGCGGGCGGAACGCGGTCACGAAGGTGGCCGACGCCACAGGCTCGACCAGCTCGAGGTAAAGGCTCTCGCGCCGCCGCGGCGGCACGTCGGGCGAACTGCCCTGCCAGAGGCGGAAACGTCCGGGCGCCCCGATGGCCACCGGCACCCGCACGCCGCCACCCAGATCGACCTCGAAACGGACCTCACTGGTGAATTCGCGGACGGTCACCTCGGTCCAGTACCCGAACTCCTCCGGGCGCCCGACCGCCCACTCCCCCGCCGCGCGGAAACTCCCCGGCAAGCGCACGCGCCCCTGAAAGTGCAGCGCAAGCCCCAGCCGGCGCGGCCCCTCCGCGGTCGCGATCTCCGTCGTGTCCACCAGCGCTCCGTCGCGCAACGCCAGGGCGCGCGCGGCCCGCACGCCGGGCCGGTAGGCGGGCTGCGCCGCCGCCACGGCGTCGGGCGCGAAGGACGTGAGTTCGCCGCGGGCGTGGCCCTGCTGGCCCTCCCCGTCGACGAGCGGCACGTTGTGGTTGAGGGCGCGCGCGTAGTAGCCGCGATGCAGCGGGGAGCCGTAGCCGACAGTGCCCGGGTCGCGGGACAAGGGCCGCTCGCCCCAGTACACGGAATAGTTGAGCGCCTCCGCCTGGCTGTGGGTCCGCGTGAGCTGGCCGTAGTGGAAGAAAACCTGCCAGCCGCCGCCGCGGAGGACGGCCATCCGACTCGACTCGAGGCTGCGGCTGGCTACCTCGGGCAACCTCACCGCAGCGGGTGGAAGCGCGGGCGGGTCGAGCAGCGTGTTCCAGTCGCGGACGCGGCCCGCTTCTTCCAGCCCAAGCGGCGTGGGGAAGACCCGGTAGACCTCCGCGAATAAATCCGGGGCCGGAGCGCGCCCGATGCGCCCGCTGTCAGCGGGATTGGGCAGCTCGCCGTTGGGGAACCTCAGAACCAGCGGCGCCAGCAGCAGATTGTGGGCGAGGGCGAGTTCGGGCCCGAGTTCGCCGGCGCGGCCCGACAGCCCGGCGGCCAGCGCGAGCGAGTGCACGGCCCGCAGGACGAAGCTATTGTAACCGAGCGACTGCTCCTGCCAGAGGAAGTCCCCGGTCACACCCTCGGCCAGCTGCGCGCGCAGGCCGAAGCGCCCGTCGAGCGCCTCGCGCCAGAGGTCGTTGTCCCCGAAGAGGAGCGCCACCTGCGCCACCGCGCAGCGCTGCCAGACGGCGATGTTGTGGATCGCCTGCTGGGTCGAGTTGAGGGCGCGCACCTCGGGGAGGAAGAACTGGCGGAGCCACGCGGCCCGCTGCTCCGGGGGCGAGGCCGGACCGAGCAGACGCACGGCCTCGGTGAACTTCACCAGGTTGCTGGCCTCGGTCAGCGTCTGCCAGAACAGGCGCGCCGGGTGGCCGGGCCGCTGCGGCTCCCAGCGCAGGAAGTTGTCCGCGTAGAAATCCAGCTGGCCGCGCACCCAGTCGGCGAGGGCCTCGTCGCCGGTCAGACGGTGCAGCCGCGCGGCGCGGACCATCATCTCGACGTGCTGCCCGCGGAAGGTGACGACCCACCAGGCGTGCAGCTTGGGCGTGATCTCGACCTCGGGATCAGAGGGACTGGAGAAAAACTGGACCTCCTCGCGCGGGATGCGGTCGTTCCAGACGAGGCGGGACCCGTCCTTGGGGCTGACGCCGTCGTGCGACCAGCCCGGGAGCCATTCGACGCGGTCCTGGTGGCGGACGCGCCAGCGCTCGACCTCGGCGCGCTCGCGGCGCAGCCATTCGGCCCAGTCGGGATCCTCGCGCACCCGGCGGCGCGCGCCTTCCCAGTCCTCCCGGGCGGCGCGCCACGCGTTGCCTTGCCGGTCGGGCAGCTTGAACTCGGGGAACTGCGCGGCGGGCGCGGGCTTGGGGTAAGGCGTGGTGGCGGCGGCCGTGGCGATCAGGCCGGCCACCGCAAGCCGCCGCAGGCCGCTCAAAGCTCGGGGTAGCGCACCCACTTCGCGCCAGCGCGGCCGCTCTTCACCGCGGTCTCGATGAAGGCCATCCCGGCGAGGCCGTCGTCCACCGTGGGGAAGTCGTACCCGTCTTTCGGGGCCTTGCGGCCAGCGATGGCGTCAGCGATGGCCACGGCGGCCGCGCGGTAGATGTTCGCGAAGGCCTCGATGAAGCCCTCGGGGTGGGCGAAGGGCGTGCGAGAGGCCCCGCGGGCGACGGCGCCGAGGTAGCCGTTGCCGCGGCGGTGGACCTGCTGGGGCGCGTCCGCCTTCTTGAAGATCAGCTCGTTGGGGTTCTCCTGGAACCACTGGAGCGAGCCCTTCGTGCCGAAGACGCGGATGTTGAGGTTGTTCTCCTCGCCGCTGGAGATCTGCGAGGCGAAGAGTATCCCCTTCACCCCTTGGCTGAAGCGGACCAGGCAGTTGCCGTCGTCGTCGAGCAGGCGGCCCGGGATGAAGGTCGAGAGCTCCGCGCAGATCGCCTTGACCTCGAGCCCGGTGATGTAGCGGGCGAGGTTGTGCGCGTGCGTGCCGATGTCCCCCATGCAGTTGGAGACGCCGGAGACGTTCGGGTCCATCCGCCAGTTCGCGATGCGGCTCGCCTTGCCGGCCTCGAGCGCGGTGATCGCGTAGCCCTGCGGGTACTCGACCACGACCTTGAGCAGCTGGCCGAGTCTGCCGGTGCGGACCCACTCGCGGGCCTCCTTCACCATCGGGTAGCCGGTGTAGTTGTGGGTGAGCGCGAACACGCGGCCCGTGCGGCGGACGACCTCGCGCAGCTTGCGGCCCTCGGCCAGCGAGAAGCAAAGGGGCTTGTCGCAGACGACGTGGAACCCGGCCTCGAGGAACGCCTTGGCGACCGGGAAGTGGGTGTTGTTGCGGGTGACGATCGAAACGAAGTCGATGCGCTGGTCGGCCGGCAGGGCGGACTCGCGCGCGACCATCTCCTCGTAGGTGCCGTAGACGCGCGCCGGATCGAGGTGGAGGTCGGCGCCGGAGGCGCGGGACTTCGCCGGGTCGGCGGAGAAGCAGCCGGCGACCAGCTCGATCTCGCCGTCGAGGCGGGCGGCCATCCGGTGGACGGCGCCGATGAAGGCGCCGCGGCCGCCACCGACCATACCCATACGGAGTTTGCGGGGAAGATTCATAGGAGGGGGTTCGGGCAACTCAGAGGGCGACGGGGCGACCGGTGGCCGCCGAGCGGTAGGCGCCGTCGATGATCCGCATCAGCGCAAGCGCCTGGTCGGGCGTGTTGAGCGGCTCCTCCGCGCCCTGCAGGACGCGGACGAAGTTCACCGCCGAGCGGACCCGGCCCATCGTCTCGTCGGGCGGGACGACGATGGAGCGGTTGACCGGGCGCCCGTTCTCGTGGGTGTACAACTCGCAGGCGTCGATCGCGGTGGCGTCGAGCCCGTCGGTGCCGAAGAGCCGGCGGACCAACCCGCCGGCACGCGTGCCTTGGAAGGTCACCGAGACCTCCTCGCGCTGGTTCATCTCGGCCCAAGAGACCGCGAAGGACATCGACTGGCCGGAGCGGAAGGTGAGGAAGCCGTGCGCTGCGGCCTCAACGTCGGTCACGCCCTTGGCGACGTCCGGGATGCCCCAAGGGCCCTTGAAGGACTTGTCGGTGATGTGGTCGTGGTAGGTACGCGCGAGGATGTGGGCCGGCTCGGGGTAGCCCATAAAGTGGAGCCCGAGGTCGATCATATGCAGCAGGTCGATCAGGGGGCCGCCGCCGGAGAGAGCCTTGGTGGTGAACCAGCCGCCGAAGCCCGGGATGCCGGTGCGGCGGATCCATTTCGCTTGGCAGGAGTTGATCGTGCCGACGACGCCCTGGCGGAGGTACTCGCGGATCGCGTAGCTCTCGGGCCGGGCGCGGTTGTTGAAGTTGAACATCAGCGTCCGGCGGGCCTTGGCGGCCGCGGAATGCATTCGCGCCATCTCGGGCGCGCTCATTGCGGGCGGCTTCTCGCAGAACACGTGCTTGCCCGCCTTCAGCGCCTGCAGCGCGAGCGGGGCGTGGAACTTGTTCGGGACGATAATCGAGACCGCGTCGAGCTCCGGCAGCGCCCGCAGCATCTCCCCGACATCGCCGAAATGGCGCGGGATTCCGTGGCGGGTGGCCGCTTTCTCCGCGGCGGCCGCATTGACGTCGGCCAGGGCGATGAGCTCTGCCCCCGCTTCCCGGAAACCCCGGGCGTGGTAGGCGGCCATGCCGCCCGCTCCGATGATGGCGATCTTGGGGGTTCTCATTCGCTCAGCGGTCGAATTGGGCGTCGAAAACGATGGCACTCGAGGGGAAGTCGACCTTCCGCACGAAGGCGGCCGACTCGGCGGCGCCGTGGAAACGGTCCATCCGGCTGTCCTCCCACTCTACCGACAGCGGCCCGCGGTAGCCGACGTCGTTCAGTGCCACAATGATGTCTTCGAAGCGGATGTCGCCGTGCCCGAGCGAGCGGAAGTCCCAGTGGCGGCGGGCGTCGCCGAAGCTCACGTGGCCACCGAAGACGCCGACGGTGCCGTCACCGTGGCCCCACCACGCGTCCTTCATATGGCAGTGGTAGATGCGGTCACCGAAGGTGCGGATGAACTTCACGTAATCGACCCCCTGGTAGCCGAGGTGCGAGGGGTCATAGTTGAAGCCGAAGCGCCGGTGCCCACCGACGGCCGCCACGGCGCGCTGGGCGCTGGCGATGTCGAAGGCGATCTCAGTCGGATGGACCTCGAGTGCGAAGTTCACGTTCTGCTTATCGAAGGCCTCGAGGATGGGCCCGAAGCGGCGCGCGAAGTCCGCGTAGCCAGCGTCCCAGAACGCCTGCGAGGTCGGCGGGAACGCGTAGATCGAGTGCCAGATCGAGGAGCCGGTGAAGCCGTTGACCACAGCCGGGAACTCGTCCTTGCCCGCCCGGCCCGGCCGCGCGTCGAAGAACGCCCGCGCCGCCTTGGCCGTGAGGGCCAGCTTGCGCGCCGCCCGCTTGCGCACGCCCTCGGGGTCACCGTCACCCCAGACGTCGACCGGGAGGATCGACTGGTGCCGCTCGTCGATCAGGTCGCACACGGCCTGGCCCACCAGGTGGCTCGAGATCGCGTGGCAGGTGAGCCCGTGGTCCTTGAGCAGCGCCCACTTCTCGTGGACGTACTTCTTGCTCGACGCTGCCGCGTCCGGGTCGAAGTGGTCGCCCCAGCAGGGCAGTTCCACGCCGTCGTAGCCCATCTTTTTGACGAGCGGGGCGAGCTTCTCGAGGGGGAGGTCGGCCCATTGGCCGGTGAACAGGGTGACGGGGCGGGGCATGGGTGATTGGGATCAGCCGAAGAGAACCCGGGGCTACCGCGGCCGGCGAGAAAAAATCCAGGTTTGTCGCCGGCGCCCGCGCCGCCTCCACTCGCGGAATCGTGCCGCCCCTGACCATCTGGACCAACACCCTATTCCAGCCCGCCGCCGAACGGCTGCTCGCGGAAGGCCTCGGTCCCCACCGGCTGGTGCGTTCCGCTGCCACCTCCGCCGCCGTGCTCAAGGCCGGCCGCCCCGACCACGCGCTGGCCGCGGCCGACGTCGCGTTCGGCCAGCCCGATGCCGCGCAATGCCTCGCTTCACCACGCCTCCGCTGGGTCGAGGTCACCACCGCCGGCTACACTCGCTACGACACTCCGGAGTTTCTGGAGGGCTTCCGCGTCCGCGGGGCCGCCTTCACCAACGCCTCCCAGGTCTTCGCCGACAGCTGCGCCCAGCACGTGCTCGCGATGATGCTCGCCCTCGGCCGGCGCCTGCTGCCCTCCCACCGCGAGCAGCTCACGGACCGTTCCTGGCACTACGACGAGCGCCGCTACGAGTCCCGCCTCCTCACCGGCCAGTCCGTCCTGCTGCTCGGCTACGGCGCGATCGGCCGGCGCCTCGCCGCGCTCCTCGCCCCGTTCGGGATGCAGGTGACCGCCGTCCGCCGCCGCGTGCGCAGCGAGGCCGGCGTCCGCATCGTGCCCGAGGAACTGCTCAGCTCCGCGCTGGGGCAGGCCGACCACGTGGTCAACCTCCTGCCCGACAACGCTTCCACCCGCAACTACGTCAACGCCCGCCGCCTCGCCTGCTGCAAGCCCGGGGCCCGGTTCTACAACGTCGGTCGCGGTACCACCGTCGACGAGACCGCGCTGCTTGCGGCCCTGCGCTCCGGTCGGGTGAGCGAGGCCTACCTCGACGTGTTCGCCACCGAACCGCTGCCGCCGGATCACGCCCTCTGGACGGAACCCCGCTGCTACGTCACGCCCCACACCGCCGGCGGCCGCCACGACCAGGACGAGGCGCTGGTGCGCCACTTCCTCGCCAACCTTGCCGCGTTCACCGGAGGCGGCCCGCTGACCGACCGCGTGGTCTGAGCCGCCGCGGCCGGTCAGGCCCGGACCACGCGGGTGCCCGCGATGAAATCGTGCAGGCAGCGGCGATCCTCGCGGAAGATCATCAGGTAATTGGTTGTCACGAAGGCGAAGCGCAGGAAGAAACCGACCACCGGCAGCAACTGCAGCATCCCTTGGATCGCCCCGGAGGGGAGCTCCCGCAGCAGCCAGCCCCGCAGAAAACCGGGCTTCTCGTCGTCGTCCGCCCGCACAACGCGCACGCCGAGGAGAATCTTACCCAGCGACTGCCCCCGGCTGGTGAGCAGCAAGATCTGGACGCCCAGCAACGCGAGTTGGAGCGCGGCGAACAACGCTAGCGCCGGCATAAGCCGGGCCGTTTCTAGTCCCTGGAAGTTGAACTCGCCCTCGCGGGAGGCGGCGATGATCGCTTGGAAAACTTTCATCAGGTCAGGCCCCAGCACCACCAGCGCGGGCACGGCGGCCAGAAACTCGAGGAACCAGTCGGCGCAGCGCGCCAGCAGGCGCGACCAGGGGGACGCCAGCGTCACCGGCTCGGCTTCCCGAAAGCCCGGCGCCGACTCCGACGCGTCTTCGCCCGGGATTACGGGCGACGCGACCTCGACCCCGCCGAACTCCGAGAAATCCACGAGGCGGCGCCACTCCTCGGTGCCCACGCGCTTGGCGCGCGTGTCGGCGTTAGCCCGGCCTCCGGCCAGCCAGCCGCGGACCTGCCCGGCTGATGCCGGGCCGTACTCCTTGCCGTCGCCACCGATGATGATGAACATCGGCTGAAGGAAGCCCCTGCCCCCGGCGGCGTCAATGTCAGGCCGCGCCCGGCAACCGCACGCGTCGAGCGGCGGGATCCGGGTGCGGACGGAAGAACAGGGCGGTGTGGCCCACGGCCCCGACGCAAACGCAGCGGCCCTCGTCCGCGATCCGCTCCCCGATCGTGGCCCGCTCCTCGCGGTCGGCGCCGACGAAGCGCAGCTTCACCAACTCGTGGGCGCACAGCAGCCGCTGCACTTCCTGTAGGAAGGCGGGGGTGACGCCGGCCTTGCCGACCCGGACGTGATCTGGGAGCGAATGACCAAGGCCGCGCAGGTGGGAACGCTGGGCGCCCGTGAGCGCAAGTTGATCCATCCGGCCAGAGTGGGCGGCGCGCGGGCCCGTGCCAAGCCCAGCGATTTCGCCTGACGCCCCCGGACCGACCTGCGCGGAATCAACCTGTGCTGCGACCCGTCTCCGCTTCCCGCCACTTCACCGTCCGCCTCGCCCTCGCGCTGACCGCCGCCGCGGTCTTCGGCGAGGTGGCGGCTGCTTGGGTGCTCGAACGCGCCTACCTCGCGGGCAACCTCACCGGCTGGTACTTTTGGGCGGGCGACCACCCCGCCGTGGATTCGGTCCTGCTCGTGTTCGCCAAGCTGCTCGCGACCGCCGTGGTGGCCAGCTGGGCCTTCACTCGCGCCGGCGAACGCTGGTCTGCCGCCGGCACCCTCTGCTTCTCCCCACCCGCACTCGCTTGGACGCTGTTCCCCTTCATCGGGGCGGTGATCATCGCCCTCTCAGAGATCGACAACCTGATGCGCGCGGCGCTGCCCGCGGGTGCGCTGGAGCGCCTCGATTTCGCGCCGGACCTCAGCGAGATCGCCGAGATCGCTTGGCTGGGCCCCTTCCTCGCGGTCGTAATCGCGCCCGTGACCGAGGAGTTCGTGTTCCGCGGGCTGATCCTGCGGGGCCTCCTCGGACACTGGCGCCCGGCAGCCGCCGTCCTTTTCTCCACGGGGCTGTTCGCGCTCGCCCACTTTAACCCCGCGCAAGCGCCGGTCGCCGCCCTGCTTGGTCTGCTGACTGGTTGGCTCTACGTGCGGACGCGGTCCCTCGGGCTCTGCATCCTCGCCCACGCGCTCAACAACGCGGCCAGCTACCTGACTTGGTTCCCCTTCGAGGTGAGGGGCTTTAACGCGATCACCGAGGCGGAGGGCCCCGTCTTCCACCCCTGGTGGTTCAACAGCATCGGCCTCGCGCTGCTCGCCCTTGGAATCTGGGCTGTCCGTCGGCTCACACCCCCCGCCACCTCCTGGTTGCTGCCGCCGCCCCCGCTACTGCAGCCGCCCCTCCTCGCGGCGCCCCCCGCACTTGGCGGTTGTCAGCCCCCGGCCGGCCCCAACGATATCGGACGGATGGCCTCGGATCTCGCCCAACTCGTCACCACCCTCGCCCGCCGCGCGCGCGCCGCCTCGCTCGTACTCGCGACCATGCCTCGTGAGCGGAAGGACGCTGCCCTGCTCCGGCTCGCTGGGATGCTTGAGGCCTCGGGCCCCGAGCTGCTCGCCGCCAACGCCCGCGACCTCGCCTCTCCCGAGGCTGCCGCCCTGCCCGCCGCCACGCGCGACCGGCTCACCCTCACCCCGGAACGCCTCCGCCAGCTCGCGGAGTCCGTGCGCCAAGTCGCCGACCTGCCCGATCCGGTCGGCGAGGTCTTGGAGGAGACGGCGCGCCCCAATGGCCTCCGCCTGCGCAAGGTGCGTGTGCCGATTGGCGTACTTGCTATCATCTACGAGGCCCGACCGAACGTGACGATCGACTGCGCCGCGCTCTGTCTGAAGAGCGGCAACGCGGCCGTCCTCCGCGGCGGCAAGGAGGCCTTTCATACCAACTTCGCTCTCGCCGAGCTGGTGCGCCAGGCGCTCATCGCCAGCGGGCTCCCCGCCGACGCCGTGCAACTGGTGCCCACCACCGACCGCGGCGCCCTCACCACCCTGCTCGGGCTCGACACCCTCATCCACTGCGTCATCCCGCGCGGCGGCGAGGGGCTCATCCGCTTCGTCACGGAGCACAGCACGATCCCCGTCATCAAGCACTACACTGGCGTCTGCTGCATCTACCTCGACCGGGCCGCCGACGCGGGGATGGCCGCGGCGGTCACGACCAACGCCAAGGTTTCCCGCCCCAGCGCCTGCAACGCCGCCGAGCAACTGCTCGTGCACCGAGAGGCCGCAGCCGGCCTGCTGCCGACCGTGGGGCGCGCACTCGCCGACCGCGGCGTCCACCTGCGCTGCGACGTCGAGGCCGCCGCAATCCTTGCCGCTGCCGGCATCCCCTCGGAACCAGCCGCTCCGGCCGACTTCACGGCGGAGTTCCTTGACCTCGTGCTGGCGGTCCGGGTCGTCGGCTCCTTGGAGGAGGCGATCGCCACCATCAACCGCGACGGCTCCGCGCACAGCGACGCGATCGTAACCGCCGACGAGGCCTCGGCCCGCCGCTTCCTCGCGGAGGTCGACAGCGCGACGGTCTACTGGAACGCCAGCACGCGCTTCACCGACGGCTTCGAATTTGGCTACGGGGCGGAGATCGGCATCAGCACGGACCGCCTCCACGCCCGCGGCCCGATGGGCCTACGGGAACTCTGCAGCCACAAGTTCCTGATCGAGGGCACGGGCCAGGTCCGCGGCTGAACCGTCCAGGTCGCTCTGGCCCCGCCCGGCGGGGTGGTTTTCCCCCCGCGATGCCCGCCCGCCTCCGCTGACCCAGCGCTGCCGTCGCCGCGCGCCTGACCCTCGCCTGCCTCCCGCCCGCAGCGGGCGAGGTGCAACCCTCCGCCTCCCTCACCGCGCTGGGCCGGCCCCCACCTCTGGATCGAGGCATCGGTAGTGAAGGAGTTCGCCACCGCGCGCTCCCCGTCCCCCTACCGCCCGTGGACCAAACAGGCCCCGCGCGAGGGCACCGGCCCCGGCGTGATCATCGCGGGCCGCCGCATCCTCACCAACGCTCACCGCGTCCTCCATGCGAACCAGGCGCAGGAGCCGGCGAACCAGCCTGGCGACAAGGTCTCGGCCACCGCCGAGGCCATCGCGCGCGGCATCGACCTCGCCGTGCTCCGGTTCGAGGACGAGACACTCTTCGCCCCACCCCCTGCCCTGCCCAGCGCTGAGACCGCCGCCGCCGCTGAGGACATCCTCAACGACCGCGGCATTCGCGCCCTAGGCTCACCTGGCGTGCTCGCCGTCTAGCAGGCCCCGCGCGCGCCCTGAAGCGGCGCTCTTGCCAAGCCGGCCCCCGCGGCCAACGTTTGCCCCGTATGCATTTCGATTCCCGCCCACTCGCCGCCCCCTCCCTGCCGCCCCGCGCCGATGATGAGGACGAGGACGTTGACGAGGAGACCCCCAGCGGCCGGAAGGGGGCCGCGCCCGTCGGCCTGCTGATCCAGCGCAAATTCCTCGAGCAGCGGAAGATCTTCCTGTGGGGCGCGGTCACCGACGAGACCGCGAAGGATCTCACCGAGAAGCTGCTGTACCTCGAGGCCAGTGCACCCGGAAAGGACATTACCTTCTATATCAACACGCCCGGCGGCTCGATTACCGCGGGGATGGCGGTATACGACACGATCCAGCTGATTTCCTCGCCGGTCACGGTTGTGGTGACGGGGATGGCCGCCTCGATGGGCTCCATTCTGCTCAGCGCCGCGCCCAAGGGCCGCCGCCTTCTCTACCCGCATTCGCGCGTGCTGATCCACCAGCCCCTGATCTCGGGCCGGATGATCGGACCCGCCAGCGACATCAACATCCAGGCGCAGGAGATGGAGAAGCTGCGCGCGGAGCTGAACCAGATCCTCGCGAATGCCTCCGGCCAGCCGCTGGAGCGGATCAACCGCGACACCGACCGCGACTTCTACCTGACGGCACGCGAGGCGATCGAGTACGGGCTCGCCGACCGCATCGTCGACCGGGTCTGACGGTGCCACGCCGTTGGACACCGCGGCGCTCACCCCGCCGCGGGGCCGTAGGCGTCGCGGAGCACCTGCAGCGTGTGCCGGACGCGCACCGGCGAACCGAGCTTGGCCAAGTGCGCCCGCAACTGCGTGAGGCAGCCGATGTTGCCCGACGCCACCACGGTGGCGCCCGTGGCGATCACCGCCTCCGCTTTCTGACGGCCCAAGGAGCCGGCGATTTCCGGCTGGTCGAGGTTGTACGTGCCGGCGCTGCCGCAGCAGAGATGCGCCTGCGCCAGCTCGCGCAGCTCCACGCCGGGGATCGCCGTGAGCAGCCGCCGCGGCTCCGCCCGCACCCCCTGTGCGTTCGCGAGGTGGCAGGCGTCGTGGTAGGCGATCTTCCGCGGCCCCTCCCCGGCCGGGAGGTCGCGTAGTCCAATCCGGTCGAGGAACACGCTCACGTCCATCACCCGGTGGGCGAACGCCTCCGCGCGCGCCCCGTCCTCCGTCCCGCGGAGGATCAGGCCGTACTCGTGTAACGCGGAGCCGCAGCCCGCCGCGTTGGTGAGGATCGCGTCCACGTCCGCCGGGAAGGCCGCAAGGTTGCGCCGCGCGAACTCGCGCGCCGCCGGGAGGTCGCCAGTGTGCCACGCGAGGCCGCCACAGCAGCCCTGCGCCTCCGGGATGAGCACCTCGACGCCGTTGCGCACCAGCACCTCGAGCGTGGCGTGATTGATGTCGGGATCCAGCACGCGCTGAGCGCAGCCGGCAAGGAGGGCGATTCGCGCCCGGCGGGCGCCGCGCGCAGGCAGCAGCGCCGGCAGGGGCCGGGCCGGCGGGACCTCGACCGGGGCGAGGTCGAGCATCGGGCGCAGCGCCGCCGGGACGAGGCGACGCCAAGCGCGGCCCAACGCGGCGCCGCGCAGCGCGAGCCGGAAGCGGCCGGGATAGGGCAGCGTAGCCGCGGCGAGGGTCCGGCGCAGGCGCGCGTCCCACGGCCGCTCGACCTCCGGTTCCTGGCGGGCGCGGAAGGGGCTGATCAGGTCACGGTATGGCACCCCGCTTGGACACGCGGGCTCGCAGGCGAGGCAGCCGAGGCAGCGGTCGAGGTGCGGCTGCGCCGCGGCCGCCGAGAGGGTTCCCTCAAGCACCTGCTTCATCAGGATGATCCGCCCGCGCGGGGAATCCATCTCCTGGCCGAGCTCTTGGTAGGTCGGGCACGCCGGCAGGCAGAAGCCGCAGTGCACGCAGGCCTGCACGGCCTTCGCCATCGCCTCGCCCATCGGACCGTGCTTTTCTGGTCGGATCGAGTGTTGCATCGCTCAGTCCTCGAAGTCCGGAAAACGCCCTGCGGGATCCAGCGCCCGCTTCACCGCCGCCATCACCGCCGCCGTCCGGCGCGGCCCGAGCCAGCGCGGCCCGTTGCCCCGGAGGAGCGCCCCCGCCCAAGGCGAAACCGCCACTGGGCGGGCGGGCGGCAGGGAGACGTACCCCGCGTTGCCCCCGGCGCCGATCCACGCCCGCGCGCCCGCCTGCGCCCGCACCCACGTCACGAAGGCAGGCACTTCGCCCGAGGTCAGGAGCACCTTGGCCAACGCGCCCCCCGGATGCGCCCAGCCGAAACCAGTCACCGTCGTCCAGAGTTCCGCGGCCTCCGCCGTCACCAGCTCGCGACCGGGAAAGCGCCCGAGCAATTCCGCCACCAGCGGCCCCAGCGCGGCCTCCTCGGCCCCGAGGCGCACGAAAACCGCGGGCTCGTCGACCGCCGCCTCTAGGGCGTCCAGTTCCCAGCGTCCGCCTGCGCAGACGCGCAGGAGCCGCACCTGATCCGCCGCGTCGCGGGCCGTGAGCCGCAGCGTGCGGGTCGCCGCGGGCCGCGGGAAAACCTTGAAGGTCAGCTCGGCCAGCACCCCACAGCAGCCGGCGCTGCCGACGAAGAACTTGGGCAAATCGAAGCCCGCCGCGTTCTTGACCACCTTGCCGCCCACCCGCAGCAGACGCCCCTCCCCGTCCACGAAGCGCGCCCCCAGAATAAAATCGCGCACGCCGCCGAACCGCCAGCGACCGGGCCCGGACAGCCCCGCGGCCACCGTGCCGCCAAGGGTCGCGCCAGCCGTCGCCAAAGGCGGGTCGAAAGGCAGGTACTGGCCCCGCTCCGCCAACACCGCGGCCAACTCCGCGAGGGGCGTGCCCGCCCGCGCGGTGAAGGTGAATTCGTCCGGCTCGTACTCGACGATGCCCCGCAGCGCCCGCGTGGACACGGGGGTGACCCCGGGAGCCACCGCGGCCAGCCGCGCCTTGGTGCCAGCGCCGACGGGCAGCACGCGCGGGAGGGCGCGGACGGCAGCGGCGAGTTCCTCGGGCGTCGTGGGGCTCATTCGCGCGCGATGACGCCCGCCCGCTCGAGCGGGTGCAGGCCGGTGTGCGTGAGGGCGGGGGCGGCCCCAGCCGGGAACATCTTGCCCGGATTGGCGATCCCGGCCGGATCGAAAGCGGCGCGCACGCGGCGCAACAAGTCAAGTTCCTCCGGCGGGAACATGATGGGCAGGTAATCGCGCTTCTCGACGCCGACACCGTGCTCGCCGGTGATCGAACCGCCCATCTCGACGCACATCCGCAGGATGCGGCCGGCGAGTTCCTCGGCGCGCCGCAGGCCATCCGGCTCTCGGCCATCGTAGAGGATGAGCGGGTGCAGGTTGCCGTCCCCCGCGTGAAACACGTTCGCGCACCGCAGACCCGCCTCGCGCGACCAGGCCTGAATCCGCCGCAGCGCCTCACCCAGGCGGCGGCGGGGCACCACGCCGTCCTGCACGATAAAGTCCGGGGAGAGCCGGCCGACGGCGCTGAAGGCGCTTTTGCGTCCCTTCCAGATGGCGAGCCGCTCGGCCCCATCGCGCGCCGGCCGCACCTCGACGGGACGGCTGGCCGCGAGGATCGCGTCGAGCCGCAAGCGGTCCGCCGCGACCACCTCGCGGGGACCCTCGAGTTCCACGATCAGCACGGCCTCGCAGCCCGGCGGGTATTCGGCGTGGACCGCCGCCGTCGCCGCCTGCAGCGCCAGCTGCTCCATAATCTCGATCGCCCCGGGCAACAGGCCGCTCGCGATCACCGCGGCGACCGCGTCGCCGGCCTGCTCCAGCGTGGCGTAACCCGCCAGCACGGTATGGAAGCACTCCGCCCGCGGCAGCAGCTGCAGCGTCACCTCGAGCGCGATGCCGAAGAGGCCCTCGTTGCCCACGAACAGGCCCATCCAGTCCGGCCCCACCTGTTCCCGGCTCGCGCCCCCGAATTCGACCACCTCGCCGGTCGCGAGCACAGCCTTCAGGCCGAGCACATGGTTGGAGGTCATCCCGTACTTGAGGCAATGGGCCCCGCCCGCGTTGAAGGCCACGTTCCCGCCGATCGTGCACACCGGCTGGCTCGAAGGGTCGGGCGCGTAGTGGAGGCCGTGGGGCTGCGCCGCCTGGGTGACCGCGAGGTTGACGACCCCAGGCTCGACCACGGCGATCCGCTCCGCCGGATCGAGGCGCAGAATCCGGTTCAGGCGGTTGAGGGTGATGACGATGCCGCCCGAAACCGGCAGGGCGCCGCCGGAGAGGCTCGTGCCGCTGCCCCGCGCCACGAACGGCACGCCGTGCCGGTGGCACCAGCGCACGGTGGCGATGACCTCGTCGGCGGTGCGCGGCGCGATCACCGCCGCCGGGCGGGCGGCGAAGGCGGTCAGCCCATCGCTCTCGTAGGCCGCGAGCGGCGCCTCGTCCGCCAGCAGGCTGCTGGGACCGAGCAGCGCCGCCAGTTCGGCGCGGATCCGGGCGGGGTCAGGCGAGCCGCTCATCATCGGGCGCGGCGCTCAGCGGCCGTACACTACATACCATTTGTCACCGTAGAGCGGATGCTCCGCGAGTGGACGGAGGCCGGCGGCCGCCATCCATTCCCGCGTCTGGTCGCGGGTCACCTGGAGCTTGGAATCGTTCTTGTGCGGGCCGAGCTCGGGATGGAAGTCGATCACCGCGATCCGGCCGCCGGGACGCAGGTAGCCAGCAAGGCTGCGCAGGTAGGTCGCCCGGTCCTCGATGTGGTGCAGGACATCGAAAATGAAGGCCAAGTCGACGTCCCGGGCGGGGAGCCGCGGGTCCGTGAACTGCCCGAGCACCGGGCGCACATTGGCCGCGGAGACTTGCTCCGCCTTCCGGGCGATGTGGTCCACCAGACCCTGATCGATGTCGACCGCGTAGACCCAGCCCTGAGGCACCGCGCGGGCCAGCGGCAGGGTGAACACGCCAGAGCCGGCGCCGATGTCCGCCACCACCGCGCCCGGCGCGAGCCCAAGCCGGGCGACCGCCTCGTCAACCTTCAGGCGTGCCACCCGGTTCTGGCTGTCGAGGGTCTTAAGCCACTCGGCAGTGGAACGGGCCCCAAGCTGGGCGTGCGCCGGCACCGTTCCCAGCAGAGACGCGGCCAGGACCAAGAGGGGAACGCGGGAAAGGTAAGGCATCGTCCTCAGGACCGGGGCACTACGAAGGTTTGACAAGGCCGAAAACCGGCAGGCTCAGCCGGTCGTCGGGGCGCCCCGGCCGAGCCAGCGGTAAAGCGGCCAGCCCGCCACCACGGGGACCAGTCCGACGAGGCTGAGTACGCCCGCGTAGTCGACAGCCGCCTGCAGCATCCACGCGCAGGTGAGGCAGAAAAGCAGCGGCAGGACCGGGTAGAACGGGACCGGGAAGGGACGCTCGATGCCTTGGTCACGCGACCGAAGCACGAACAGAGAAATCCCGGTGAGCAAAAAGAAGGCCCAGAAGACCGGTGCCGTGCACTTGAGCAGGGTGTCGAACCCGCCGTGCCCCTGCCAGGTGACGGGCCCGAGCCCGACCCCAGCGAGGGCGCCCCCGGCGACCGCGCGGCCGGCCGGGTGACCGAGGAGAAACACCAGCGTGAGCGTGCAGCCGAGCTGGGCGAGCAGCGCGGAGGCGGGTACCCCACGCCCGGAGTCGCGGCGCGCCAGAAACCGGAGCGCGGGGAAATCCGCCCCCGCGCCCGAGTAGATCCGCGCGCCGGTGAGGGTCAGGCCGTTCACCGCCCCGAGGGCGGAAATCATCACCAGCACCGACATCACCGCCGCCCCGACCGGCCCGAGCGGGCCCTGCAGCACGTCGGCCGCGATCGCCTTTGCCTCCCGCGCCCGGGTGAACCCGAGTCCGTGGAGATAGGCTGCGTTGACCAGCACGTAGACCAAGGCTACCCCCGCGGTGCCGAACAGCAGCGCACGCGGGATGTCGCGGCGCTTGTCGCGCATCTCCGCCACGATGAAGGCCGCATCGTTCCAGCCGCCATAGGTGTAGAGCACGAGGATCAGCGCCAAGCCGAAACCCGCCCCGGCCCCGGGGGCCACCGCCGGCTCCGCGGGCGCCTGCGGCCAGCCGAGCCCCGCGACCACGATCGCCGTGAGGCCGACGACCTTGAGCGCGGTCAGCACGTTCTGCGTGCGCCGGCCAGACTGCAGCCCCGCGAGGTTGAGCAGGGTCAGGCCCGTGACGGCGGCGGCCGCCAGCCACGGGGCAGCGGTGGGCCCGAGGCCCCAGAGCCGCGCCGCGTAGTCCGCGAACACAAAGCCCATCAGCCCGATGCTGCCGCTCATCAGCACGACGAGCTGCGACCAGCTGAACAGGAACCCCATCCCCGGGCCAAAGGCGCGCCGGAGGAAGAAGTAATCGCCCCCCTCGCGCGGGTAGGTTGTCGCGAGTTCCGCGTAGCACAGAGCACCGACCACGGAGAGCGCGCCGCCAAGGGCCCAGACCAGCATCGCCTCCGCCGGGCTCGCGACGCAGCTGAGGATGAACGGGGCCGTCTCGTAGATGCCCGCGCCGACGACGATCCCGATGATCACGGAAACGGCGTCGCCGAGGGAGAGATGGCTCTCGGGGGCGGAGGGGGCAGGGGCGGGCATCGCGGCGCCACCGCACCGGATGCGCGCGGGGGCGTCAATGCCGCGGCGCGGCGAGTCTTCGCTTTCATTTCCCGGAGGGGGACGATTTTTTCTCCCCGCGCCCATGCAAGAACTCCTGCGCGACGCCCGCATCCGGCGCCTGCTCCTGGCGAACACCTGCAGCGCGGTCGGCACGGGCATCACGGTGTTCGCCGTGCCCTGGCTGCTCGTGCAGCAGCCGGGGGTCAGCACCGCCTACCGCTGGGCAACGGTCGGCACCATCCTCGCGCTCTTCGTCGCCGCCCCGTACTACGGCGCCTGGGTGGACGCCCACTCGCGCAAGTCCGCGCTCCTGCTGGGCGAGCTCTGGTCCGCTGCCTCATCGGTACTCCTCGCGGGGCTCGGGTTCGCCCTCGACGGCTTCGGCACCGGCCCGCTGGTGGCCGCGTACTTCGCCGGGATGCTCTACTACACCCTGCACTACCCGGCGAAGTTCGCGCTCATCCAACAGACTTTCGACCGGTCCCAGTACCAGTCCCTGATCGGGCTCCTCGAGATCCAGGGCTAGGCCGCGATGATGCTCGCCGGGGCCCTCGCGGGGCTTCTGCTAAGCCGAGTGCCGCTCAGCCTGATCCTCACGGTGAACGCCGCCGCCGGCATCGCCAGCTGCCTCCTCCTGCGCGGGCTGCCGTACACTGCGACCCACCTCGGCCCCGCTGCCGCGCGGGCGCCCGCGCCGGTCTGGCGCGGCGTGGCCGAGGGCGGCCGCTGGCTGTTCGCCCGCCTGCGCTCGCAGTGTTCTTTCCCTGCACCCTGCTGCCGTTCGTCGCCGTGATGGCCGCCAACTACCTTTTCCCCGTCTACGTCAGCCAGACCCTCGCCGCGGGCCCGGAATGGTTCGCCGGGGGCGAGATCACTTTCGCCGCGGGCGCCATCCTCGCTGGTCTGCTGCTGCCCCGCCTCATCAGCCGCCACAGCGCCACCGCGAAGGTACCCATCACGATGCTCGTCTTCCTCGGTGGGCTGCTCCTGCTCGCGGCCGTCGACCTGCCCCTGCCCTACCTCTGCGCGGGAGCGCTCCTCGGGTTCGGCAACGCGGGGTGCCGCGTCGCCCGCAGCGCGCTGCTGCTGCACCTGGTGCCCACCACCGTAATGGGCCGCGTCGGCGGCTTTTTCCAAGTGCTCGACCGCGTGCTGCGCACGGCGCTCGTGCTCGCCATGGAGATCATCGACGCCCACGGTCCTCCCGTGGGTTTCGCTCTGCTCGCCGTCCTCCTCCTCCTCGCCCTCGCTGGGGAGCTGCGCACCCGCGCCGCCGCCCGGCCCGTCGCCCCCGCCTGAACCCACATGCTCCGCGCCCTCCTCCTCGACTTCGACGGGCTCATCCTCGACACCGAGACGCCCCTCATCGACGCCTACGCCAGGGTCCACGCCGACCACGGCGTGACTTTCGACCGCACGCGCTTTCTGCACGGGGTCGGCCACGCGGAGTACGCCTTCGATCCTTGGCACGGCTTCAGCCCCCACGCCGACCGCGCCGTGCTCGAGGAGGAATGCCGGGCCGCCAAGGCCGGGATCATCCTCGCCCAGCCGATTTTGCCCGGCGTGGAGGCCCTCCTCACCGCCGCCGCCGCCGCCGGCTGGTTGATGGCGGTCGTCTCCAACTCGCCGCGCGAGTGGGTCGATCCGCACCTTGAGCGCCTCGGCCTCCGCGCACACTTCCGCCACACGGTCTGCCGGGGCGACGCGCCCGCCCCCAAGCCCGAGCCCGACCTGTACCGGCTCGCCCTCAACCAGCTCGGCGTCCGCGCCTCAGAGGCCGTGGCCTGCGAGGATTCGCACACCGGCACGCTCGCCGCCCGCCGCGCCCGGGTCTGGACGGTCGCCGTGCCCAACGCCTCCACCGCGCACCACGACTTCTCGCACGCCGACTGGCTCGTCCCCTCGCTCGCGGAGGTTTCCCCCACTGCGCTCCGTGCGCGCTTTGGGCGACCCTAGGCCGCGGCGGCCGTCTTTCCCCCTCGATGCACCCCACCCGGTTCCCATTCGCGCCCCTGTTCGCCCTCCTCCTCGCCGCCGCGCCGGCCGCCACCGCGGCCACGCCCGCCCTCCCTGCCCGCCCAAACGTCCTCTTCATCGCGATCGACGACCTACGGGACTGGGTGGGCTTCCTTAACGGCCACCCGCAGGCCCGCACGCCCAACTTCGACCGCCTCGCGCGGATGGGGACCGCCTTCACCCGCGCCTACTGCGCCTCGCCCTCCTGCAACCCCTCCCGCGCCGCCCTGATGTCCGGCCTGCGCCCCTCCACCTCGGGAGTCTACGACAACGGGATCGACTTCCGCCCCCTGATCGCCCCGGAGCTCGCGCTGCCGCACCTCTACCGCTCGGCGGGCTACTTCGTCCACGGCGCCGGCAAGATCTACCACGAGTCCTACCGTCGCGCCTCCGAGTGGGAACATTACCTTGAGAAGGAGCGCGCCTACCCGCCCGTGCCCCCGGGCCGCAGCAACGGCGTCGGCGGGATCAGGTTCGCCCCGCTCGACTGCCGCGATGACGAGCTGCCCGACTGGGGCATCGCCGACTACGCCATCGCGTCCCTCGCGCGCCCGCACGACCGGCCCTTCTTCCTCGCGGTGGGCTTCCACAAGCCGCATATGCCTTGGAACGTCCCGCGGAAGTGGTTCGACCTCTTCCCCCTCGACCAGATCCAGCTGCCCCCGACGCGCGCGGACGACCTCGCCGACCTCCCGCCCGCCGCGCTGCAGATGGCCGGGGCCGAGGGCGACCACCGGGCCATCCGCGAGTCCGGCCGCTGGCGAGAGGCCGTGCAGGCCTACCTTGCCACGATCGCGTACTGCGATAAGAACCTCGGGCGCGTCCTCGACGCCCTCGAGGCCTCGCCGCACCGCGACCGCACGATCATCTGCCTCTGGAGCGACCACGGTTGGCACCTCGGCGAGAAAGAGCACTGGCGCAAGTTCGCACTTTGGGAGGAAGCCACCCGCGCGCCGCTGCTCTGGGTCGTCCCCGGCCTCACCCGCCCCGGCTCCCGCTGCGACCGGCCGGTCGACTTCATGGGCATCTACCCGACGCTCGCCGAACTCTGCGGGCTGCCCGTCCCGGCGCATCAGGAAGGCGTAAGCCTCCTGCCGCTGCTGCGTGATCCCGCCGCGCCGTGGGACCGCCCCGCCCTCACGACTTACCGCTTCGGCAACCACGCCGTCCGCACCACTGGCTGGCGCTACATCCGCTACGCCGACGGGGGGGAGGAACTGTACGACGAGACCACCGACCCCCGGGAGTGGACGAACCTCGCCGCGCGGCCCGAGTTCGCCGCGCGCAAGGCGGAGCTCGCCGCCCACCTGCCCCGCGTGAATGTTCCCTCCCCGCCCGAAAAGGGCACAGCCGGGAGGCAGAAATCCGCGCGCCAGCGCTGATCCCGCGGAGCCGATCCCGGCCGCTCAGCGCGCCAGCGGCCGGAGCAGGGCGAACTTGCCGCTCGCCGCCGGCGCAAGGGTGCGGCGCCGAAAAGCCCGCACGCGCACGCCGCCGCCCAGTAGCGCCGCCAGCGCCGCCTCGACCGCGGCGTGTTCCGCCGTGGCGTCGGCCACGTAATGGAAATCCCACCGTGCCTCGCCGGTCTGCACCAGCGAGTAATGCCAGCAGGCAAACGCCGCCGGCAGGGCCGCGTCCACGTCCGACGGCGACACCAGCGAGCCGTCTCCGCGGAAATGCAGGTTACCCTCGCGCCCCAACAGCCGGTAGCCGGAGGGAAACCGCTGCACGACGTCACCCGTGTGGTAGCGCAACAGGGGCATCGCCTCCCGGTCCCGCGTGGTGACGTGGATCTGGAAGACATCGGGCAGGTCCGGGCGCCACGGCACGAGTTCGACAAAGGCGTTCGCGTCAACGACCCGAGAATCGTCCCGAAACGCCTCGCCGACGAAGAGGTATCCCGCCTCGGTGGAGCCGTAGAGGTCGACCTGCGGCGCGGGAAAGACCTCGGCTATGCGCTGGCCGTGCTGGCGGCTCGCCTTGCCGTAGGTGAGGATCGCCGCCCGCAGGCTCGGCACGCTCGCGCCCCGCCGCCGCACCGCGCGGGCCAGCAGCGAGAGATAGACGGGCTCGCCCTCCAGCACCTCGGGTCGCGTCGCCTGCAGCTCGCGCACGATGCGGTCCCATTCGCCCTCCGGAAACGCAAACGGGTCACTCGAGAGGTTCAGGTAGACTGTGCCGTCGAAGTACCGATGCGGGAACGGGTGGTCCTCGTACGGGCAGAGGTTGCTGGAGCACCCCACCGGGGCGAGGACGCACTTGCGGAAGGGCCGGTCGGCGAAGTCGCGCAGGATCGGGGAGGCCGCGTAGGCGCGCGCGGTCTGCGCGTTCCACCAGCCCTCCTCCATGATCACGGTCATCGGCGACTGCGTCGTCCCGCCCGTGCTCTCGTACTCATAGCGCCGCTGCTGCAGGCCGCGCTCGATCTCCGCATAATCCCGGAAGAAGGCCTGAGGGCCGCGCCGCACAATCTCCTGCTTCGAGAGCACCGGAATCTCGCGGAAACACGCCCACGCCAGCGGCTCCACGTGCAGCGGGAAACGTTCCCCGTAGAGGGGGCTTCGCGCATAAATCCGGCGCACCTCCGCCTCCAGCGCCGCCGGCACGAGACCCTCCGCCGCGGAGCCAAGGGCTGCGGGCGAATTGGCGAACGGGGGGACGTGCATCGACCCGGCAGCAAACGGCCGGCCCGGGCCTTGTCAAACGGCCGCCGCCCCGCCCCGGCGCCGGAAGGCCCGGTACAGGAGCAGCGCGTTCAGCACCAGCGCGTGCGTGATACCCCCCGTCTCCGCCAGACGGAAAACCTCCGCCTCCGGCCGCGTTTCCACCGCTAACTCCTCATCCGGATCCCAATCCTGGCCGTGCCCGGGCTCCGCGCCCTCGATCAGCACGAAGTGCGAGCGATTCGACTGGATCGCGGGGTTGGGATGCACGCTCCCGAGCAGATGCGCCGCGCCACCCGCGTAACCCGTCTCCTCCCGCAACTCGCGCCGCGCGGTCGCGACCGGATCCTGCTCCTCCGGGTCCATCATCCCGCCTGGGATCTCCAGCGAGAACCCGTCGATCCCAAAGCGGAACTGCCGCACCAGCACGATCCGCGCGTCAGGGGTCACCGCCACGACGTTCACCCAGTCCGGCGGACGCACCACGATGAACTCGCGCTCCGTGCCGCGTCCGGGATGCCGGTAGCGCACGCCGTGCACGTCGAAAATCCGCGTGGCGAGACGGACCTCGTGGCCAAGGCGTTGCCAGCGGGAGGGGCCGGGGGAGCTCATAAAAAAAGCCTCCCGGCGCGGGGCGCGGGAGGCGGAAGAGGGCAAAGGGGAACGCTTACTTCTTGGCCGGAACCTTGAGCTTCTGGCCGACCGAGAGCTTGTTCCAGTTCACGCCCGGGTTGACCGCCTGGAGATCCTGGATCGAGACGCCGAGCGTGCGGGCGATCTTGGTGCCACCGTCGCCGGCCTTTACGAGGTACTCGCCGGGACCAGCGACCGCGGGGCCGGACTTCTTGCCGCCCTTGTCGGCCGCCACCACGGGCTTCTTCATCGCATCCTCGATCTTGGTGATCGAGGTCTGGAACTCGCCTAGCTTGCCGCCGACCGCGTTGAAGGCCTCCTGAGTCGAGCGGGTGAGGTCGCGAACGTCCTTCGCCGCCTTATCGGCCGCCGCGGCGGCGCTGCTCACCTGCGACTCCATCGCGTCGACCTTGTCGACGCGGGGCTGGTGCTCCGCGACGCCACGGTTGGCCTTCGAAGCCTGGGCCAAGGCGATACCGCCAAGCACCACGCCGACTAGGCCGACGAGGATCCCGGCGATCGGGAGCATATTATTATTTTCGCGAGAGATCGTGTCCATGGAGGAGAGAGGAAAAGACGACTCCAAGTCCAACCTCCCTACGACGCAAGCCGAGAAGTGCCCGGAGAACAGGGTAGCCGAAAGATGGCCCCGGAGAACCTAGCGCGGCGCGACCCCGCGCTCGATTCTGATCGTTACTCATTGTCGTGCAGGTACTCCCAGATCATCAGGGCGGCAGCAACCGAGACATTGAGGGACTCTACGCGACCGCTCCCCGGCAACGTTACGCGCTGCGAACACGCGGCCGCGGTCGCGGCCGAGAGTCCTTGTTCTTCATTGCCAAGCACGACGGCGCGCACGGCGCGCCCTGGTGGCCGCGCGCCCGGACGCATCGCGCCCCCGCGCGTGGCCGCGCCGATCACCTCGCCCCCGGCCGCGCGGAGTTGCCTGATCAGGCCCGGCAAATCCGCGGTGCGCCAGAGCGCCACGTGCTCGAAGCCGCCCTCCGCCACCCGATGCGCCGCGTCATTGGGCTGCGCAGCCGCGGTATCGCCCGCGAGCACAAGGTACGGGACGCCCAGGAACGCCACGGTACGCACGATCGCGCCGAGGTTGTGCGCGTTACCGATGCCCTCAAGCAGCAGCGCCCGCGCGCCCTCCCGCGCCCAACCCGCGACGATCTCCGCGGTCACCGGCCGCACCACCGCCGGCGTCACCACCGCGACGATACCGCCGTGGTGCACGGACCCGGCGATCCGCTCAAGCTCGTCACCGCCGACCTGCCGGTAGATGCGCTTGGCCTGCGCGAGCACGCGGCAGAGGACCCCAATCTTCCGCCCGGTAGCGGCGTCGAAGTACAGCCGCTGGAACGACCCTGGATCACGCTGGAAGCGCGCGCGCACGGCCGCCAGGCCGCAGAGGCGGAGTTCACCCGCGGCGGGCAAGGGGGACGGGGCGGCGGCGGGCACGGAGGACGGCATCGCGGTCACGCTGAGGCCGCGGCGGGCGCGGGCGCAAGGCCGGCGACGGCACCCACCAAAGTGAACTCCTCGCGGTCGTGGAACAGGTGCAGCACCCGCGCCCCCGGGGCGTGCCGCGCGAGCGGCCCTTCCGGCGCGCGCAGCTCGCGCAGTAGCCGCACCGCGTCGACGCGCCCGAACTTCAGGTTGACGACAAAGCGCCGGCACCACCCGCGGGCGAGCCACGGCGTGACCAAGTCCGCGAGCACGTGGTGCGGTTCCTCGACCAGGTCGCAGAACAGCCAATCAAAGGGCTCACCGGCGGGCGGCTGGAACCGGAAGGCGTCCTCGCGCCGGTGGTCGATGCCGGAGTGGCCGAGCGCGCCGCCCTTGAGCGGGCCGTTGTCGACCGCGACCACCCGCGACCCGCGGCGCGCCGCGCTGTAGCTCCAGCCGCCGGGCGCGGCGCCGAGGTCGCATACCCGCTCTTCCGGCCGCGGTTCCACGCCCAGCACCGCGTACGCCTCCTCCACCTTGAGGTAGGAACGCGAGGGCGCGAGGGGGTCGTCCGCCATCCGCCGCGGCCCAACCACCCACGCCTCCCGCGCGACCCACAGGCGGCCGAAATCGGTGAAATGGACGAACAGCCCCCGCACGCGCACGGGTCCCGGCCCCCGCGGCAGCTCCGCGCCCGCGAGTCGGGCGACGCGCGCCACCCGGCGCCGCACCTGCTCGGCGCACGCCGTCTCCACGGCGGAGATCCGCCGCCCGAGGCCCACGAGCTCCCCCGGGCCCTGCCACACCGCGGGCCACGGCGCGTCGATCCGTTCGCCGCGCAATCCCTCCAGGAAAAAATCGGTGGCCGCCCCCGCGAGCGCGTTCACCGTCCCGCCCTTCACCTCCCGCGGCGCAAGGAGCGCGAGGTGGGCGAAGGTGGGCATCCCCTCCGTCTCCAGTCCGGGACCCGCGGCCTCCACGCGCACCCAGCCCGGCCCTTGTTCCCGCACCACGCCACGCCGCAGCTCGGCCACTTCGCGGGCGAGCAGCGCCTCGTATCCGGCCTGGCAGGTCAGCAGCATCGCGTGGACCCTGCCGCGCGCCACGGACGCGGCGATCTCAAAAGCGGCCGGTGAAACGTCACGCCGCGCCCCGCGGCACCACGCCGATGCCGGGCCGGTTACGCAGCACGATCCGACCGTCGGTGAACCCAATGCCGTCGAAGCAGTCGTTCCCGATCAGCAGCGCGCCGTCGAGGTCGGCCCAGTCCACCAGCGGCGAGAGCTGCGCCGCGGCCGAAACCGCGCATGAAGTCTCCGTCATGCACCCAAGCATCACTTTCAGCCCGAGGGCGCGCGCCACGGTGATCATCCGCCGCGCCTCCCCGAGGCCCGTGCACTTCATCAGCTTGATGTTGATCCCGTCGAACACGCCCCGCAGCCCGGGCACATCGGCCAGGCGCTGCACGCTCTCGTCCGCGTAGAGCGGCAACGGGCTCCGCTCCCGCAGCCACGCCGTTTCCGCCAGCTGTTCCCGGCCCATCGGCTGCTCGACGAACTCCACCCCATGACCCGCCAGCCACGTGATCCGCCGCAGCGCGTCCTCGCGGTCGCGCCACCCCTGGTTCGCATCAACGGTCAGCGGCACGGCCGTCTCCGCACGCAGGGTTTCGATCATCGCCTGGTCAGTCGCCCAGTCGCGGCCCAGCTTCACCTTCAGGAGGCGGTAGGGCGCCGCCTCGCGGACCTTCGCCCGCACGACCTCCGGGACATCGATCCCGATGGTGAAGGACGTCAGCGGCGCCCGCGCCGGATTGAGGCCCCAGAGGCGGTGCAGCGGCTGGCCCACGCTCCGGCCGATCCAGTCGTGCAGCGCGATGTCGACCGCCGCCTTGGCGGCCGCGTTGCCCGGCGCGAGGGCGTCGAGCGCCGGCAGGATCTCCTCGGTCTGGAACGGGTCCCGCACCGCCCCGAGCAGGGGCGCGGCCAGCCGCAGGAAGGCGTCGACGGACGCCTGCGTCTCGCCGAGGTGCGGCGGCATCGAGGCCTCGCCGTGGCCCGTCACCCCGTCGCGCTCCAATTCGACCAGCATCGCCGGGGTCGAGGTGCGGGTGCTCCCCGCCAGACCGAACGCGTGCCGGAGCTGGAGGGTGTAGGGGCGGTGGCGCAGGATCATCCGGGTCGGCAGTGCAGCCGCGGCCGGCCCGCACGCCAAGCCCGGATCACGGCCACTGCGGACTGGCCCCCGCCGCGCCAGGCTGCCTGACTCCGCGCCGCTTGCCCCCGCCCGCCCCACCCTCCCCCGCCGCCGCGTGGCGCAACGCGCTCGGACCCGGCTTCGTAGTCGCCGCCACGGGGGTGGGCGCCGGGGACCTCATCGCCGCGAGCGTCGCCGGCCGCCGCTTCGGCCTCGCGGTGCTGTGGGTCGTCGTGCTCGGGGCCCTCTGCAAGGGGGTGCTCAACGACGGGATCGCCCGGTGGCAACTGGCGACCGGCACCAGCCTGATCGCCGGTTGGACGCGCCACCTGCCGCGGGCGGTGGCCTGGTATTTCCTCGCGTTTCTCGTCCTTTGGGGCGCCTTGGTCGCCGCGGCGCTCACCGCGGCCTGCGGCGTGGCCGCGCACGCGTTTTTCCCCGAGCTGCCGGTGCCGGCATGGGCGGCGCTGCACGCGGTTGCCGGCTACGCGCTGGTGCGCTGGGGGCGTTACGCCCGCTTCGAGCGGCTGATGTCGTGGCTGACCGCCGCGATGTTCGTGCCGGTGATCGGCTGCGCGTTCCCGCTGCTCGCGGACCCGGGCGGGTTCGTGCGCGGGCTGCTCGTGCCCACGGTGCCAGCCGGCTCCGCTGGCTTCCTGCTCGGGTTAATGGGGGGCGTGGGCGGCAGCGTCACCCTGCTCTGTTACGGTTATTGGATCCGCGAGAAGGGCTGGCAGGGCCCGGCGGCGCACCGGCGTTGCCAGGCTGACCTCACGGTCGCCTACACGCTCAGCGGGGTGTTCGGGCTTGCGATGATCGTGATCGCCGCAGGCGCCTCCCCGGGGGACGCCTCCGGCAACTCGCTGGTCGCCGCCCTCGCGGCGCGGCTCGGCGAGATCCTCGGGCCCTCCGGCCGCGCCTGCTTCCTGCTCGGTTTCTGGTCCGCCGTCTTCACTTCCCTCCTCGGCGTTTGGCAGGGCGTGCCATACCTGTTCGCGGACGCGTGGCACCAGCTGCGCGCGAGACCCCCTGCCACACCCGTCTCCGCCGCCGACCCCGCCTACCGAGCCTTCCTCGCCGGCCTCGCCTTCCCGCCGCTCCTGCTCCTCCTGTACCAAAGCCCGCTCGCGCTGGTCGTGCTCTACGCGATCACGGGGTCCTTCTTCCTCCCGTTCCTCGCCACGGTGCTGCTGGTGCTGAACAACCGCGCGGATCTGCTCGGACCACTGCGCAACGGCCCCCACGCCAACGCGCTGCTCGCGCTCTGCCTCGCGCTCTTCTTCGTGCTCTTCGTGCTGGAGGCCCGGGACGCCCTCTTCCCGCGCTGAGGCGCACGGCCAGCCCCGCCCGCGGGCCTCAGCGCTTGGCCTTGCCCTGCTTCTCCGCCCGCTTCGCCTGCTTGGCCGTCACGCGTTCCTGCCGCAGGTGCGCGGGCCGCGCCTCGGCGTACTGGTCCAGCACGGCCTGCAAGGCGCGGGCGGCAACGGCGGGCTCACCGGGCGCCACTGGCAGCGAGAGCGGCTGGCCCTGCTCGAAGGGATCCGCCTGCAGATCAAAGAACCGGCCGTCCCGGTAGAGCTTATAGCGCGTCCCAAGCGCGAATTCAAAGCGCGCCACGGGGCCGCCATCGGACGCGTACCAGCAGTAGATCGCCTCCCGCGGCGCCCCCGGCCGCCCCTGCAGCTGCGGCCAGAAGCTACGCCCGTCGGTCAGCCGGTCCGCCGGCGAGGTCACGCCCGCTGCCTCCGCCAAGGTCGGGAGGAAGTCGACGCTCGCGATGAGGTCCCGGTTCACGCTTCCCGCCGGGATCCGGCCCGGCCAATGCGCGATCAACGGCACGTGCGTACCCCGGGCGTGGCTCCGGCCCTTGCCGCCGG
>Ga0194119_10001463_pt1 | contig 42789 bp, 30 predicted proteins | sample TA2MahC100mmetaG_FD_148620 | JGI IMG/M metagenome (GOLD analysis project Ga0194119, IMG submission 148620) | Freshwater microbial communities from Lake Tanganyika, Tanzania - TA2015018 Mahale Deep Cast 100m | ecosystem: Environmental > Aquatic > Freshwater > Lake | place: Tanzania: Lake... | reverse complement strand
CTCGGCGAGTCCATCGCGCTGTCCGCCGGCGTCGCCAAGGCGCACGGCGAGCTCGTCGTCAACGCGCCGCCGTACCTGCAGATCGAGCCGGACGACGTGCTCGCGGTCGTCAACGCGTTGGAGGCCGGCGCCGATTGCGTCGCGACATGGCGGCACGCGCGCATTGACCCGTGGCTGAACCAGCTGCAGTCGAAGCTGTTCAACGCCGCGCTGCGCGTGGTCATGAGCATGCCGTTCCACGACCTCAACTCTGGCACGCGCGGCTTCCGTCGCCGGGTGCTCGAAGAGGTGGCCGTCTACGGCGAGCTGTACCGCTTCTTGCCCGTGCTGGCGCGCCGGCAGGGCTTCCGCGTCGTCGAGGTGCGAGTCCGCCACCGCGAGGAGAAGGGCCGTGCCGGCTTCTATGGGCTCGGGGTCTATCTTCGCCGCCTGCTCGACATCTTCGCCATCGCGTTCCTTACGCGATTCACGCAGCGGCCGTTGCGCTTCTTCGGCTACCTCGGCTTCGGCGCGATCGCCGTCGGCGCTCCGATCGCGGCGTGGTACCTGTACGAGCGCATTGTTGCCGGCGTGTCGCTCAGCGACAAACCAGCGTTCGTCATCGGCACGATCCTCGCGGCGTTCGGCGTGCAGGTGATTGGCCTCGGCCTGATCGGCGAGATCATGATCTTCACGCAGGCGCCGAACCTGCGCGACTACAAGGTCGAGGACACCGTGCACGGCGGCGCCGCGCCGCCGGACCGCGGCTCTGGCGAGCCGCCGGCGCCGGAGCGGGCCGCCGTCGAGTTCGCGCCGCGGTCGGCGCCCGCCGAGCCGGAGGAGCCGCCGTCGTCGCCAGCGTTGCGCGTGCGCGAACTGCTGCCCGGCGAGGACTCGCGCTGGGACAGCTACGTCAGCCGCCATCTACATGGCACGTTCTTCCATCGCACCGGCTGGGCCCGCGTCGTCAGCGAGCGCTTCCACCACGAGGCGTGCCACCTCGTTGTCGAGGAGGGCCGCCGTTGGCTCGGTGTGCTGCCGCTCTTCCTCGCCAAGAGCCCGTTCCTCGGCAAGAACCTGATCAGCGTGCCATACGCCGTCTACGGCGGCGTGCTCGCCGACAACGAGCGGGCGCAGCAGGCTCTGCTGGCGCACGCCGACGCGATGGGTCGCGAACTCGGCGTCGGCTACGTCGAACTGCGACACCTCGAGCTGCGGGCCGGCAACCGGCCCCAGTCGCCGCTGTACGTGACGTTCCGTTGCGATCTGCCCGAACGCGTCGAGGACGTGATGGCGCGCATCCCGAAGAAGGCGCGCGCCGAGGCGCGTTGCGCTCGCGATCCGAAGGCGCCGGCGATCCCGGGCAAGCGGCGCGAGTCGTATGGCATCAAGGTCACGCCGGATGGCAGCGTCGACGAGTTGTTTGCGCTGTTCGCCGCCAACAAGCGGCGCCTTGGCTCGCCGGCCCTGCCGAAGAGCTGGTTCCGGGAGCTGGTCAACGAGTTCGGCAAGGCGGTGGTGATCCACCGCGCCGTCGAGCCGTCCGGTCGCACGATCGCCGCGGTCATGTCCTTCTGCTTCAAGGACACGGTCTACGCCTACTACTCCGGCTCGTGTGACGACGTCGAGTCGACCGGCGTCAACAACTGGATCTACTGCGCGATCATGGAGTGGGCGGTGGCGCAGGGCTACCGACGCTTCGACTTCGGCCGCAGCCGCGCGGACTCGGGACCGGCCGCGTTCAAGCGCAACATGGGTTTCGTCGCCGAGCCGCTGCACTACGACTACATGCTGCTCGGCAAGGGCGCGAAGTTGCCCGAGTTCCATCCGAGCAACCCCAAGCTCGAACTGCCGCGGCGGCTGTGGTCGGCGCTGCCGCTGTGGCTCTGCGCGTGGCTCGGAAGCCGGCTGTCGCGGTACATCCCGTGACGCATGACTCCCGCGCCGCCACCGCCCGCCGAGAAGGAACACACCCGCTGGTCGCCCGGCCTGGCGGGCTTCTACCTCAGCTGCGCGGGCGTTTCGCTCGGCGCGGCGATCGGCTTCGGCGCGCACTGGTTCTTCAAGAGCCGCAGCGGCCTGATCTTCGGCGTCGCGATGTCCGCGATCAGCTGCGTGACCTGCTACTTATCGCTCATCGCCGCGCGCCGACCGCCGGCGCCGCGGCGCTAGCGGCGCGGCGCGTCAGCAGTCAGGGCGCCAGCAGCCAATCGACCGCCGCCGGCAGCCCGTCGGCGACGAAGTCCGGGTTCGCCCCGGCCGCGGCGAGCTTCGCCAATTGCTCGTCGACGGGCTTGCCGCTGCGCACCAGCACCGTGCGCAGGCGGGTGCCGCGCGCCATCAGCACGTCGCGCGCGCTGTCGCCGACAACGGCGCCGTGCGCGAGGTCGGCGCCGAGCAGCGCCGTGGCTTCGTGCAGCAGGCCGGCGCCGGGCTTCCGGCAGGCGCAGGCGCGGCCGTAGCCGAAGCCGCCGTTGGGATGGTGGGGGCAGTGCAGGTAGGCGTCGGGCAGTCCGTCGAGTTCGTCGTGCAGGCGGGCGTGGATGGCGGCCAACTCGCGTTCGCCGAAGTGGCCGCGCGCGACGCCGCTCTGGTTGGTGACCACGACGATGCCCCAGCCCGCTCTGCGCAACCGATGCAGCGCGAGGCGCACCCCGGGCAGCACGACGAGTTGGTCCGGCGAGCGGACGAAGTCGACCTCGCGATTGAGCGTGCCGTCGCGGTCGAGGAACGCCGTCGGCCTCACGGCTTGCGCACGCCGGCGTCGACCGCCGCGGGCGCCGGGGCAGGCGCCGCCGGCTTGGTGGCGAGCAGGTCGAACCCCAGCCGCGGCGCATTCTCGCGCTCGAGGACGATGCAGTGCTCGGCCGGCAGGGTCGCGCGGCGCACGCCGAACGGGAAGATCATGTCGCCGGTGGTCCAGAAGATCGGCAGCGCCGGCAACTGCTCATCGAGCGCGCCTTCGATCCACCGGACCGTGTACCCTTCGGTGTACTGGTAGCTGCGGCGTACAGCGGGCCGGTACCCCCTCTTGCGCAGCTCCAGCACGTGGTCGGCGCCGAAGTGGCCGGCGATGTCGAGGGTGGCGGGCGTGGTCTTGCCCGTGTCCTGGCCATCGAGCCAGATCGCCGCGCCGGGTGGCTCGCTGGCGACCAGCACCCGCTCCTTGCTCGACCACCAGGTGCAGGCGGGGCAGAGCAACAGCAGCAGGAGCACAAGGCGCGGCATGGTGGGGAATGGTACCGGCCGCCCGGGGGCGCTGTCGCCACCCCGTTGCCCGTGGCCGCGGCCGGCCGTGCGGGCGCCGGCCAACAGAGCCTCGCCTTTCGCCGTCGCTCCGGTAGCATCGTGCCCTGCGTCGGGCAGGCGGTCACCTGTCCGGGCGCGCGCTTGGTTCCGGTCAGTCCCGAAGAGGAAATCATGGTCATCCAATTGGTCGATTCCGCAGCGTGCGGCGCGGCGGCGTCGCGTCGTTCGTTCGCGCGTGCGGCTCTCGTCGTCGCGCTCTCCTTTCCAACCCTCGCGTCGGCCCAGCAGCCGTCGCCAGCAGCGCCGCCCCCGGGGGCGCCGGCGTCGGCGCCCGCGCCAACCGCCCAGGATCCAAAGCCAGCACCTGCCGTCGAGCCGGCCAAGGACGCGGCCAAGGCGGAGTCCGCCGCCGCCACCGGCACGACGTACGGCCGCGTGGTCGTCGACGCGGCGCTGCTGCGCTGCTGGAGCGGCGCGGTCGCCCAGCCGCCGGTGTTCGACGAATCGCTGACGAAGGACACGGTCGTCGTGCTCGGCCGCAGCGAGAACGGCTTCCGCTGTGTGCAGTTGCCGCTCGGCCCGATCGGCTTCGTGAACAAGAAGTTCACCGAGATGACGCCCGATGGCCGCGTGCAGACCAAGGGCGTCAAGGTGGCGTTCCGCTACCGCGCCAAGTCGAGCGAGGCGCCGGTCGCGCAGCTCGATAACGGCGCCGCGCTGCACGTCATCGGCGAGCAGGACGAGTGGTATCGCGCTCGCGTCGCCGGCATCGAAGCGTGGCTCGCCGAGGCCGAGGTGCAGGCGGCCGACGCTGCGGATCCAGCGCCGGCCAAGGCTTACGCCGAGTTGCAGCTGAAGCACGAGGCGGAGGTGAAGGCCCGGCTCGACGCAATCGCCGCGCAGATCGCCAAGCAGAAGCAGGACGATGCCGACCTCGCCGCTGTGCAGGCGGTGCAGGACGCATTCCTCGCTGAGCAGAAGAAGCCGATCAACGAGCAGAAGTACGCGCCGCTCAACGAGTCGCTCGACAAACTCGCCGCCTCGTTCGGGCCGGAGTCGGCAGGCAAGCCCGCCGTTGCTGGGCTGAAGAACCGCATCGAGAAGCAGAGCTGGGTCGCTGAAGCCGCCGCAGTGGTGCGCGAGGCGAAGCCGGCGGCGAGCGACGCGCCACAGCCGGAGAAGAAGGACCCGTTCGAGCGCTTCCAGTCGATCGGCTGGCTGCGCTACGAGCGCCGCATCGCCAGCGCCGGCGTGTACTACCTCGAGAAGGGTGGCCAACGGCTTTACGAGGTTGCTTGCTCGAACAACCGCTACGACCTCGGCCTGTTCGTCGACTGCGAGGTCGCGTTGATGGGCCCGCGCCGGCGGCCGATGACTTCGGCGATGAGCGTGATCGACGTCGAGCGCCTGGAAGTGCTCGGCACTGCTGGCAAGCAGTGACCGGCAGCATGAGGTGACCAGACGACGCGCCGGCGGCGACAGCGCGCCGCCGGCGGCATGGGCGCGCGGCGGCGCGCCTGCAAGGGGCGATGCCGTCGGCGGTTCGACCGCGCCGACAGGCCGCCCGGGCGGACTGCCGAAAGCCCGCTAGCAGCTCCCTTGGACCGCCGGGAGCCGCCACGCCCGCCTTGCGCTTCGACCTGCAATTCCCGCCCGTCCGCGCCGTCACCGCGGTCCTGTTCGCCGTTGCTGCGGCGGCGCAGGATCCGCCGCCGCCCGCGCCCGCCGGCGACGTGCGCCCGGCGAGCGCGCTGCTGCGTGAAGGCCGCGATCGGCTCGACATCGAGGACCCGTGCGGGGCATGGCAGGCCTTCCGTCGCGCCGCCGTGCTCGACGGCGAGGCCGCCGCGGCGCGCATCGGATTGGGGGCCACGCACCTGATGCTCGGCCAGAGCGCGTTCGCGTTGGCGTGGGCCGACGCCGCGCTCGCCGTCGATCGCGCCGCCCAGGATGCGATGGCGCTCGCGGTGCGGGCACGCATCCGCGCGCGTCGCTTCGACGAGGCCGTCGACGCCGCCGCAGCCTTTGTCGCCGCCGCCGGCGTCGCGCCGACGGCCGAACTGCTCGCCGCGCAGGCGTCGGCGCTGTTCCGCGTACAGCGCATCGACGACGCCGCCGGCGCCTACGCGGCCGTGCTCGCCGTCGACCCGCTGCACGCCGAGGCGCATCTGCGGCTGGGCTCGGGCCTGCTCGACGGCAGTCCGTGCGTGGTGCCGCCACAGCTAGTCGCCGCGGTGACCGCCAACGCTCGTGGCGACCGCGCCGCCGCGATCGCCGCGCTGCGCGCCGCGCTGGCGGCAGCGCCGCGGCATCCGATCGCGCACCGCCTGCTCGGCGAGACGCTGTTCACGCAGAAGGCCGCGTCGGCGATGGCGTCGAACGACCCCGCGTTCGCCGCGCTGGCCGCATCGCGGGCAACTCCCGACGTGCGCGGCCTGCCGCTCGCCGACTTCGTGCCCGGCTACGCGTCGCTGTCGCCTGCGCGGCGGTTGGTTGTCGACCGCACCGCCGCGATGTTCGCCCGCCAACTGCCCAAGCTCGTCGCCGTCGGCGGTCGCCACGATCTGCTCGTCGAACTCGAGCGCACGACCGACGCCGCGGCGCGCGCCAACCTGCGCGGCAAGCGCACCTTCGATGGCCGTGTCTGGGACGACGTACGCGGCGTCGGCGGCATGCAGGCGGCGACCGGCATCGAGGCGCTTGACGAGGCGCACGGCTTCGGCTTCGACACCTTCGCGCACGAGGTCGCGCACCAGGCGCACTACTACGCCTTCACGCCGGTGCAGCGGGCGCGCATCCGCGCGCTGTACCAGCGGGCGCTGGCCGAGGGCCGCTGCCTCGACTTCTACGCCGCGACCAACGAGGCCGAGTACTTCAGCCAGGGCGTCGAGGCCTTCGCCAGCCTCGCCAAGCGGCCGGGCGGCGAGACCACGCACGGCCACACGCGCTTCGAGCTCTGGCGCGTCGATCGCGACCTGCACGACTTCGTCGCCGGGGTCGTCGCCTACGATCCGCTGGCGGTCCATGGGGAGCGGGAGCGGCTGTTGGCCGCCGCCTGCGCCGTGGCGTTGCGCGTCGGTCGGCCGCAGGACGCCGTCGTGGCGGCCGGCATGATGGCTGGCGGGGAGGCGCGCGACGGCTGGTTGCGCGCCGCCGAGCGCGCCGACTCCGCGGCGCGCTGCCACTGAGGCGTCGTCGTTGCCGCGGATGCGCCACCGGCGGGGCGCGGCGGGACACGATGCGGGCATGGAGACAGTAATGGCGGCGTTGCGGCGGCACGCGGGCGATGGTCCGCGCGAACGCCTGCAGCAGTTGGGCGAGGCGCGATTGTCGGACGCGGAGTGCTTGGCGCTGCTGTTGCGCACGGGCATTCGCGGCGAGCCGGCGGAGGCGCTAGCGCAGCGGTTGCTGCGGCGCTTCGCCGGCGTCGCCGGGCTGGCCGTCGCCGACGCGCGCGAACTGGCGGCCGAGCGCGGCGTCGGTCCGGCGCGCGCCGCCGCCGTGCGCGCGGCCTTCGGGCTGGCGCGCCGGCTCGCGGAAGCGGCCCTGCGTCCAGGCGCGGCGGTGCGCGGCGGCGGCGATGTCGCGCGACTGGTGCGCGACTCGGTGCGCGGCAGCGGCCAGGAGAGTTTTTTCGTCGTGCCGCTCGATCGCCGCAACCGCGTGCTGTCGGTTCGCGTCGTCGGCACCGGCGGCGTCGACTCGGTCGGCGCGCATCCACGCGACGTATTCGCGCCCGCGATCCGCGAGAGCGCGGCGGCCGTCGTCGTCGCCCACAACCATCCCAGCGGCGACCCGGCGCCGAGCGCCGAGGATCGGGCCGTGACTGACCGGCTGACCGCGTCGGGTCGGCTGCTCGGCATCGAGGTGCTCGATCACGTCGTGGTCGGCGACGCGCGCTACTTCAGCTTCGCCGACGAGGCCTTCGGGGAGATCGGGCCTTCGGCGTGATCGGCGTTTCGGCGACCTCGGCTAGCTGCGGGCGACGAAACGCTCGCCAGTGGCGAAGAACACGCCGCCCTTGCTGTGATGGATCGTGCGCGGACCGCCGTCGATGAAGCGCCATTCGCCGTCGCGCCAGAGCGCGTCGTCGGCCCAAGCAGCGACGCACTCGAGGACGAACAGATCCATGCGCGCTTCCAGGTCCGGCTCCGGCAGCCGCCGGCACTCGAGCCACGCCGCGCAGCCGGCCAGCATGGGCGCCTGCACGACCGATCCGGCCTCGGCACGCAGGCCAAAGCGCGCGAACTTGTCGCCGTCGCGGCCGCTGCACGACCCGAGCGCGTAGGTCAGGCCGGTCTGCGCCGTCGTTGGCGCGTGCAGCACGCATTCCCCCGCGGCGACCAGCAGCTCGCGCGTGAACGTGTCCGCCGCGACCACGGCAGCGAACTTCGGCGGCGTGAAGTCGAGCGGCATCACCCAGGCGGCGGCCATGACGTTGCGGCGGCCGCCGTGCGTCGCGCTGACGAGCGTGGTGGGGCCGTGGTTGAGCAATCGGTGGGCGTGGGCCAGCGGGACGGGAGCGCGCATCGCCGCAGGGTAGCCATACGCTGCCGGTTGGTCGACGCGGCGTGTCGGTGACGAAGAGAGCGTGCCTTCGCGCGCGTGGTCCGGTATCACGATGCGCCGTGAGCGCGCCGCCCGCTTCGCCCCGCGAGAAGACCCGCACCGTCGTCGTCGACAGCGAGCGGACACGACTGCGCCGTCCGCACCTCTGGGCCCTGCTCGCCATCACCGCGGTTGCGGCCGCCATCCGGTGCCTTGGCATTGGCGACTGGTCGTTGTGGGTCGACGAGGCTCACACCTGGCGCGACGCCACGATGCCGCTGCACGGCGACAACGGCTTCCTGGCGACGGACCGGGTTATGTACCCGCTGACGTTCCTGCTGTTGCGGCAACTGATCGACGCCGGGTGGATCGGCGAGGACGCGGCGTCGCTGCGCCTGCCGTTCGCGATCGTCGGGACCCTCACCGTGCCGCTGTTGGCGGTGGCCGGTCGCCGGCTGATCGGAGCCTGGCCGGCGACACTGGCCGCGGCGCTGCTGGCGCTGCATCCCTGGCACGTCTACTGGAGCCAGAACGCCCGCGGCTACGTCATCGTTGTCTTCGCTGCCGTGATCGTCGTCGAGCGCGCGTTCGCGTACGCCCGCGCACCGGGTTGGGGCAAGCTGTTCGCGATCTGGCTCGGCGTCGGCCTTGGCGCGGTCAGCCATCCGACCGGCGTCTTCCTGGCGGTTTCGTTCGTTGCCTTCCTGGTGCTGCGCGCGCGACCGCTGACGCGCGGCCGGATCGCGCTGCTAGCCATCATCGGTGGCGCGCTCGCCGGGGGGCTGCCTTGGGCGGTCGATCACCTCAGCCCGTTCCAGGGCTTCCTGCGCAGCAAGAGCACGCCGTCCGTGACACACTTCGTGCTGACGTCGGCGTACTACTTCCGACCGGGAGCGTTGCTGCTGGCGGCCGCGGCGCTGCCTTTGCTGCACCGCTTTGCCGGCCGCGACCGCTCGCTGCTGCTCGGCAGCTTCCTCGCGGCGCCGTTCGTCGCCTTGCTCGTGCTCGGCAACTGGCGCGTGCTGGCGACGGCGCGCTACGCCATCGTGGCGTTGCCTGCGGTGGTCTTGCTGGCTGCCTTTGCTTGCGCCCACCTCGGCATGGCGGCGATGCGCGCTAGGCGCGCTCGTGGCCCCGCCCTGTGGCTTGTGGCCGCCGCGCTGCCGCTGTGCCTGCTCGGCGAGCACGCGTTTGCGCTGGTCGACTACGCGACGGTCCAGCACGGCCAGCGGGCGCGATGGCGCGAGGCGGCGGCGTTCGTGCGCGCGCAGGCTGCCGGCAAGCCAATGCGCGTCGCGACGATCAACTTCCCGACCCTCGTCTACTACCTGCGCCCGGGCATGTGGCGTGGCGTCGTGGCGCAGGAGGACCTCGGCAACGATATCGTGCAGATCGAGGACTGGATGGTTGCGGAGGGCCGCGACCAGACTAAGGAACGCGTCTGCGAGCCCGGCGCCGCCAACCACCTCGCGTGGCACCGGCGCTGCGCCAACGAGCGGGGCGCCTTCTTCGCAGTGGTCCTCACCCTGCCGGAGCTCGCCGAGAAGGACCGCGACGGCAGCATGCTGGCGGCCCTGCGCGAACAGTGCGAGGTGGCGATGCACCTACCATGCTGGGTCGGCCCTAAGGACGAGTCGATCTACGTGTACGTGTGGAAACGCCCATGAGTCGGCGCGCCCGGACCTCGCTCCCCACCGTCTTCCTGCTTGTCGCTTGCGCCACCGCCGCGGCGCAGGGCGAGCTCCGCCGTGTTGACGTGTGCGTTTACGGGGCGACCTCGGCCGGCGTCGTCGCCGCCATCGCCGCCAAGCAGCACAGCCTCACGGTCGCGCTGATCGACAGCGACGGCTGGGTCGGCGGCCTGTCGACCTCGGGGCTCGGCGCGACCGACGTCGGCAACAAGGATGCCATCGGCGGCCTGTCGCGCGACTTCTACCGGCGCATGCGCGCGCACTACGACAAGCCGGCGTCGTGGACGCGCGAGCAGCGGAGCGAGTTCAAGAGCCGCGGCCACGAGCCCGGCATCGACGCCGCCTGGACGTTCGAGCCGAGCGTCGCCCAGGCGACTTACATGGCGATGATGGCGGACGCCGACGTCGCGGCCGAGGCCGGGCGACTCGACCGCCGGCCCGGCGGCGTCGGCAAGGACGGCGGCAAGCTCGCCTGGATCGCGTTCGAAGACGGCCGCCGCATCGCCGCGAAGCTGTTCGTCGACTGCACCTACGAGGGCGACCTGCTGGCCGCAGCGGGCTGCGACTTCACCGTCGGCCGCGAAGCCAACGCCAAGTACGGCGAGACGCTCAACGGCGTGCAGACCGCCAACGCGACGAAGCACCAGTTCACCGCGCCGGTCGATCCGTACGTCGTGAAGGGCGACAAGGCCAGCGGGCTGCTGCCGGGCGTGCACGCCGGGCCGCCCGGCGCGGAGGGCGCCGCCGACGCGCGCATGCAGGCGTACTGCTTCCGCATGTGCACGACGGACGATCCGCAGAACCGTCTGCCGTGGCGCAAGCCGACCGGCTACGACGCGCGCGAGTACGAGCTGCTGCTGCGCCACTTCGAGGCCGGCAGCACGCTGGCGCCGTGGCACCCCGTCGGCATGCCCAATCGCAAGACCGACACCAACAACAACGGCGCGTTCTCGACCGACTTCATCGGCGGCAACTACCGCTACCCCGAGGCCTCGTACGCGGAGCGCGCGGCGATCGTCGCCGAGCATCGTCGTTGGCAGGCGGGCCTGATGTGGACGCTGGCCAACGATCCGCGCGTGCCGGCCAAGGTGCGGGCCGAGTTCAACCGCTACGGCCTCGCCAAGGACGAGTTCGCGGCCTTCGACCACTGGCCGCCGCTGCTGTACGTGCGCGAGGGTCGACGTCTCGTGGGCGAGGCCGTCGTCACCGAGCACGACTGCATGGGCGCCAAGGTCGCCGACGACCCGGTCGGCATGGGCGCGTACGCGATGGACAGCCACAACGTCCAGCGCTACGTCGTCGCCGACGGCACGGTGCGCAACGAGGGCGACGTGCAGGTGCGCGTGCCGAAGCCCTACGGCATCTCGTACCGGGCGCTGCTGCCCAAGCGCGGCCAGTGCGACAACCTGCTGGCGCCCGTCTGCGTCAGCAGCAGCCACATCGCCTACGGCTCGATCCGCATGGAGCCGGTGTTCATGGTGCTGGCCGAGTCGGCGGTCACAGCCGGCGCGCTGGCGCTCGCGCGCGGCATCGCGCTGCACGACGTGCCGTACGCCGAGCTGAAGGCCCGCCTGCTGGCGCGCGACCAGCGGCTCTCCTGGCCGGTCGTGGGCAAGTGACGCGGAACGGCGGGCCCGGCTTGCGCCCGGGGCTGCGGCGGCCGATCCTCGACGGCATGAGCCTGCGCGCCGCCGCCGTCCTCGCTGCCTTCGCCTGCCTGCTCGCCGCCGCGCCGGCGCAGGCCTCCGGCGACGCGCCCGACGCGATCCCCAGCGACTTCGTGCGCTTCGTCGAGGCCGGCGACGGAGGTCGCCTGGAGACGGCGATCACGCGCTATCGCAAGGACGACGTCGAGGTGACGTTCTACGCCGCGGTGCACATCGCCGATGCCGCCTGCTACGCGGCGCTCAACGATCGCTTCACCGCGTGCGACGCGCTGCTCTACGAGTTGGTCGCCGCGCCCGACGCGCGGCCGGGCAAGGGCCAGCAGGAGCGCGGCTTCAGCCCGGTGTCGCTGCTGCAGCGCGGGCTCAAGACATCGCTGGAGCTCGCCTTCCAGCTCGACGAGATCGACTACCAGGCGAAGAACTTCGTGCATGCGGACATGACGCCGCAGGAGTTCGAGCACAGCATGGCCGAGCGCGGCGAGAGCATGCTGTCGATCATGTGGGACATGATGCAGCAGGGCGCGCGGCAGCAGCGCGCGCAGGCCGGCGACGACGACGACGACGACGGCGGCGAAGGCGACGGGGGCGATGGCGCGACGAAGACGAAACCGTTCGACCTCGTCGCCGCCTTCCGCAGCGGCGAGGGCCGCCACCTGCTGCGCATGACCTTCGGCCGGCAGCTCGAGCAGGTCGAGTCGATGATGGCCGGCGGCAAGGGCACCACGCTGCTGGAAGGCCGCAACGAGAAGTGCCTCGAGGTGCTGCGGCGCGAACTCGCGGCCGGCAAGAAGCGGCTGGGCGTCTACTACGGCGCCGCGCACTTCCCACACATGGAGCGGCGGCTCGTCGAGGACCTCGGCTTCGCCAAGGCCGGTCACGAGTGGCTCGTGGCGTGGGACTGCCGCAAGCGCCCCGACCCGAAGCTCGACCGCGAACTCATCCAGCGCCGCCAGCTCGCCAAGGCTCAGCTTGCCGACCTGATCGCCGCAGCGAAGGACATCCGCCTCATGCGTGGCGCCGAGCCGGTGCCGTCTGCGGCCGACGTGGTCGCGTGGCGCGACGACGGCGGCATGCTGATCTACGCCGGACCGGCGCAGGACCCCTGGGGCCAGGACTACGTGATCCGCAAGCGGTCGCAGGGCACGCGCTGGGAGGCGGCGAGCGCTGGCCAGGACAAGGCGATGGGCACCGACGACGACCTCGTCGTGATCGAGCCACGCGCCGGCGGCCTGCCGACCGGCCGGTGAGCGATCACCAGCCCGGCTGCTTGCCCAACGTCGTCGGCTTGCCCTTGTCGTTGGCGACGTTCCATCCGGTCCAGAACGCCAGCCGCGCGACCGCTTCCATGCGGTCGTAGCTGAGCCGGTCGGCGGTGTCGGTGACCTGGTGGTAGTCCGGGTGCTCGCCGTCGCAGAAGAACACCACCGGCACGCCGACCTTGGCGAAGTTGTAGTGGTCGCTGCGCGCGTAGTACGTGTCGCCGCTGGTGAAGGCGATGCCGAAGCCCTTCGCCAGTGTCACCGCGTCGCGCACGATCGAACTGTACTTCTCGTGCTCGTGGCTCGGCGTGACCTGCATCGTGATCGGGCCATCGCCCTCGCGGCCGGCGCGGCCGATCATGTCGATGTTGACGTTGGCGACGATCCTGTCGAGCGGCCAGGTCGGATGCGCGGCGTACCAGTCCGAGCCCCATAGGCCGAGTTCCTCGCCGCTGACCGACAGGAAGACGATCGAGCGCGCCGGACGCGGGCCGCCCAGCGCGAAGGCTTCGGCGATCTCCAGCAGGCCGGCGGTGCCGCTGGCGTTGTCGTCGGCGCCGTTGAAGACGTCGCCGTCGAGCCGGCGGCCGACGTGGTCGTGGTGGGCGGAGAACACGATCGCCTCGGCCTTCTTCGTCGTGCCCTCGAGCACGCCGACGACGTTGCTGCCGACGGCCTTGTCGTCCTCCTTGACGACGATCGACAGCTTGCCGGCCGCCTTGTCGCCGGCCTTGCTCGCGTCGACCGCGCCGTCGTCGCCGACCGTGACGCCGCAGTGCGCGAGCAGCGCCTTGCCCTGCGCCGCCGACAGCACCAGCAACGGCACGCGCACGCGCATGCCGCGTTCGTTGCCGCCGCCGTAGCGCAGCTGCGGGTGGTCGGGCAGCAAGGCCCGGTAGTTCAGCGTGTTGCCGAGCGAGGTCTTGTCGCCGAGCAGGCAGACGACGCCGGCCGTCGCGCCCTGCTTGTGCAGTTGCTCGGCGACATCGGCGAAGCGCTGCACGGCCTGCAGGTCGTTGCCGACGCCGCTGCCGCCGCCAGCGCCGAGCGCGACCACCGGGATGCGGCCGGCGAGGCCGGCCGGCACATTGGCGGCGGCGCCGTTGCCGCAGAAGACGAACTTGCCGGCCAGCGCGATCTTGGTCTCGCCGCCGGCGACGACGGCGAGGTCGCGGTCGTGCTTGCTGGCGCCGTAGGACACCGCGGTCGCGGCGTCGAGCCACGTGCGCCGCAGCGGGTAGGTCTGCAGCCAGCCCTTGTCGCCGAGCGGCTTGAGGCCGAGCTTCTTCCACTGGTCGGCGACGTACTTCGCGGTCGCCTGCTGGCCTGTGCTGGTGGTGTAGCGGCCGGCGCGCGCGTCGTCGGCGAGCCAGTAGGCGTGTGTGCGCAGGCCGTCGCGGTCGATGCGGGCGGCGTGCGGCGGCGCGCCGTCCGGCAGCGCGGCCGGAGGGCCGAGGTCGGGCAGCTTCGGTGCGGCGGCCGTGCCGGCGGCGGGCGGCGCGCCGCCGCCTTGGGCGGCGAGCGCGGCCGCGCCGAGCAGCGCGGCGACGAGCAGGCGGGGGAGGCTCACGGGGCGGGCCGCTCAGGGCCGTGCAGGTCGATCGGCATGCCGGCCTTGCGCAGCTTGAGGTTGAGCAGCTCGACGAAGATCGAGAAGCCCATAGCGAAGTAGACGTAGCCCTTGGGCACGTGCAGGCCCGAGCCTTCGCCGACGAGCGTGAAGCCGATCAGCAGCAGGAAACTCAGCGCCAGCATCTTGATCGTCGGATGGCGCTCGACGTACGCGCAGATCGGGTTGACGAACGCGACCATCACGGCGACCGAGGCGAGCACGGCGATCACCATGATCGACACTTGCTCGACCATACCGACCGCGGTGATCACCGAGTCGAGCGAGAAGACGAGGTCGAGCAGGGCGATCTGGACCAGCGCGCTGCCGAAGCCCGCGGTCGCGCTGCCGCCCGCCTCGACGTGGCCGTCGTCCGGCCCTTCCAGCTTGTGGTGGATCTCGGTGACGCTCTTCCACATCAGGAAGACGCCGCCGCCGAGCAGGATCAGGTCGCGGCCGCTGACGTCCCGTCCGAACGCGTGCAGGCACGGCGCCGTCAGCGCCAACAGCGCGCTGAGCGTGAACAGCAGGCCGATGCGCATGCCCATCGCCAGCAGTAGCCCGACGCGCCGGGCCTTGCTGCGCTGCGCCTGCGGCAGGCGCCCGGTCAGGATCGACACGAAGACGAGGTTGTCGATGCCCAGCACGATCTCAAGGAACGTCAGGGTCGCGAGCGCGACCCAGGCTTCCGGCGAGGCGAGCCAATCCATGGCCGGCGACGGTAGCCGGCCGGCCGGGCGGGCGCGAGGTTGGCCCCCGCGGCGCCCGCGCGGCTCACGGGCAGCCGGGGATCGCGTTGCCGACGCGGATGCGCAGGCCGTTGCTGGCGTTGAATGCGCCGAACAGCACGCCGCCCGGAGCGACGTTGAGCATCTGGAAGTCGAACGTCTGGCCCTCCATCGCCGGCAGGGCCGGGACCGCCAGCGGCATGATCGCGGCGCCGACGCCATCGGCGAGCACGACCAGCGGGCCGAGCAGCGAGCCGACGTCGCCGGACCAGGCGGTGCAACCCGGCACGACCGGCGTGCTGCCGGGGACCGTGCTGAGCAGGAACGCGCACGCCGACTGCGGCACGTTGCCGGCGCTGCGCAGGGCGAACGTGCTGTTGCCGAGCAGCGCGCGGTCGGGCGCGCCGGTGGCGTACAGCGACGGCGCCGGCATGCCGCAGCCCGCGCCGAGGAACTGGTTGTACACGCCGCTCGGCGTCGTCGACGGCACGCTGACGGCCAGCGCGCCCGGGCCGACGAGGTACTGGTCGAGCTGCAGCGCGCCCGACTGCGGGGCCGCGTCGGTGTCGAACCAGAAGTTGTAGACGCTGTTCCACTTCAGCGGGTTCGGGCTCAGCGTGTTCGTCTGGAAGACGATCTCGGCGCCGACCTTCGCCGCGGTCCAGTCGGTCGCCGCGTTGCGGTCGACGTCGCGGAAGCCGAAGTTCATCACCTGCGCGTCCATGCAGACCGGCACGCGGAACGCGCCCATGCCGCGCGCGTTGTCGCGGTTGTGCACGGCGTACTCGTAGTGGTAGAGACCGTTGACCGGGCCTGTCACCTTGACGGCGACGTAGTAACGGCCGTCGTCGGCGCCGTTGCTGGCGCTGGTGACGGTGGCGCCGTTCCAGCGCTGCAGGATCGTGCCCGGCAGGAACGACGTGCCGTCGGTCAGCGTCCATTGCGCCGCCGTGGGCGACCACGTCGGCGTGAACTGGCGCGAGCCGATGTTGTTGTCGCGCAGCGCGTCGGCTTCGCCGGGCACGATGTAGCCGCCCTGGTACCAGAAGCTCGCGCCAAGCACGGCAAGGTCGTCGTCGTGGACGCGCATCGCGAGGCCGATCTGCGCGTTGAGCGCCGTCGCCTGCGTCGAGGTCAGGCTGCGGATGCCGTCGCACTGCAGGCCGACCGCGACCTCGGGGTTGCCGCGGTCGAAGTAGGAGCAGATCGGGTTCCACGCGCCGGTCCACGGGTCGACCTCCTCGGGCGGGCCGAGGTTGAAGTGGTCGACGGCTTGCGAGGCGACGTAGGTGTCGCTACAGCCCGGCTCGACGAAGCTCGTCGTCGGGACGTTGCTGCACGTGCCGCACGAGCCGGGGTCGTTGTTCGAGCCGAACGTGTGCTTGACCCACGCGTAGTTGGAAATCTGCACGAAGCGGCCGTCGGACTCGCGCGCGACGATGTAGTGGATGAAGCCGTGGTTCGGGTTCATCGCCGCCTGGAACGGGATCGTCGTCGGCCCGAGGTTGCAGCAGGTGGTGCGGGCGCCGATCGCCTGCGCGCCGGTCGGGTACGCGCCGGTGCGGCGATAGCGCGAGATGGTCGAGACGGTCTCGAGCTTGAGGTCGCGGCCGGGGACGGTGTTTGCCTGGGCGCTGGCTGCTTCCGTGGCGACGGTCAGCAACAGCAGCGCGCTGGCGAAGGAACGTGAGCGCATGGGAGAGCTCTGGCCGCTGCGGGGGTGAGGTGGTGTGAGACGCGGGGACCCCGGCAGCATGAGCGGAGATCGCTGCGGCCGCAATTCCCTGGCGCGCGCGACGCACGTTCTTTCCCCGGACGCGGCGTCGCGCTGGTGGTCCGGAAACGGCCGCAGGCCCGACGGAACAGCGTCCGTCGGGCCCGCGGCGGGCGCCGTCAGGTCAAAGGTCGGCTCAGAAGCCGACGGTGAACTGTAGGCCGTTGCTGCTGTTGAGGCCGAGCGGGGTCAGGATCGACAGCGACACGCCCTGCGCGGCGAGGGCCGAGCCGGCGAGCGCCGTGTTGGCCGGGATCGGCAGCGCGAAGGAGCCGATCTGGTTGACCACGGCGCCGGTCTGGAACAGGCCGATGTCGAAGCTGGTGTAGCTGAAGCAGCCCGGCATGCCGATGACAGTCAGGTCGATGCCCGGGTTGATGGCGAGGCCGCCGAAGGCGATGAAGGCGAGCGGGGCGAACACCGGCACGTTGCTGACGTTGAGGCTGAAGTTGCCGCTGCCGATCGTCGGCAGGTTGGTGTTGGACAGCGCGAGGCCGTCGCAGCCGACGCCGTACGTCGAGACCGCCGCGATGGGGCCGAAGCTGAAGTCGAACGCCTGGATGCCCTGGTTGCTGTTCATCGCGTACAGGCGCGCCGAGGTGCCGGTGATGGCGCCCCAGGCGACCGAGCCGGTGCCGTTGAGGTTGGCGGCTAGCGGGCCGCTCGTCGTCGTGCCCGAGGCCATGATGATCGGGTTGGCCGGGTTGGTGACGTTCATGACGGTGACGATCGACGCGTTGGAGTCGATGACCGCCAGCATCGGGATGCCGCCGATCACGGCGTAGTCCATGGCGCGGCGGGCGATGGTGCCGATCGGGATCGTGCTGTTCAGCGTGGCGATCTGGCTGATAGGGTCGAGGCCGGTGACGCGGGCGTTGGTGCCTTGGCCGCCGATCAGCGTGCTGCCGTCGATCCAGGTCAGCGCCAGGCGGTAGTCGTTGTTGGCCGTCGAGGTGCCGCTGATGTTGCCGTACTGCACGACCGCGTTGCTGAAGTCGAGCGGGCCGACGGCGACGTTGCTGCCGATCGTGACGTTGCCGTTGTTTAGCACCGCCGAACCGGCGGCGGCGAACTGGATCGCCACATTCGGGGCGCCGCCGGTTATGGCGAACGAATCGCCGATGCGCTGCGCGCCCGGCGTGCCGGAGAAGGCGACGAGCGGCGGCGTCACGGCGCCGGTGGTCTCGTCGTTCCAGCGGTAGATCTTGAACAGCGGCGTCGGGTTCGTCGTCGCGTTGAAGATCGCCAGGTTGGCGACGTAGATCGAGCCGTCGTCGGCGACGCCAGCCATGTTGACGGCGAAGGTGCCGCCCGAGATTCCGGTCAAGTCGAGGCCGCCAAGGTCGGCGCCGGTGGCGCCGTTCAGGATGCGGACGTTGTTGCCGCCGGTGCGCGAGACCAGCACGAGGTTGCCGGTGACCGGGTTGTAGGCCATGCCGCGCTCAGTGTTGGTGGTGCTGAGGTTCGGGATCGAACCAGGCGCCATCCAGCCATTGGCGCCGAAGCCGGCGACCGGCGTCAGCATGACCTGGGCACTTGAATTGGATGCGAGCAAGGCCGCCGCCGAGAGCAGGGAGAACGAAATGCGAGTCATGGAAGCGTGGAGGGAACCTGGGAGTTGAGGTGGTTGGAGTGCTGCGCCGCCTGTGCGGAGATGAATGGGCGCACTCTGCGCGGAGGATACCTTCGCCGACAGGGCAGAGAGGTTGCGCGATCGCGGCGGTTACGTCTAGCCCCTTTGGACGCGGCGCGGCCGGCGTCGATACGCACGACCGCAGCGCGGCGTTCAGCTCGGTCCGCCTGAGTCTTCCGCGTCACCGCCGCTCGCCAGCAGCCGACGCAGCCGGGCGTCGTCGTGCAGCACGGTGACCGTCTTCATCTGCGACGGCACCACGGCGCCGGCCGGCAGGCCCTTGGGTTTCCGCACGTGCTTCTTCTGGGTGTAGACGACGTCGATGCGGCGCTCGCCGCGCGCCTTGCTGAAGTGCACGGCCAGCGTCGCGGCGTCGAGCAGAGTCTCGAGGCTCGCCGTCTTGTTCTTGGGCAGGCGCACGACCACGTGCGAACCCGGCCGGCCGCCGCCGACGTGCAGCCACAGGTCGTTGCCGTTGGCCAGCTGCATGGTCATGCGGTCGTTCTGCTCATTGTTGCGCCCGACCCAGATTGGATAGCCCTCGGCAGAGACGTAGCGACGCACGTTCTCGCCGCGCGTCTCGTCGCGGGTGGGCTTCTTGGCGCCGGGCGCGCGCAGCGGCGGGGGCTTGGGCAGCGCGCCGAGGCGCTGCAACTCGGCGCGCAGAGGCGCCAGCGCCGCCGCGAGGTCCGGTGCGCTGGCGGCGAGCGGGGCCAGGGCGTCGGCGACCGCCGCCAGCGCGGCAAGCTCGGCGCGCGCCTGCGCGAGCCGAGCCTCGGCGACCTCGCGGCCGTCGTCCAGCCGACGCGCCTTCTCGTACAGTTGCCGGCTCTGCGCGATGACCGGCTTGCTCGGATCGAGCTCGAGCACGATCTCCTCGCCGTCGCGCGCCGGATCGGGCACGCGCATCGACGCAGCGCCGCGCGCGACGGTGTGCGCGTAGGCGAGCATCAGGTCCGCCTGCTGGCGCAGCGCGGCGGCGCGGCCGACGTCCGCGAGCTGCTGGCCGATGCCTTCGACCTTGGCCTGCGTTTTCTGGCGCGCGCGCGCGGCGGCGCGGCGCAGGCCGTCGAGCAAGGCGGCGGCTTCGGCGGCTTCGTCGAGCGGCCGGAAGTGCGCGTCGATCGCGGCGAGCACCGGCGGCGAAAAGCGCATAGCGGCCGCATCCTTCGCCTCGGCGGCGGCCGGCGGCGGCGCGTAGCGGTCGCCGGGCTGCAGCGTGCGCACGGCGGTCGCGACCGCGCGTGAGAGCGCCACGGCGCGGCTTTCGGCGTCGAGCAGCGCCCACAGCCCGCGCGCGCCAAACAGCTCGACGACGAGGCGCCGGTCGCCGCCCGCCGTGCGGAAGCGCAACTCGCAGCGACGCTCGCCGGGCGCTGCGACGACGTCCCACAGCGTGGCGCCGACGAGGTCCTTCTGTAGCAGGTCGTGCGCCGGGCCGCGCCGCGTCGCCTCGGCGGGAAAGCGTCGGCTGGTCGGGCACAAACGCGCGCGCGGGCCGCCGGGCGCGATGTGCAGCAGCGTCTTGCGCGCCGCTTCGCCTGGCGGCTGCAACACGAGCAGCAGGTCGTCGGCGTCGACCGGGACCTGCAGTGGCGCGGCGTCGATCACCCGGGCGCCGGCGAGCGCCTGCAACTCGTCGCAAGCGGCGGCGAGTTCGGCGGCGCTCAGACCGCGCGTTTGGGGGGCGGGGTTCGCCATGGCGGCGGCGCGGCGCCGCGGGCCGCGGCCCGCGCGCCGCCGGCGGGGACTACTTCTTCAGCTCCTCGACTGGATCGTAGATCCAGTTGACGGCGGCGTAGTCGAACGACACGACGCCCTCGGGGAAGAACAGCCCGATCTCGCGCGTCGCGGCCTCGGGGCCGTCGCTGCCGTGGACCAGGTTGTAGCTGCGGCTCATGCCGAAGTCGCCGCGGATGGTGCCCGGAGCGCTCTCGCGCGCGTTGGTCTTGCCCATCAGGTTGCGGCAGACGGTGATCGCCTCGAGGCCTTCGAGCACGAGCGCGACCACCGGCGAGCTGGTCATGAACTTGACGAGGCCCGGGTAGAACGGGCGCTCCTTGTGCGCCTCGTAGTGCTTGGCGGCCAGTTCGGGCGAGATCTTCATCAGCTTCATCGCCACGATCTTCAGGCCCTTCTGTTCGAAGCGGGCGAGGATCTGGCCGGAGAGGCCGCGCTGGACGGCGTCCGGCTTCAGCAGGATCAGGGTGCGTTCCATGGGGGTCGTTGCGGGAAAAAGGGGCGAGCAGTCTAGCAGCGACGCGGCCGCGACCCGCAGGCCTTTTTCCGCCGGCGACCCGTCGCGGCTGCGCGGGGTTCCGTCACGGCTACCCGATCACGGCCATTCGTGGTGGAACATCGCGCCGGCCGGCTGGTCGGTGCGCTCGAAGGTGTGCGCGCCGAACAGGTCGCGCTGCGCCTGCGTCAGGTTCTGCGGCAGGCGGGCGCGGCGGAACGAGTCGAAGTACGACAGGCTGCTGCCCATCGCCAGCGTCGGCACGCCGCGCTCGGCCGCCAGCGCCACGACCTTGCGCCAGTTGCCCTGATGCTCGACGAGGAAGCTGCCGAGTTCCGGGTCGAGCAGCAGGTTGGGCAGCCGCTTCTGTTTGCCGTACGCCGCCTGGATGCGGCCGAGGAAGCGCGCGCGGATGATGCAGCCGCCCTTCCAGATGCGCGCGATCTCGCCGAGGTCGAGGCGCCATTTCTTGTCGGCGTCGGCGGTGGCGAGCAGGTCGAGGCCCTGCGCGTAGCTGCAGATCTTGCTGCAGTAGAGGGCGTCACGCACCGCGTCGAGCAGGCCGGCGGCGGTCGCGGCGGCGACGGCGGGGCCGCGCAGCTGGCCGCTGGCGGCGACGCGCTGGTCCTTCATCGCCGACAGGTAGCGGGCCTCGACGGCCGCGTGCATCGTCGGCGCCGGCACGCCGTAGCGCAGCGCCATCTCGGTCGTCCACTTGCCAGTGCCCTTCTGGCCGGCGCGGTCGACGATGACGTCGACCATCGGCTGCCTGGTCGCCCGGTCAGTCGCGCGCAGGATGCGGGCGGTGATCTCGATCAGGAACGATTCGAGGAACGTCTTGTTCCACGCGGCGAAGGCGTCGGCCATCTGCTGCGTCGACATGCCGAGCACATGCTGCATCAGGTCGTAGCACTCGGCGATCAGCTGCATATCGCCGTACTCGATGCCGTTGTGGACCATCTTGACGAAGTGGCCCGCGGCGCCGGCGCCGACGTGCGTCACGCACGGTCCGTCGTCGACCTGCGCGGCGATCTTCTTGAGGATCGGCGCCAGCTCGCCGTAGCTGCTCGCCTCGCCGCCCGGCATCAGGCTCGGGCCGTTGAGCGCGCCTTCCTCGCCGCCCGAGACGCCCATGCCGGTGAAGCGGACGCCCTTGGCGGTCAGTTCGCGTTCGCGGCGCTCGGTGTCGTCGGGGTGGCTGTTGCCGGTGTCGATGATCAGGTCGCCCGGCTGCAGGTGCGGCAGGAACGCCGCAATCGTGTCATCGACGGGCTGGCCGGCCTTGACCAGCAGGATCAGCTTGCGCGGGCGCACCAGCGAGGCGCAGACCTCGGCCGGCGTGCGCGCGCCGACCATGCGCTGGCCTTGGCCCAGGCGCGCGAGCGTCGCCTCGGTCTTGTCCCACGAACGGTTGAAGACGGTGACCGGGAAGCCGTTGCGGGCGATGTTGAGGGCCAGGTTCTGGCCCATGACGGCGAGGCCGACGACGGCGATCTGGGAGGTGGCTTGCATGCGGGGGTCGGTGGCCCCGCGACCATAGCCGAACCCGCGCGCCGGCCCGACGGCTTTGTCGCGCCGCCCGGGCGCTCAGCGGTGGCCGGTCGCCGGCGTCGGCGGGCGCGCGGCGTGCGCGGCAACGAACGCGCGCCACGTCGCCGGATCGTCACCCGGATCGCTGCCCGCCAGCTTGCGGATCGCGGCGCGGTAGGCGCGCACGATCGTGCGCACCTCGAACACGCCGTGCACCGCGACGTCGAGCACGACGCCGGACTGCACGATGCCGATCTGCGGGTCGGCGACGGCGGCGGCTTGCGCCACCTCGACGTCGAAGTCGCGCACGTAGGCCTGCTGCTGCACGACCATCATGTGGGCGCGCGGCGAGTCGCTCGCGGCCGGCGCGGCGAGGCCGACGGCCGCGCGCGGGCCGGCCTCGGCCAACAGCGGCAGCGCCGCCGGCGCGCCGACGGCGCCGAGCAGTTCGGCGGTGCGGATGCGCACCTTGGGGTAGGGGTGGTCGAGGCCGGTGGCGACGTAGGCGAGGTCGTCGGCGTCGAAGGTCGTCGCGGCGATGGCGCCGGCGCCGGCGCGCACTTCGTCGCTGGCGTCGAGCACGCACGTGCGCAGCACGAAGCGCTCGCTGCCGGCCTCGCCGCGCTGCTGCAGCGCCGCCAGCGCCGCCAGCCGCCGGCGGGCGTTGCCGTTGCGGCGGGCCTGCGTGCGCAGTTCGGCGTCGGCGCCGGGCAGGCGCGCGAGCAGCGTCTCGATGGCGTAGAGGCGGCCGGGTCCGGTGGCGGCGTGCACGCCGTCGAGCAACGCCGCGACCTGCGCCTTCGTGCCGTCGTCGCGGTGGCCAGCCGGCAACAACTCGTCGGCGAGTTCGCCGGCGAACGCGGCGGCGCGGGCTCGCAGCGGCGCGTCCGCCGGCAGCGTCGGCAGCGCGGCGGCGACCTTGTCGAAGCGCTGCCACGCCTCCGGCAGCAGACCGCAGTTGCGGGCCCGCTGCGCCAGCTGCAACTGCGCGAACGGCGTGTCGCCGGCGGCGCGGGCGGCGTCGGCGAGGGCGCGGCGCAGGTCGTCGTCGGTGCGGTGTTCGCGGACGTCGGCGAGGGCCACGGTCACCGGTCCCTGCTTCGTCGTCACCGTCAGCGCGTCGGCGGTCTTGGCGACCGCGCCGACCAGCACGCGGCCGTCGAGCAAGCGCACCTCGTCGGCGGGGACGGCGGCCGCGAGCAGCACGACGGCGACGGCGAGGCGGTGGGCGGGTGGCAGCATGGTTGCGCGGCAACATTAGCGGCGGCGGCCGGCCGCGTAACGGGCCGCTGCCGATTGTGGATTCGCGCCCTGGTCGTTCGCTGGGCGCATCGCGCCGCTACCATCGCCCGACAACCCGGCATGACGACCGCACCGACGACCATAGCCCTGCTCCTTGCGCTCCTGCTCACGCCGGTGGCTGCGCAGGAGCAACCCGCGACGCCGCCGCCGGCGACCGCCGCGGCCAAGGCCGCCGCGCAGCGCATCGACGACCTGATCGCGTCGATGCGCGCCGCCGAGGCCAAGCTGCAGGCCGTGTCGCTGCGCATGGCGACCGAGGGCAGGCTGCCAGGCGGCCTCGTCGTCTCAGTCCGCGGCGAACTGCGCGCGCATTACGGCGACCGGCGCGCCACGTACGCGCGCTTCGCCTACGAGACCGGCGACGGCCTGCGCGGCAGCGCCGAGTCGGCGCAGTCGGCCGCGGGCATCACGCTGCGCGAGGACGACCCCGCCTTCGGCGAGGTCTTCGTCGCCATCGAGCCGGCGATCGTCGCCGACCTCGAGTGGGCCGGCCGCGTGCTGCAGCGCGACGACCTGCCGGGCATGACTGACAAGGCGGCGTCGTCGCCCGAACGCCGCGCCGAGAGCCCGCTCGGCAGCGGCCTGTTGTCGGCGCTGCGGCGGCAGTTCGACCTTGCGATCGAGGCGCGCGACGTGCGTGATGGCGCGAAGGGCACGTGGCTCGCCGGCCCACGCCGCGCCAGTCTCGGCGCCGACGACCCGGACCTGCCGGTCGCCGACCGCGTCGAAGTGTTCGTGCGCGCCGCCGACCTCGCGCTCGTGTCGATGCGGCAACTGCTCGGCGAACAGGCGGTGCAGATCGTGACCGTCGAGGAGTTGACGCGCGATCCCAAGCTCGGCGACGACGCGTTCGTCGTCGCGGCGCCGGCCGCTGGTGGCAAGCCGAAGCCGGTGCAGCAGTTCGCGCCGCTGTGGGAGTCGATCCAGCAGGCCTGCGTCGACGCCGAGGCGAAGGCCGAGAAGGCCGCTGCGGCGCGCAACAAGGACGTGCCAGCAGGCCAGCAGACGCCGGCCGAAGTGCGGCCGAGCAAGCGCTAGGAGTCTGCGTCCCGGAAGGCCACGCCGCCCGGCACGCGTCTTCGCGCCCGGGAGCTCGCCGTCGATCCTCGGCGGATCCACCGATCCGCCTGCGGTCGCCGGCTTCGCCCCGGTCGCGAATCCACGCGCCGGATCGGCGCGCGTCCCGTGACGCAGACTCCTAGTCGGCTGCGTCCCGGGGCGGGCGAGGCGAGCTTGCGGCGCGCGTCAGCCCAGGTCTTCTTCGGCCGGCGGCGCTTCGAGCAGCTCGAGGCCCTTGTAGCGCGACTTCGCGTAGTCGATCTCGAAGTCGGAGTGGAACAGCGCGACGAAGCGGCCGGCCTCGTCCTTGACCACCATCGGCAGGATCTCGAGCACCTCGTCGGTGACGTTGGCGATCCAGCGCGCGCGCGTCCACTGCTTGCGATCGAGCCGCAGCTCGACGCCGTACTCGTTCTCGAGGCGCCACTGGAAGACCTCCAGCTGCAGCTCGCCGACGGCGCCGAGGATCGGTTCGCGCGCGCCGAAGCGCGGCCAGAACACCTGCACGACGCCTTCCTCGCCGAGCTGCTCGAGGCCCTTGCCGAAGCCCTTGGCCATCGACGGCTCGCGCGGCGCGACCTGCGCGAAGATCTCCGGCGCGAAGCGAGGGAAGTTGCGCACCTCGAAGTTCGGGCCCGAGCTGAGCACGTCGCCGACGCGGAACATGCCAGGGTTGATGAGCCCGATGACGTCGCCGGGGAACGCTTCATCGATCGAGATGCGCTCCTGGCCGAAGAAGCGGTGCGGGTGCGACAGGCGCACCTCGCGCTGTAGGCGCAGATGCTTGGCCGACATACCGCGGACGAAGTGCCCGGACGTCACGCGCAGGAATGCGATGCGGTCGCGGTGCATCTTGTCCATGTTGGCCGCGACCTTGTAGACGAAGCCGGAGAAGAACGGCGCAGCGGGCGGCACGCTGCCTTCCAGCGTCGGCAGCGGACCCGGCGGCGGCGCGATCTCCAGGAAGCGCTGCAGGATGTTCTCGACGCCGAAGTTGACCAGCGCGCTGCAGAAGAACATCGGCGAGATCTTCTGCTGCAGGAATGCGTCCATTGCGAACGGCTGCACGCAGGTCTCGACCATCGCGAGATCCTCGAGCAGCTGCGCGTGCGCCTTCGGCCCCAGCGCTGCGGCGAGTGCTGGGTCTGCCGGGCCGGTCGCCTGCACCAGCGCCTTGGTGGCGTTGTGCGCCGTGCGCTCGAACAGGAAGACCTGCTTGTCGCGCAGCGAGTAGACGCCGCGGAAGTTGTCGCCGCTGCCGATCGGCCATGTCGCTGGCGTGATGGTGATGCCGAGCACCTTCTCGACCTCGTCCATCAGGTCGAGCGGCGCGCGCGCCGGCCGGTCCATCTTGTTGACGACGGTGACGATCGGGATGCCGCGGTCGCGGCAGACCTTGAACAGCTTGATCGTCTGCGGCTCAACGCCCTTGGCGCCGTCGATCAGCATCAGCGCGGCGTCGGCGGCGACCAGCGTGCGGAAGGTGTCCTCGCTGAAGTCCTGGTGGCCCGGGGTGTCGAGCAGGTTGATGCAGTGGCCTTGGTACTCGAACTGTAGCGCGCTGCTGGTGATCGAGATGCCGCGCTTCTTCTCCAGCTCCATCCAGTCGGACGTCGCGTGCGCGCCGCCCTTGCGCGCCTTGACCGAGCCGGCCTCGCGGATGGCGCCGCCGTAGAGCAGCAGTTTCTCGGTCAGCGTCGTCTTGCCGGCGTCGGGGTGCGAGATGATCGCGAACGTGCGGCGGCGCTGGATCTCGTGCGCGAGGTCGGCCATTTCGGGGCGAACAGCCTACGGCGGCCGGCGCTGAAAGCGAAGCGCTGCGGCGGCGCGGCCGGCGCGGCGGGCCGGGGTCACTCCGGCAGGTCGCTCGGCCGCTGCGCGTAGCCCCACAGCTCGCGGTACTTCGGCTGCACGTACGGGTGCAGCTGGTCGGCGAAGTGCTCGCCGAGCGCGTTCGCTTGGATCAGGCGGATGACGTCGTCGAAGTCGCGCGGGCGATCGGGCGCGGACAGGCCTGCAGCCAGCTTGAGTTCGATCAGGCGCGCCAGGGACACGTACTTGCGGCCGTGGATCTCGATCGCGACGTGCGCTGGGTCGGGGAACGCGACGCCGCGATCCGTGCCATCGCCCGGAATGCCGCCGGTCAGCAGGAATCGAATCGGCACGCCGGTGGCAGCGTCGCGCACGCCGCGGCTGCCGGGGAACCTCTCGACGAAGCCGAGCCCGAGCGATGCAGCCTTGAAGCGTGCGAGGCCATCAGGCGTCAGCAGGACGTCGACGTCCGTGGTCGCCCGCTGCAGCCCATGCGCGTTGACCGCCATCGCGCCGCACACCGCGTACGTGATGCGCAGTTCCTCCAACCGCTCCGTCACCCGCGTCAGCGCCTGATGCACGTCCGAGGTGCCCAGGAAGAACCTACCCATCTGTTCGAAGCGGGCGGCGAACTCGGGATCCGACGTGGACACGGCCGCAGCGTCGCGCGCTTCCCCATGGCGCTCAACCAGGGGCAGGCAGGACGAGGCCTCGCTGCCGGCGTGGCCGTGCGCAGAGGCGATCGCGCCGGCCGTTCGCCGGCCCGCGCCCAGCTCCTTCAGCGCCGGTCCGCGTCCGCTGCCGTGCGCTGCGCGTGCAGTCGCTCGGCGACCGGCCGCACGTGGCGCGTCCACACCGCGTAGCCGTCGGCGTTCAGGTGCAGGCCGTCGCGCTGGAAGAAGCGCGGATCGGGCGCGCCGTCCGGGGTCGCGAGGTCCGGCGACGGGTCGACGAACGCGAGCCGCGGATCGGCGGCGCACTCGGCGCGCACCAGCTCGTTGGCCGCGCGCACCAGCGCGACGTGCTTGGCGCGCGCCGGCGTCGGCGTGATGGCGATCCACGCGATCGGCAGCTCCGGGTCGTCGCGGCGCACGCGCTGCACGAACAGGCGGAACAGGTCGCGCACCTGCGCGGCGGACTTCGGCCGTTCGCCGGCGAGGTCGTTGGTGCCGCTGAACAGCACGACGGCCGACGGGCGGTGGCGCGTGACCAGTTCGTCCGACCAGTAGCAGGCGTCGAACAGCTTGGAGCCGCCGAACCCGTGCCGCACGACCGGCAGGCCGGCCATGTCCGTGGCGAGGGAGCGCCAGCCGCGGATGCTCGAGCTGCCGACGAAGACCACGCCGCCCGGCGCCGGCGGCGCGTCGAGCAACTGCCGCACCTCGGCGGCCCAGCGCTGCGGGTCCTCGCCGGCGGCGTGCGCCGCCAGCGCGTCGCGGTGGTCGTCGCCGCGCGCCGTGCGAAGTTCGCCGTCGGCAGCGGCCGGTCCGGCGCACGCGGCGAGCCATGCCGCAGCGAGCAGGCCCGCGGCGCGCAGCCGCAAGCGGCGGGCGTCATTGGTGGTGGCGGCGGGGGACATGGCGTGCGCGGCGGCGGGCGGCGCGCGCTGTCAGACCTTGTCCGGGTCCTGGCCGCGCAGCACCGAGTTGCCGTCGAAGGTCTCGCGCAGGTTGGCGCGCGCGGGCTGCTGCAGCATCGCCTCGGTCAGGCGGCCGCTCTGCGCGAAGAACGCGATCGGGTTCTTCCACACCAGCTGCTCGATGCGCGCGCGCGAGACGCCCGCCTGCTCGAGCTTGACCGCCGTGCGCGGCACCATCATCGGGTCGCTGACGCCCCAGTCGGCGGCGCTGTTGATGATCATGCGCTCGACGCCGTGCTCGGTTGCGATCGCGACCATGCGCGCCGGGTCCATCTTGGTGTGCGGATAGATCGAGAAGCCCGACCAGCAACCCAGGTCGCGCGTCAGCTTGATCGTCTCCTCGTTGCCGTGGTCGAGCAGCACGCGCTCCATCGGCAGGCTGCTCTCCTTGACGATCGCGATGCAGCGTTCGAAGCCGCGCTTCTTGTCGCGGTGCGGCGTGTGGATCAGCGCCGGCAGGCCGTGCTTCTTCGCCAGCTCCAGCTGGGCGGCGAGGAAGCGCTCCTCCGTCGCGGTCTGGTCGTCGAGGCCGATCTCGCCGACGCCGAGCACGCCGTCCTTCTCCAGGTAGCGCGGCAGCAAGGCCAGCACGTCCGCGTTGACGCGGTCGTCGTTGGCCTCGCGCGGGTTGAGGCCCATCGTGCAGAAGTGGTGGATGCCGAACTGCTGCGCGCGGAAGCGTTCCCAGCCGACCAGTGTGTCGAAGTAGTCGACGAAGGTGCCGACGTGCGTGCGCGGCTGGCCGAGCCAGAACGCCGGCTCCAGCACGGCGCGGACGCCGGCGAGCGCCATGCGCTCGTAGTCGTCCGTGATCCGGCTGAACATGTGGATGTGCGGTTCGAAGATCAGCATCGGCTGTGGCGGGCGAGGATTGTCTGGAGTCGTTGTGTGGGCGAGCGAGCCGGCGGTTCAGCCGCCGGCGAAACGTTGCAGTAGCGCCTGGACGTCGGCGCGCGGTTCGCGGTTGAGGCGTTCCTTGGCGAACGGGGCGAGGTCGTTGCGGCCGAGCGCCAGCAGGCCCTCGGCGGCGGCGAGGCGCACGCCGTCGTCGCCGTGTTCGAGGCCGCCGATCAGGCGGGCGATCGCGCCGGGGCACGGCGCACGGCCGAGCAGGCGGTTGGTGTCGCGCCACACCGAACGGCCGGCGGCTTCGCGCTCGGTGGCGAGGTCGCGCAGCATGCGCGACAGTTCGCCATTGGCGGTGCGCTCGGCCCCGAACACGCGCGCGAGCGGCAGATCGAGGAAGGCGAGCTTGAGCAGCAGGCGGTTGGCAGTTGGCTGGTCGAAGCCGGGCTGGCCCAGCGTGCGCACGAACAGGTCGCCATCGCACACCGCGGCTTCGAGGTGCAGCACGACGTTGGTGCGCTGCACCTCGCCGAACAGCGCCACCGTCGCTTGGCCGACCGGCAGGAAGTGCAGGCTGCGCAGCGCCATCGCCCGTTCGTCGATGTCGCCGTGCGCGTACAGGCCGGTGACCTCGTCGCCGGCAGCGCCGAGCGCGCCGAGCAGCCACGCGGCGGCGACATCGCAGCGGCGGAAGGCGTCGAGGTCGACGAGCGCGCCGCCGAGCGTGCGCCGGCCGCCGCGCACGGGCTCGCGGCCGAGCCGTCGCGGCAGGCCGGGGAACACCACCGGCAGTCGGCTGCGGTCGGCGCGCACCTCGGCGAGCAACGCGTCGGCGGTCGCGGCGGCGTCGCCGAGCAGGGAGCGCAGTTCGGACAGGGCCATGGGGGCGAGCAGGATAGCGGCGGCCGGGCCCGCCGTCATGGCGTCGTCGCGCGCGACCTGCTGTCGCGCTAGCGTGCAGCGATGGACTTCCCTGCCTGGGACCCGGTGCTGTTCGACATTCCGGGGTTGCCGTTCGACATCCGCTGGTACGGCCTGATGTACGTCGTCGGCTTCGTCGCCGCGCAGTGGATCCTGGTCCGGCTCGCCCGCGTGGGCTTCTTCCCGGTCAAACCCGAGGTCGCGCCCGACCTGATCTTCTACTGCGTCTTCGGCGTCATGCTTGGCGGCCGCACCGGGTACGCGCTGTTCTACGACCAGTCGCTGCTCGATCCGCGCGAGTTCGTGCAGGTGTGGAAGGGCGGTCTGGCGTTCCACGGCGGCCTGATGGGCGTCGCCGTCGCCATCGCGCTGTTCTGCCGCAAGCACAAGCTGGGCTGGCTGTGCGTGGCCGATTCCTGCGCCTTCGCGGTCACGCCGGGCATCTTCGCCGTGCGCTTCGCCAACTTCATCAACGGCGAGTTGTACGGCCGCGTCACCAGCAAGGACACGCCATTCGCGATGCAGTTCCCGACCGACTTGCAGGCCTCCCGCCTCTTCGGCCTGCCGCCCGGACTGACCATGCGCGATCGCGAACTGTGCGTGCAGGTCGCCTTCGGCAAGCGCTCGCTGGTCGACGTGCAGCCGGCGCTGAGCCAGGCCGATGGCCTCGGTCGACCGATCGATTGGGCGGCGGTGGCGCCGCGCCTGGATTGGGCCAAGGTCAGCGCCGACACGCTGCCGAACGGCGACCCGACGGTGCCGTTCCGTCATCCGTCGCAGCTCTACGAGGGCATTGGCGAAGGCCTCGTGCTCGGCCTCGTGCTGTGGGCGCTGTACACGCTCACGCGTGGCCGGCCATGGCGGCTGGGGACGTCGACTGCGGTCTTCCTGCTCGGTTACGCCGCGATCCGCTGGTCGCTCGAATTCGTGCGCCAGCCCGATGACCACCTTGGGACCGACGTCTTCCTCGGCATGACGATGGGGCAGACGCTGAGCGTCGGCCTGTTCCTGTTCGGCCTCGCGGTCCTGGCGGCCGGGCGGATACAGCCGGCACCGCGCTGATCGTTGGCGTCGGCGCCGCCCGATCGCCGCAAGCGCTTGTGGCTCCGGGGCCCGCGGCGCGGAATAATCGCGCCGGCGCCCCGTCCGTCGCTCTCTGCGACCCGCCGTCTGCGCGCCACGACCGCCCGATGAAGCCGATTCTCCGCCTCGCCTCCCTGCTGCTGCCGCTGTTTGCGTGCGGCTGCGACAACGTTGGGCGCGCCTTCGACCCGAACGTCGAGCCGCCGGAGCCGCCGCCGGGGTCGACGTTCTCGCCGGTGCAGGTGGTGCCGGTCGGCGGCGACGCCCGCGACGGTCGGCCGCAGGTGCGCGCGACCTACCCCTCCGGCAGCGGCTGGCCACGGACAGTGCCCGTCGTGGTCGAGTTCAGCGAGAGCGTCAACGAGGCCTCGATCGTGCCGACCACGACGGCCGGCGCCGACGGCAAGCTGATCCTGCGCGCGAAGGGATCGACGACGCCGATCCCGTGCGCGTACGACCTGCTCGCCGACGGCCGGCTGCTGGTGCTGCGGCCGGTGACCGAACTCACCAACCAGGGCAACGTCACCTACGAGGTCGTGCTGCTGCCCGACGCGCGCGATTGCGACGGCGTGCGCTTCACCGTGCCGACCGGCGGCAACTTGCTCGCCGAGTTCCAGGTCAACCAGGACGCCGCCCTCGTCGACGGCCGTATCCTCGCCGTCTACCCGCGTGACAACTTCCGCGACGCGCCGCGGGAGACCGCGGTGTTCGTGGTCTTCGACCGGCCGGCGACACCCGCGACCGTCGTCGCCGCCAACTGCCTCGTGCGTCCGCAAGGCGGCGCGGCAGTCGCGGCCGAGTTGTCCCTGCCGCTGACGGGCCTGAGCATCGGCAGCCAGCGCGACGGCCGGGTCGCGCGTATCGCCCCGAACGCGCCGCTCGCCGCCGCGATCGACCACGAACTCGTCGTCACCGCGGCGATCGCGTTCGGCGCCGAGGGCACGCTCGACTTCAACAACCGCACGCCGTTCGCCCGCTTCCGCACCGTCGCGCCGGCGCCGCCGGCGAGCATCGCGCTCGACAATCCGTCGCCCGGTTTCGCCGACAAGGTCAACCTCGCCAACGTCGCCAACGCGCGCTTCCGCGTGCAGTTGCCCGCCGACGCCGCGGTAGGGGACGTCGTCGCCGTCCGCGTCTACGGCGGCGACAAGGCGACGACTGTGACGGGCGACCTGACGTGGTTCGAGCGCACGGCGACGGTGGCCTCGGTGAGCCCGCAGCCCGCGAGCGTCGTCGTCGACTTCAGCGGCCAGTTCGGCACGGCGGCGTCGCCGAAGCTCGACGACGGCGCGTTGACCTACGCGGCGCAACTGCGGCGCGGCAACCAGCGTTCGGGCTTCGTGCACCAGCCGTCGGCGTCGGCGCCGCGCTTCGACGTCACGCGGCCGACGGTGCTGCGCGCCGGCCCGCCCGCGTCCGACGACGGCGCCGACCTCTACACCGATCTGGAGTCGTTGGCGTTCACCGGCCGCGCCAGCGAACGGCTCGGGGCCGCGACCTTGAGCGACGGCGTGAATCCCGACGCCGAGCTGTTCGGGGCCGGCGACGACGGCGCGTTCCTGATGCGGCCGATCCTTCTCGACCGTCTTACCGCGCCGCGCGCGTTCACGCTCGCGGTCGTCGACGCCGCCGGCAACAGCGCCGCCAATCCGTTCACCGGCCGCATCGTGCAGCGCGGCCGGGTCACCGGCGCGCTCGCCGGCGTGCTGGTGGTCGAGGCCTACGACGAAGGCACGCTGGCGCCGATCGCCGGCGCGACGGTGCTGGTCGATCCGGATGCGCCGACGGTGCCGGCCACGGGCCAGCTCGCGGCCACGACCGACGCCAACGGGCGGGCGAGCTTCAGCGGCCTGACGGCGTCGTCGCACACCGTGACGGTCGTGCGCGCCGGCTACGACCTCGTCTCGCTGTACGCCACGCAGGCGGCGTTCGCGTCGTTGCCGCTGCGCGCGCGCACCAACCCGACCGCGACGTTCGGCGGCAGCGCCGTGTTCGCGCCCGTCGCGGGCCAGACCGTCGTCGTCGGCAACACGGCGGTCGCCGACCGCGGCGTCACCGGCGTGCGCAGCGCCTCGGCGACGCCGAACACGATCCCGCCGACGCCGATCACGCCCAATCGCGCGCAGATCGTCACCGCCTTCGCCGGCGTGCTCGAGCCGACCGTGCCGCCGTACTTCGCGTCGCACGGCGCGCCAGCGCTCGGGCCGACGCTGACGACGCCGACGATGCCGGCCGGCCCGGCCGTGCCCGGCGGCACGGTGACGCAGAACCTCGTGCTGGTCCCGGCGACCGGCCAGACGGCGTCCTTGCCGGCGCCGTACGCGGTAAACCTCGGGACCACCGGCCTGGCGACGCTGGCCACCGGGTTTCCGCGCGCGCGCATCACGGCGTCGCTCGACGGCTTCGAAGGCCAGGCCTTGGTCGGCGTCGGTCGCCTCTCGCTCTTCCTGTTCGCCCTGCTCATCGACGCCAGCTATAGCGTGCCGATCGTCGCCGGCTTCGCGCCGTTCACGCCGACGTTGTGGTCGACGGTCGAGGCGCGCGACACGGCCGGCCGCGTCTGCCGCACGCGCCAGTTGCTGCAACTGCTCCCTTCGCCGGGACTTGTGCCTGGCCTCGGCCCGCTGCCGACGCCGGCGATCACGCCGCCGACCGGTCCGGGCGCGGCGCCCGCCGTCACCTTCGCCGACTTCGTCGACGGCGCCACGTTCCTGGGCTTCCTGGCCGCGACGCACGACGTCACCGCCACCGACGCGCAGGGACGCAGTTGGCGCATCGTCGTCGCCGACCGCGACGTTGCCGGCGCGCTGCGCACCGTGCAGTTCCCGTCGCTCGCCGCCGTACCGGCCAACGCGCCGGGACTCGCCGCCGGGGACTGGTCGGTTGTCGTCGAGTCCCGCGTGTGGCTGACGCTGGGCGCGCCGCCCGCGACGGCCGACGACTGCGTGCTCGCCGAGCGCGTGCGCACCGAGATGGACTACGTCCGGTCGGCGCCGCAGACGTTCGTCGTGCAATGAGCGAGGCGCGCACGGCCGTCGTGCTGCTGTCCGGCGGCCTCGACTCCGGCGTCGCCGCCGCGCGCTTCGTCGCCGATGGCGGCCGCGTGCTCGCCAGCCTGTGCTTCGACTACGGCCAGCGCGCGGCGGCGCGCGAACGGGCGGCTGCGACAGCGTTGGCGCAGCGCTTCGGCGGCGCCTTCCACGCCGTGCCGTTGCCGTGGCTCGCGTCGGTGGCCGCGCGCGGCGGCTCAGCGCTCGTCGCCGGCGGCGGCGCGCTGCCGACCGGCACCGTCGAGCGCCCAGGCGACGCTGCCAGCGCCGTCAAGGTCTGGGTGCCGGCGCGCAACGCGGTGTTCGTCGCCATCGGCGCGGCCTACGCCGAGGCGTTCGGCGCACAATGCGTCGTCGCCGGCTTCAACCGCGAGGAAGCGGTCACCTTCCCCGACAACTCGGCGGCGTTCCTCGCCGCGGCGTCGGCGTTCCTCGCGCACGGGACGCGCACGGGCGTTCGGGTCGTCAGCCCGACGATCGGCATGGACAAGGCGGCGATCGTCGCTGCCGCCCGCGCGCTCGGTTTCACCGCCGATGACTTCTGGTCGTGCTACGAAGGCGGCGAGCGCCCGTGCGGCCGCTGCGAGTCGTGCCTGCGTAGCCGCTGGCAGCGCTGACGACCGCACTTCGCTGAGGCGGAACCACGGTCCTGGTTGCGAGGCGTGCCCGGCGTTCTGCCGGTTCGCGCTGCTCGGCGACCGGACGCCGTAGGGGCCATCTCGCTGGCTGCGCCGGCCCACCGTCTGGCGGTGGGGCAGATTGTCGCCGACGCTGCGGCGGAACCGCCGATGGCGCCGGCCGCAGCGCCTCTATGCTCCGGACTTCGTCGCATGCGGACCTTCGGCATCGTCAACGTCACCCGCGACTCGTTCGCCGACGGCGGCAGGCACTTCGATCCGGCGGCGGCGATAGCGCACGCCGAAGCCTTGGCTGCCGCCGGGGCCGACGTGCTCGACGTCGGCGCCGAGTCGACGCACCCCGACGCCGAGGACGTCGACGCGGCGACCGAGATCGCGCGCCTGTCGCCGGTGGTGGACGCGCTGCTGGCCCGCGGCCGTTGCGTCAGCGTTGACACCTGCAAGCCCGAGGTGATGGCGGCGATGGCGGCGCGCGGCGTGGCGTGGCTCAACGACGTCGCCGGCTTCCGCTCCGCGGCGGCGATGACTGTCGTCGCGGCGGCGCCGGCGCGAGTGCGCTTCGTCGCCATGTTCTCGCGCAGCGAGGCCGCGCGCGCCGACCGCAGCGACCGCGACCCGGCGACCGTCGTCGCCGAAGTCCGCGCCTTCTGCGCCGAGCGCATCGCCGCCTTCGCCGCTGTTGGCGTGGCGCGCGAACGGCTCGTGCTCGATCCGGGCATGGGCTTCTTCCTCGGCCGCGATCCGGCCAACAGCCTGCGCGTGCTGCGCCACCTCGCCGCGCTCGAACGCGAGTTCGGGCCGCTGTTGGTCTCGGTGTCACGCAAGTCGTTCCTCGGCGCGGTCACCGGCGCTGCGGTCGACGCGCGCGGCCCGGCGACGCTCGCGGCTGAACTGTGGGCGGCGCGCGCCGGCGTGGCGTGGATCCGCACCCACGACGTGCGCGCGCTGCGCGACGCCGTCGCGGTGGAGAGCGCGATCGCGTCGCCGCCGTGATCCCGCGGCGCGACCGCCGTCGGTCAATTCGGCGCTGTAGGCCCGCTACTGCTTGCCGCCAGCCCCGCCGCAGCGCGCGCTGGCGCGCCGCGGCGTTGGTAGTAAAACCGTGCCGACGCTGAACCGACCGTGGCTGTACTCGTTCAGCCGGCCCTCTCCTGCATGGCTGATTCCGACCGTACCGTGCTGCGCGCGCTGCGCGTGGCGTTCGTCCCGGCGTTCGTCCTGGCCCCCGGCCTGCTTGCCCAGGCGCCGGTCACCGTTACCAGCCCGCCGGCCGCCCGGCCGCCAGCCGCGCAGGATCCCAAGGCGAAGGCCGCCACCGACGAGCCGATCGTGGTGACCGCTTCGCGCCGCGCCCAGGATCCGTTCGAGGCGCCGCGCGCGATCGACGTGGTCAGCAGCCAGGACATCCAGCTGTACCAGTTCCGCTCGACGCCGCAGGCGCTGCGCTACTTGCCGAGCGCGATGATCCAGGAGACGTCGCCCGGCCAGGGCTCGCCGTTCCTGCGCGGTTTCACCGGCTACAACAACCTGCTGCTGATCGACGGCATCCGCCTCAACAACTCGACGTTTCGCTCGGGCCCCAACCAGTACTGGGCGACGGTCGACCCGCTGTCGCTCGATCGCATCGAAGTGTTGCGCGGCCCGGCGTCGACGCAGTGGGGCAGCGACGCCATCGGCGGCACGGTGCAGGCGATCACCAAGGGGCCGAACCTGCGGGCCGTCGACGGCGTGCGCTACGGCGGCGCGACCTATGGCCGCTACGCCACCGCCGAAGACTCGCCGGCGGCGCGCGGCGAGGCGCAGGTGGCGTGGGGGCGCGAGGGCGGCCTGCGCTCGGCGGCGTTGATCGGCGGTGACGCCCGCGCGATCGGCGACATCGAGGGCGGTGCCGACACCGGCAACCAGCCCAACACGTCGCACAAGGAGACCGCGTTCGACGTCAAGTTAGAACATGAGCTCGACAAGCACACCAAGCTCGTCTTCCTGCACCAGGAGATGAACCAGAACAACGTGCCGCGCACGCATGCGACGGTCTTCGGCGAGTCGTGGCACGGCACGACGGTCGGCACCGATCTCCAGCGCGACCTCGACCAGGATCGCCGGCTGTCGTACGTGCAGATGCACCAGACGGACCTGGACGGCGCGATCTCTGCGGCCCGCTGGTCGGTCTCGTGGCAGACGCAGAACGAGAACCAGGATCGCGTCACCGGCGCGGGCCAGGCGCGCTCGGAGGCCTTCGAGGTCGGCACCTTCGGGACCTTCGCGCAGTTCGAGAGCGACCTCGGCGCCGCCGGCACGCTGACGTACGGCGTCGACTACTACCGCGACAACGTCAACTCGTGGTCGCGCGGCGGCGGCTCGAACGTGTTCCAGGGACCGGTCGGCAACGACGCGAAGTACGACTTGTTCGGCGCCTTCGTGCAGGACGAACTGGACCTCGGTGGCGGGCTCTCGGCGCAAGCCGGCGTGCGCTACACGTACGCGGCGGCCGACGCCGACAGCGTGCGCAGCGCGACGAGCGCCACGACCAACAGCCCGGTCAAGGACGACTGGGACGAGTTCACCGCCAACGTGCACCTACGCCAGGAGTTGACCGAGCGCTGGAACGTCTACGGCGGCGCCAGTCAGGGCTTCCGGGCGCCGTCGCTGAGCGACCTGACGTCGTTCACCGTCGCGCGCAGCGGCGAGCAGGAGGTCGCCTCGCCAGGGCTCGATGCCGAGCATTACGTCGGCTACGAGATCGGCACCAAGGTGCGTACGGGTCGTCTGCAGACGCAGTTGGCCTGGTATTGGACCGACATCAAGGACCAGATCATCCGCACCCCGACCGGCACGTTCGTCGGCACACCGCCGCTGCCGGCGATCGCCAAGAGCAACGCCGGCGACGGCTACATCCAAGGCACCGAGGTCCAGCTATCCTACGAAGTGATCGAGCGCACCACGGCGTTCGTCGTCAACAGCTGGCAGTACGGCCGCGTCGACGGCTTCGACAACGACCGCAATGCGATCACCGACTACCCCTCGCGCCTGATGCCGATGACGACGATCGTCGGCTTAGGCTGGGAGAGCGCCGCCGGCGACTTCCACTGCGGCACGGATGTGATGCGCGCCGAGGACGCCGACAGGCTCTCGGTCGGCGACGAGAACGACACCCAGCGCATCCCACCGGGCGGCACGCCGAGCTACACGCTGTGGAACCTGCGCTGCGGCTTCCGCTTCGACGAGCGGGCCAACCTCGAACTCGCCTGCGAGAACGTCACTGACGTCGATTACCGTGTCCACGGCTCGGGCAGCAACGGCCTCGGCCGCAATTTCATCGTCGGCATGTCCGTGACGTTCTAGCCGCGGCGGAACGCCCGGCGCGGGCTGGCCAACGTTGGGACAGCCGCCTCAAGTCCAGCCAGCGTATGGTCGATGACGCGGCCGTCGCGCCCATGGCGCGGCGACGTCGCGCATGGAACCGACTACCGGCATCAAGGAAGCGCTCTCCAGGCGGGCCCGCACCGCGACCCTCGACGAACTGCGCAACGAGGGCAAGAAGCGCGTCCGCGTCGTCAAGGTCGAGCACATCGCCGCGATGATCGAAGAAGCGGTGCACAATGCCATCGAGTGCTCGGGCTTCGTCGCGCCTGCGGAGGTGGAGAGACTCGTCGACCGCAGCCGTCGGGAGTTTCGCGCGATCCTCAAGGAACGCGAGGCAGAGGTGCAGCGCGCGCACGGGGCGAAGGAGTCGCTGGCCGCGCGCGAACAGGAGCTCGCTGACCTGCGCCAGCAGCTGACGACGCTGCAGCAGTCGCTGCAGGCGACCGAGCAGGCGTTGCGCGAGGCGCGCGCTGCCCAGACCTTAGCCGAACAGGCCGCCGAGCCGGCGGCGCAGCAGGCCATCGAGGCCACCGAGACCGTCAGCGCGCCCGCCGCGGCGCCGTCGGCGACGGCCAACGTCGAAGTGCTGATGTCGATGATGCACGAGCTGGCCAGCATGAAGGCCGCGCTGCAGGCTCAGCCGCAGGCAGCGCCGCCGGCCGCTGCCGCCGTCGACGTCTCGGCCGCGATCGAGAAGCTCGCCGGATCGCTCAACGACCGGCTCGAGAAGCTCGGCAAGAAGATGGGCGTCAGCGCCGCCGTCGGCGGTGACCAGCCGCTCGACCTCGGCGGGTTGTTCAAGGACGACGGCCCGGCGGTCGAGTCCAACATCGACACCATCGACAGCAAGCAGAAGACTGCTGGCGGCATCGCCGCCAACCTGGCGCGCTTGAAGAAGCTCAAGGGCGGCGGGTGAGCCCGTCGCGATACGCCATCGAAGGAACAGGGGAGCAAATCCAATGACGAAGAACCCGAGCACGACCACGCAGACGACCACTCCAGAGACGACTGTCGCGCTCGGCAAGGGCCTCGACGTCGGCACGGCCAATCTCGCTGCGGCGGTGCAGAACGCCGAGGGCGGCGTCACGGTGACCGTCGAGCGCAATGCGTTCCTCGACATCCCGAGCGACGTCTACAGCAAGAACATGCTGACGAAGCTCAAGGTCCCGTACGTCGTCCACAACGGCAAGCTCGTCGTGATCGGCGAGGCCGCCTTTGAGCTGGCCAACGTGTTCGGTCGCGAGACGCGCCGTCCGATGATGGACGGCTTGATCAGCCCCAACGAGCAGGACGCCCTGCCGATGATGAAGATGATCATCCAGAGGATCCTGGGCGAGCCGCGCATGCCGGGCGAGAACTGCTATTTCTGCCTGCCGGCGCCGTCGCTCGACGTCGACAACAACATCGTCTACCACCAGGGCCTGTTCGAGAGCCTGATCAGCAAGATCGGCTACACGGCGCACGCCATCAACGAGGCGCACGCGGTGATCTTCGCCGAACTCGCCGAGCAGGACTTCACCGGCATCGGCCTGAGCTTTGGCGGCGGCATGGCCAACGCCTGCATCGCCTACAAGTCGATCCCGTGCCTGTCGTTCTCGGTGGCCCGCGGCGGCGACTGGATCGACAAGAACGTCGCCAACGTGCTCGGCTGCCCGCGCAGCAAGGCGACGCACATCAAGGAGCGCGGCATCGACATCCGCGACCCGAAGACGCGCGAGGAGGAGGCGGTGGCGATCTACTACCGCAGCCTGATCAACTACGTGCTGCAGAACATCAAGCAGCGCTTCGAGACCGGCCAGGACATGCCGACGTTCAACCAGCCGATCGACATCGCCTGCGCCGGCGGCACGTCGCTGGTCGGCGGTTTCATCGACGTCTTCCGCGAGGAGTTCGCGAAGATCGACTTTCCGATCCCCGTCGGCCGCATCTTCCGCAGCGAAGAGGCCCTGACGGCGGTGGCCAAGGGCTGCCTCGTGGCGGCGGCGATCGGCGAGAGCTGATCGAACGACGCCATCTCGGCGCAGCGACGACGGGGCCGGCAGGCCCCGTCGCCGTTTGCAGGCCGCGCGTCAGAGCGTCAGCGTGCTGCGCACCCAGTTGGTGATCGCGCTCTCGCTCGTGCCCGTCGCGTCGACGGTGAAGGCCGCGAAGTAGAGCGGCCAGCCGGCGAGGAACGGCAGGTAGGGCGCGAACAGGTTGGCCGTCACCGCGCCTGCCGGCGTCGTGCCCTGGAAGCCCTGGAAGATCGGGCTGCCCGGCGTCAGGCTCGCTTCCAGCAAGAAGCCCGGGTTGAGCGGCAGCAGGCCGCCGCCCGGCAGCCACGCGCCCGGCGTGAAGCCTTCGCTGCAGACCAGGAAGTACGGCCGCCCGACCTCGCCCGGCAGCTGCAGCTGGAACGCGGTGAACTGGCCGAGCACGGCCTGTGCCGGCGCGCGCAGCGGCTCTTGGTCGAGCAGGAAGGCGAGGCTCTGCTGCACGAGGCCGGCGCGCAGCGTCGGGCTGGTGATCGTCTCCAGCGGGAAGCCGAAGGTCACCGCGCGCGCGCCGCTCGCCGGATCGAAGCGCTGCACGCCGGCGGTGAGGCCGTTGCCGTAGCGCAGGCAGACGACGCTCTGCGCGTTGGTCGGCGTCAGCGCGTCGGGGAAGTTGACGTCGTAGGTGCCGCTCGCGCCGTTGTCGAACGCGCCTGCCGGCAGACCCGCGCTCACGGTGCCGACGAGGCCCGCCTGCAGCGTGTAGACGCCGGCGTCGTCGGTCGCGTAGGTGGCGCCGAGCACGTTGCGGTAGAACGCTCGGTCGAGCGCCGAACCCTGCGCGTCGAGATCCCAGGCGATCTCGGCGCCGCTGACCAGCAGGCTGCCGCCGCTGTTGAGATACGCCGTCGCCAGCGCTTGCTCGGTCGCCGAAAACGTCTCGTCGACCGTGCTCTCCTCGCCGACCGACCAGACGACCGCGCCGTAAGGGAGCAGAACGACGCGCTGCAGGCTGACGGCTTCGTTGCTGGCGGCGTCGAAGCCGCGCGAACCGTTGGCGTCGCGGCGGATCGCGTCGCCGAGGAGCCGCGTGTAGTCGCGCGTGTTCTCCGGTCCCTTGACATTGCGGTCGAGCCGGTCGAACCCCTGCACCAGCAGCACCTGCGCCTGCGCCAGGTGGTCGGTGCCGGCGGTCAGGACCTCGGTCGGGAACGAGCGGCCGCTGGCGTTCCATGCGCGCACGCGGAACGAGCGCAGGCTGTGGTGGGGCAGCGGGCCGGTCGACCAGTTGGTGCCGGCGACTGAGGCGACCTGCACGAAGCCCTTGCCGTCGAGCGACTGCTCGATCGTGTACGACGAAGCGCCGGGCGCTGCGTCCCACGCCACGCGCAGGCCGCGGGCGCCGTCCTGCGTGACGCGCAGAGCCGTCGGCGGCTCCGGCGGGAACGGCGCCGTCGGCGCGAAGTAGCGCAGCACGCCGCGCGCGTAGGCGCGGGCGGCGATGTAGCGGAACTCGGGCTCGTGCAGCGAACTGTGATCGAGCGAGCCCGGCGTGTCGTGGAACGCGAGTTCGACCAGGATGCCGGGCATCGTGCTCAGCAGCCGCACCTCGCCGAAGTTCGCCGTCTTCTGGCCGCGGTCGACCCAGGCGGCGTTCCAGTTGGCGCGGATGTCGGTGATCAGCTGCGGGTGCACGGCGTTGCTGAGCGCCGCCGAACCGGCGGTCGCGCCGCCGCTGTAGATGAACGTATCGGTGCCAGCGCCGCCGCCGGCGTTGGTGTGCAGGCTGATGAATGCGTCGGCCGTGCGCCATTCGGCGAAGCGCGGCCGCGCCGTGACGTCGTCGTCGTTGTCCTCGCCGCTCGCGATCGAGTCGTAGACCGAGGCCGGTGCGCCGGCGAACTGCGCCCAGTAGCGCGCCGCTTCGCGCCAGCGCGCTTGCCCGCTGGTCGTGCCGCCGCGCACGAGGCTGCCGAGGCCGCCGCCCAGGCGCACGGCGTCGGCGATGACCACGCCCGGCGACGACGACAGGTTGCTGAGCGTGACGCGCGCTAATGCTGCCGGCGTGAACCAGAAGTTGCCGAGGTGCGCCCAGGTGACGTTGTCGACCTGCTGGTCGACGACGACGTCGCTCGTGCCGCCGCTGTGCTCGACGCGGTAACGCGCCGCCGGCGTGCGGTTGGTGCCGGCGCGGAAGCAGGCGAACACCGGGTACAGGCCGTCGCGCGCCACCGGAATCGTCCAGGTCGCCGTCGCCGTCTCGGCCGCGGTGTTGACGGTGGCGAAGCGGTAGCCGCCGCCGTTCCAGCCCGACGACGCCGACGTCGACCAGACGCCGGTCTCGGTGTAGCCCGGCGCGCCGGCGTCGTTGTCGGCGACGCCGTCGGTCGGGACCTCGCCGTGTTCGCGCGCCATCACCACGTCGGCGCCGAGGTTGTTGAGGAACGGGATCAGGTACTGGTTGGCGATCTCGGCGGTGTGGATGTCCTCGATCAGCCCGTCGATCACGCCGCGTTGCGTCGTCCAACCGAGCGTGCTGTGCCAGTAGTAGCCGTGGCCAGGCGACACCGCGATGCGCTTGCCGGTGAGCGCGCCGAAGGGACTGACGAGTCCGGCGACCGCTGGTGCGCCCGCTGGCTGCGGTTGTGGTTGCGCCGGTTGCTGCGGCTTTTCGCCGAGCGCTTCGTGCAGCGGCAGTTCGCGGCCGTCGGTCATGCGGACGACGATCGCGACGCCGGTCACGCCGGGCGCGCGCAGCGCCGTCTTGTCGATCTGTTCGATGGCGTGTTCGCGTGAACAGCCGGGGAGAAGCTGCAGCAGCGTCGCGTCGAACACCAGCCGCACGGTCGCGCCGGTCTGCCGCCAGTAGAGCAACTGCGTGCCCGGCGGCACGTGGCTGCCGTAGCCGAGTTGCGCCTCGGCCGGCGTCGGGCCAGCGCACAGCCGCGCAATCGCGCTGCCGACGTCGCCGTACCACGGCCCAACCGCAGTGAGGTTGCTCTGGCGGAAGAACAGCGCGTCCTGCGCCGGAGACACCGCTGCGGCGGCGGGCAGGACGGCGAGGGCGGCGATGCGGAGGGCGAGGGCTCGGCGCATGGTGGTGGGACGGAAGTCTACGCGGCGCCGGGAGGGGGCGTCATGGGGGGGCGCGGGGGCTGCACGGGTGGCGCGCGGGTAGATCGGGCTCGCCACTGCGGGCC